>WARP01003958.1_pt1 | contig 10508 bp, 9 predicted proteins | sample 4769151 | NCBI WGS metagenome assembly WARP01 (sample SAMN08893023, study PRJNA449175) | gut metagenome | isolation source: rumen sample fed with dry roughage | host: cow | place: India: Nagpur | collected 2016 | reverse complement strand
AAAAACAGATGTTGCACTTCGCGCGGCATTTGCTCCAGACGGCTAACGGCACCGCCCAGGGGCAGGATCCATCCCTCGGATAAATTTACAACTCTCATACAATGTGCACATTGCAGAATCGCGTTCATTTTCAATAATATGTAAATTTATCCGAGGGATGAATCAGTGCTGCCTCCCTGGCAGGTTATTCCGGTGCAGAGGTTATCCTAGGCACCGAGCCGGCTGCCGGCCCCATGCAGAGCCGGGCAGCTATTGACTGGAGATAACCTCGAAGCGCCGGCAAATAACCTGCAAAACAAGCATGTGTAAATTTATCCGAGGGATCAATCCCGCAAGTATCTGAAAATGATTGGGAAGCTGCAAACCTCTGCAAGACAAAAACATGTAAATTTATCCGAGGGATGCATCTCAGTCGGGAAGTTGCAAGGCTCTGCAAGATAAGCACATGTTAATTTATCCGAGGGATGGGGCCTGGGGGTGCGTAGGATTTTGATTGCAGGGGTGTCTTATATGCAGAAAAACTAATTTACCGGTAATTAATTAAAAAAATTTAAAAGTTATGAAAGCAAAATTATTATTGATAGGATTGGCTATGAGTCTATTTGCCTTATCATCAGTGGCTCAGGAAAGTGTGTCCAAAACAATTGAAGCAAAAAGGTCTTGTTTTGTGGACAATGATAATAACGGATTGTGTGACAGTTTTGAAAGTGCAACTTGTACAATCGGGAACGGCAAGGGTTTAATGGACGGTTCCGGCAACAGGCAAGGGTTGAGGGATGGCTCAGGTGCAAGGCGACGTGACGGAAGTTGTTTAAGTGACAATACTACCGACAGAGGAAGAGGGAATGCAACTTACAGACAATCGGGCCGTAATAATTCGGGACCAAAAGACGGTACCGGCAATAGGTCACACAGGGGAAATCGTGGATCACGTGGTGGAAACAGACCAATGGATGGTACTGGTTACGGAGCTGCAGCAAGGACTTTGCAAGGAAACAAGTAATTTAAGTTCAGTTGAGTGTTTTGTTTAACGACGGTCTGTCATTTATATGGCAGGCCGTTTTTATTGTTCATCCCTCGGATAAATTAACATGTTATTGAAAATGAGCAAAATCTGCTAAATACTACATTATCTGAGAGTTGTAAATTTATCCGAGGGATCTATCTTGTAAGGTAACAAGCACATTGTCAGAGATATGTAAATTTATCCGAGGGATGCATCTTGTAAGGAAGCTGCAAAGTGCACATTATGTGCGCTTTGTAAATTTATCCGAGGGATGCGGCCGGGGATGCATGTTTTTTTTATATATTTGAGTTGGATTTAAAATGGTTTTTATGAAAAAGTTTACGGCTATTGTTTCGTTTCTGTTGATTTCATTTGCGTTGCTTGCGCAAAGCAACGGGAAGCCTGTTATCGGGATTTCTTCTAACTGGGGTGAGGGTAGTTCTACCCAGGTCTCTTTGACTTATGTGCAGTCGGTTATTCGTGCCGGCGGTGTTCCTGTGGTGATCCCGCTTACCACTGATCCCGAGCTTTTGGCAGTGATCCTTGATAGGGTGGATGCTGTGATCATGACGGGGGGTGAAGATATTGATCCTTTGAAGTGGTATGGTGAGGAGCCTCTGCCTGCAATGGGTTCCATTGTTCCGGAGCGGGATGAATTTGATATATTGCTAATTAAAATGGCTGTGGACAAAAATATGCCGGTATTGGGCATATGCCGTGGACATCAGTTGATGAATGTGGCTTTTGGCGGGACCCTTATACAGGATATCCCTTCGCAGGTTAGGGATTCGAGGATCAAACACAGCCAAAGGGCTCCAAGTGCATATGGTACCCATTCCATAAAAATTGAAAATGGATCGTTACTTCATAAACAAACAGGGTTGGAGAAGGTAGCTGTCAACTCATTCCACCACCAGGCAGTGAAAGACCTGGCTCCGGGTTTCAAAGCTACTGCATTTGCTCCTGACGGAGTTGTAGAGGCTATTGAAAAGGCAGGAAGCAGCCGAGTGTTTGGTGTGCAGTTCCACCCAGAGGGATTTACTTCCAAAGGTATAGATACTTTTATCGGAATTTTCCGGCATTTGGTCAAGGAAGCAGGAGCTTACCGCGATACAAAAAAATAAAAAGAGCCACATCATCCGAAGCAGAATGTATAACCCGGTTTACCCAAAAGGTAGCCGGGTTTACCTTTTTTTGGCCATTGTGAGTATCAACCCAAGTACAATTGAGAGGGATGCTGCGAATAGTACTTTGAATTGGTCGGGCAGCAGGAACGTAATGGTATGGGCCGGAATCCAAAACAGCGGAATAGTCTTTCCCACAACAAATTTCATGAATCCGCCCCAATCTATTGACGATACAATCTGCCCCAACGAAGGCAGAGGTTTTTCACCTTTTTGTGCACTTACCCGCGAGTCGATCCAGGTATCGGTAATACGGTGGGCAGCCATGAATACCGGTCCAAAAGTGAGGTTCATGAATGCAGAGATATAAAATGCGCGTAAAATCTTAATCCCCGGATACCCCGTGTAGAGCAATCCGGAGGCAGAGGCAGCGTCCACCCCTCCGGTATAAAGGGCAAACATCAGCACTATGGCTACTCCAAGCAAACCCCAGATGAACATCTTGGGGAGCATACCACCTATCATTTGCCAACGCTCCGACACCAGTCGTACAGCCAGGAATTCCCCCATGATTGAGAGTATGGCAAATTTAAAAAATCCCATTATATAGGGATGGGAAGCAGTTGTGCTCACGAATAGCTCCCTGGTGTAGGGAGTCAGCAGAAAAGCAGAGATAATAATTATTATACTTGCCCAAATAAGGGACCCGTAGGAGTTTGTTTTGGAAGTCATAGTATGCAATTGCAGGATTCTATTATCAATTTGTTAACTTGCAAATATAAACAATCCTTCAAACTCTCTAAATCTTTAGCGTTATGAATCATAAAAGTTATAAAAGGTTCCTGACTGTCTTAATGGCAACAGTGTTAGCATGTTTTGCCATCGATTTGCCGGCAAAGGGCAATGGGGTAATCGGCGAAGGGACAACCTGCAGCGAGACAACTGGTAACCGGGAACTTCGGAACAACCAGGTAAACACAAACTCCCAAAAGGAAAAAATCTCGGCTGTATGGGAAGAGCTTACTGCCGTTGATTTTGTAAAAGCCGTGGAACGCTCACAAGGAGTATGTATAATACCAATAGGGGTGATAGAAAAACATGGTCCGCATCTGCCCCTGGGTACCGATGTATATACCGCCAGGGAGCTGGCAATACGGTCTGCAGCCATTGAGTATACAGTGGTTTTCCCCTTTTATTATGCCGGCCAAATCTACGAAGCCAAGCACCAGCCCGGAACAATAGCCTACAGTCCTCAGATGCTCTATAACCTGCTGGACGAAACATGCAGGGAGATTTCGCGCAACGGGTTCAAAAAGATCATTATTGTAAATGGTCATGGCGGGAACAACAATTTCCTCCAATATTTTGGTCAAACCCAGCTTGCCCAGGAGAGGGATTATACACTTTTCCTATATACCCCGCAAATGGACAAAGAGGTACAGGACAAAATCAACTCCCTCAGGAGCAGTACAACCGGAGGTCATGCCGACGAAACTGAGGCCGGTGTTATGATGTATATCCGTCCCGATCTGGTTAAAATAGAGAGAGCTGCAGAGGAATCGGGAGCCGATATGAACCGGATTTCAATTCCAAACGGATATACCGGAATCTGGTGGTACGGCAAGTATCCCAACCATTATGCCGGGGATGCCAGGGGTGCAAACGCAGCTATCGGAGAACTCTCGGTAAACTTCAGGGCAGAGCAGTTGAGCCGTTTGGTAAAGGCGGTCAAACAAGACAAAAATGCCGGTGAACTCCAAAAACAATTTTACAAAGAAGCAGCCAATCCCCTGGAAACCAAAGCCAGGTAACTGTCAGTTTGTTTCCTAGATCCGGGTTTGAGTACACGTATTATCACCCCTTAAAAAGCGGCTCCCGTTATTTTAGACGCTATATAGTCACCAACCTGCGAAGTAGTGCAGGTTCCTCCCAAATCGTTGGTAACTACTCCATCTTCAATGGCCTGGGCGCAACACCTTTTGAGTAACGCGGCCTCTTTTTCCATCGAGAAGGCAATTTGCAGCATCATTGAGGCAGAGAGGATTGTGGCCAGAGGATTGGCTATGTTGAGGCCGGCAGCCTGAGGGTAGGAGCCATGAATCGGTTCAAAGAGAGAAACCGAATAGCCGGTAGAGGCAGAGGGCAAAAGCCCGATAGATCCGGTGAGAACACCGGCCTCATCGCTAAGTATATCGCCGAACATGTTTTCGGTGAGGATTACATCAAATTTGGCAGGGGAGGTCACCAGTTGCATGGCAGCATTGTCTACAAACATGAACTCCAGCCCTATTCCGGGAAAGTGGTCACGGTGTATATTGGTTACAACCTCCCTCCACAAACGGGATGTTGCCAATACATTGGCCTTGTCTACCAGGGTTACTTTTGGCGAAGGTCTGTTCCTCTTTGCGGCAATTTCGAAGGCCACACGTGTTATCCTTTCGATCTCTGCAACTGAATATGTACAGGTGTCAAAAGCCCTCTCTCCCGACTCACTGCGGCCACGAGGCTCTCCAAAATAGATCCCTCCGGTAAGTTCACGAACCACAACCAGGTCGGCCCCGGCAATTACAGACGCCTTAAGCGGAGACCTCTCAACCAGGGAGGGGAATAGCTCCACAGGCCTTATGTTTGCAAACAAACCCAGCTCGCGGCGCATCTGCAACAACCCCTGTTCTGGCCTTATTTTGGCAGAGGGGTCGTTATCGTATTTGGGATCTCCGATGGCCCCAAACAAAACAGCATTGGAGCCCATGCACAACTCGTGAGTGGAATAAGGGTAAGGGTTGCCACAATAATCTATTGCAGAGGCACCAATCAATCCATGTTCGAAATCAAAACTGTGACCGAACTTCAAGGCCACCGCTTTAAGGCACTTAACTGCCTCAGCTGTAATTTCGGGCCCAATCCCGTCTCCCGGCAATACTGCGATCTTCTTTTGCATTTTTCTCTTTTTAGTTTTTTTATCCAAAATGAATCAATAGGCCGATACCCGGAACTGCTCATATTTCTCTACCTCATCCAGGTTGGAAAGCAGGTAGTCAATGTCGTCGTAACCATTCATAAGGCACTCTTGTTTGTAGGAGCTTACAGGGAAGTTTTCTTTTTCCCCTGTAGCCGGGATTTCAATTTCTTTTTTCATAAGATCGATTTTTAAGTAAACTGGTTGCTGTGATTTGAATATTTTAAACAGGAATTCGTTGCTAACCTCTACAGGCAGCACACCGTTGTTCAAAGCATTGTTACGGAAGATATCGGCAAAAAAACTGGATACCACAGCTCCGAAGCCGTGGTCTGCCAAGGCCCATGCTGCATGTTCCCGGCTAGAGCCGCATCCAAAGTTGTAACCGGCGACCAAAATTGAACCCTGTCCATGTTCCGTATTGAGAACAAAATCTTTACGCGGTTCTCCTGCAGGGTTGTACCGTAGATCGTAAAAGAGGTTTTGCCCAAATCCTTCGCGGGAGGTTGTCTTTAGAAAGCGGGCGGGGATAATCTGGTCGGTGTCAATATTCTCTGCCGGCATTAGTACCGCTGCAGATTCAATAACCGTGATCTTTTTTGTACTCATGATGGTTTACCTTTTATTGGTTTCAGGAATATTGGATGTCTCGAAGAATTTCCGGGGGTCGGCAATGCAGCCGGTGATTGCAGTTGCTGCTGCTACCAGCGGCCCTGCCAGTATGGTGCGAGCTCCCGGCCCTTGCCTCCCCTCGAAATTGCGGTTGGAGGTAGATAGTGCATATTTGCCCGGAGGTATTTTATCTTCGTTCATCCCCAGGCAGGCAGAGCATCCCGGCTCCCTTAGCTCAAACCCGGCCTCTGCAAGGAGTAGATCCAGCCCCTCTTGCTCAATTTGGCGCATAACCTCCCTGGAACCGGGTACCAGCCACGCAGTTATCGCAGGAGCTTTTCGATGCCCCCTAACATACTCTGCAAACAGACGGAAATCCTCTATCCTCCCGTTGGTGCAGCTTCCCAGGAACACATAATCTATTGGAAGACCCTCTAAAGCCATGCCTGCTCTCAGACCCATGTATTCAAGTGCTTTCTCTTCTCCTCTCCTGGATGGGACAACCTCTGTGACTGCTATGGCCTGTCCCGGATTTGTACCATAGGTGACCATAGGTTGCACCAGTGTAGAGTCAAAGCGGTAAACAGAATCATAAACAGCATCGGGATCACTTGAAAGGGAACTCCACTCCAAAACCCTCTTATCCCACTCTTCCCCTTGCGGGCTGTAGGGGCGTCCTTTGAGATAGTCAAATGTTGTGGAATCAGGGGCAATCAACCCTCCACGGGCTCCCATTTCGATGCTCATATTGCATATTGTCATCCTTTCTTCCATGCTCAATGAGCGGATGGTGCTACCTGCAAACTCCAGGAAATACCCTGTGCCTCCCGAACTGCCCAAAGATGCGATTATGTGCAAAATCAGATCTTTGGAGCATACTCCTTTGCCAAGAGCACCGTCTGCCTCAATGAGCATCTGTTTTGGTTTGGATTGCAAAAGTGTCTGTGTTGCCAGTACCATCTCCACCTCGCTAGTACCTATGCCAAATGCAATGTTGCCAAATGCCCCGTGGGTAGAGGTGTGGCTGTCGCCGCAGACAATTGTCATCCCGCATTGTGTGATACCCTGTTCGGGACCAATTATGTGGACAATCCCGTTGGCCGGATCTCCTAATGGGAAGTATTTGATTCCGTGCTTAGCTGTGTTTTTTGCAAGTTGCTCGACCGGTATTCTCGATGAGAGGTCTTTTATGGGGAGGTGTTGCCCCTTTGTCGGAACATTGTGGTCGCATGTTGCAAAGGTTTGTGAGGGGCGGAACACTTTGCGGCCTCTTCTTTCCAACCCCTCAAAAGCCTGGGGGCTGGTTACCTCGTGGATAAAGTGACGGTCAATGTAAAGGACCGAAGGTCCGTCCGGAATCTCCTTTACCACATGTGACTCCCAGATTTTATCAAATATTGTTTTTGCCATTCTATATTAATCAGTAAATAGTTAAAGTTAAGATAATGACGATGCTGGTAGCTATTTCAGATGATTTTGGAAATTGCATTTATGAAAGCCTCAACCGCAGCAGTCACAATGTCGGTGTTTGCAGAGAATCCGTAGTAGGTATTTCCTTTGTTCTCTACCTGGATATGGACCTTGCCCACATCATCGCTCCCGCGGGTGATTGCCTGTACCAGGAATTCCTCCAGTGTAACTTTGCGGTGCACCAAACTTTTGACAGCCGCAAATGCTGCATCTATAGGGCCGTTGCCGCTGCTGGTTGCACAACACACCTCCCCGTCTATCACCAACTTGACTGTAGCCATGGGGACCGATCCTTTACCGCATACAACCTGCAGGAATTTAAGCCGGATCCTTTGGTTTTGTTTGGAACGGGTTACTCCGGCAATGACCATAAGGTCCTCGTCGTTAATCTCCTTTTTGACATCGGCAAGCTTAAGGAATTTGTCATACGCGTCGTCCAGTTCTTCGTTGGTGAGTTCGAGGCCGAGCCTTTTGTAGTGATGGTTCAATGCAGCCCTTCCGCTGCGGGCGGTCAGGGCGATAGTGCTTTCGTTCACACCCACCTCTGCCGGGTCCATGATCTCGTAACTCTCCCTGTTTTTGAGCACACCATCCTGGTGTATGCCGGAAGAGTGGGCAAAAGCATTCCTCCCTACTATCGCTTTGTTGGGCTGTACCGGCATACGCATTAATGTAGAAACAAGACGGGAGGTCTTTGAGATAAGTTTGGTCTCTATGTTGGTGAAAACCGGGATGTCTTTGCGGCATTTTGCTGCCATCACCACCTCTTCCAGGGCTGTATTCCCTGCCCTCTCCCCAATGCCGTTGATAGTAACCTCTGCCTGTCTTGCTCCGTTCATTATCCCCGCAATAGTATTGGCGGTAGCCATTCCCAGGTCGTTATGGCAGTGTGTGGATATGATCGCTTTGTCTATATTGGGTACATTATTTCGCAAAAAGGCAATCTTTTGGCCATACTCAAAGGGGGTGCAGTAGCCTGTGGTGTCGGGGATGTTGACCACTGTGGCACCAGCAGTAATCACTGCCTCTATCACCCGAGCAAGGTATTCGTTTTGGGTACGCCCGGCATCCTCGGCATAAAACTCAACATCGTCACAAAACCTGCGGGCATATTTGACACATTTTACTGCCCGTTGCAGAATATCATCGGGATTGGAGCGGAATTTGTGTTTAATATGGAAATCAGAAGTGCCGATCCCTGTGTGAATCCTTTTCCTTTTTGCATAATGAAGGGCATCTGCCGCAACGTCTATATCCTTTTCGACTGCTCTTGTAAGTGCGCAAATTACCGGTTGATGAACAACTTTTGATATCTCAACTATCGAATTGAAATCACCAGGGCTTGAAACCGGGAAGCCACACTCGATAATGTCTACCCTGAGTAATTCAAGTGCTTTTGCCAGTTCAATCTTTTCAATTGTATTTAGCTGGCATCCCGGCACTTGCTCTCCATCCCGGAGTGTTGTGTCAAAAACATAAAGTTTATCCATAGAAGTTACTGTTTATAAATAAAAAAAGGCTGCCTTATTGGGGCAGCCTGCATATTCACGTTAAAATCGTTTTCCTACATACAAACTACCCTCTCCGGCGCCATCAGACCCAGCAGAATAATAGATAGTAGGAAAAATCGTCTCATCATAACGGTGCGAAGTTATGAATATTTTCAATATAACAAATAAATTTTCTTAAAAAACGGGATTTCCTTTTACTGACAAGGGTTATTGACGGTTATGAATAGTAACCTTAAAGTATGTTTGACGAAGTGGTTATTGTTCCCATAATCCTCTTCTTTGTTTCATTGCTTTTTTTTGCAAACGTGAAAGTTTACGGTAAAACCGATCATCGGGGGGCAGGTCGTCTGTTACCACAACCCATCCCTTTTTTACCAAAAGAGCGTTGAGGTGCACCCGTTCTTTAGTGAAGAGATGAACAGGAAGAACATGGAATGTATTGTCTTCGTCCCTGCGAAAAAGCAGCCTGACCTCACTCCCTAGCAATAATCCCGTCACATGCTCCTTGACCATTAAAATATGTTCTTTCGAGCAGCCGTCAGGAAACTTGACTCCACTAAGCTTTATCCTGAACCCTCCGTAAGAACCATCGTCGATCTCGTAATAAACACCCGTAAATACTCTTTTTACCGGGAATGAACGGGATGGTTTTTCATAAGGGCCGGTAACATAATAAACATAAAGGTAGGCACTGGCAATGAGAGCAATCAACACCGACAGTGAGATAACCATATATGTTTTTCGAAATTTCATAAAGGGTGTGTAAAACAGAATCTTGCTCCATTAGTGTAATTTGGGTCAATCCATATCCTGCCACCTAGTTTTGTTATGATCTGTTTGGATATGGCAAGCCCCAGACCGGCTCCCTGTTTAAAATCGTCAAGCTTGCCAAAGCGCTCGAAGAGTTTGTGATGTTGTTCGGCATCAATGCCGCAGCCGGTATCGGTTACGGCGAACATAAGTTCTTGTTTGCCGTCATATTCTATCCGTTTATATTCCAGCGTAATTTCACCTGTATCCGTAAACTTGGTTGCATTGGTGACCAGGTTCAAAAGTACCTGGGACAATCTGTGGGCATCACTCCTTATGACCAAATCGGGCTCGGTGTTTACAAATTTATATTCTACCCCGGTTTTTTTGAGATGGCCGGATGTGTTGAGCACCTGTGTGCAGATTTCTCCTACATTTATATCTTTGAACTGAAAGTGGAGTTTGCCGGTCTCAAGACCCGAAATGTCCAGTATATCTGTTATAAGGGTTAGCAGTAGTTCGGAGTTGTTTGCAATAATGGAACTCACCTGCTTTTTCTCCTCTTCGGGGAAGTCGGGTTCGGCCAGCAGGTTGGAGAAGCCTACTATGGCGTTGAGCGGGGTACGGATCTCATGGCTCATATTGGCAAGGAAAGCACTTTTGAGTCTGTTGCTCTCTTCGGCCATCTCCTTGGCTTCAATCAACTCTACAGTCTTTTTTTCAAGTTTTTGCTTTAGCCTTTGGTTGCGGGAATAGGTGATTGTGAGTATGACAATGAAAACAGAGAGGGCAAGAGCTATCAAAGAGGTAATCAAGAGATAGTTGCGGTATCTGTCCAGCCTTGGGTCAGATACATTGATAATACGGCTGTGCAGAGGGAGTTCGCCCGGATTAAACCCGAACTCTTTTACTTTTTGATGGTCAAAGCTGTACCAACCCCCGTCATTGATAAAACGGATGGAGTCCAGCAACCCCTTTTCGTAATTGATTATTTGGTTTGCAATGTTTTGTGCATTATGATTATACTGAGGAATATAACCACCTATTGCAACGCTACCTAAGCCAGTCCCCGAAAA
>WARP01005369.1_pt1 | contig 10511 bp, 7 predicted proteins | sample 4769151 | NCBI WGS metagenome assembly WARP01 (sample SAMN08893023, study PRJNA449175) | gut metagenome | isolation source: rumen sample fed with dry roughage | host: cow | place: India: Nagpur | collected 2016 | reverse complement strand
CTTGTCGCCTCCGCGGTCGGTGTGAAGTCCGTAAAACATCATAGGCGGGTAACGACGCTGCAAAGATAACAATTTATCCTTAAACTGTAATTATTTTAGCCACAATTCATAATGGCAGTTAATTTTTGTATTTTTGCACTCCAGTAGAGTTTTTTATTTGTTGTACATGCAGAATAAGCAGGGTTGAGCTAAATGTCGTAATTGTAATTCGATGTTTTTAGAGAATTTTTTAATTTATTGATAATAACGATTTTATACTATGGCTTGGATTAAAACCAATAACTTAAAAGGCGATCTTTTTGGGGGTATCACCGCAGGAATCGTGGCCTTACCTTTAGCATTAGCCTTCGGCATACAGGCTTTCGGAGGTATTGACGACCCTTCTGCCAGTTCTATGGGCGCTTTAGCAGGCCTTATCGGAGCCACGTTCCTTGGTTTCTTCGCTTCCCTCTTCGGAGGTACGCACTCCCAGATCAGTGGTCCTACGGGTCCCATGACCGTCATCACCGCGGCTCTGCTTAGTGGTGTCTGGGCTGCCCAACATTCCATGAGTGCGGTGCTCATCAGCATGTCACTTGCCGGGCTTTTCTGCGGCATCTTCCAGATTGTCTTTGGCATACTGAAAATCGGAAAGTATGTGCGCTATATTCCTTACCCCGTCTTATCGGGCTTCATGAGTGGTATTGGTGTCATTATCATTATCCAACAATTATATCCTTTAATTGGGTGCAAATCACCCGTCTTGGTGTTTGATATGATTAAAGAACTGCCACAGCGTTTGGCTGGTGGCGTCTCCTTAACCGCTTTCTTGCTCGGGTTGGGCACTATTGCGATTATCTACCTATTTCCTTTGATTACCAAGAAGATACCCTCCACGTTGGTGGCGTTGTTGGTCATGACGGTTATTTCATTATTTCTGAATATGGATGAGAAGTTGCTCATTGGTCAGATTCCCTCCGGCTTCCCAATGCCGGTATTCGCTAAGGCGGGTCTGGATCTGACCGGTCTCGACTGGGGTGCCATCTTGAAAGCTTCCGTCATACCGGGTCTCACATTAGCCGGTTTGGGCAGTATTGATACGCTGCTCACGTCTGTAGTGGCGGACAACATCACCAAGACCCAGCACAACAGTAACCGCGAGCTCATCGGACAGGGTATCGGCAATATGATTAGTGGCTTGTTCTGCGGCATCAGCGGTGCCGGTGCCACCATGCGTACCGTGGTGAATGTCAAGAGCGGTGGCCGTACCCAAATCAGCGGCATGGTACATTCCATGCTCTTGCTTGCCGTTTTGTTAGGTTTGGGTAGTTTAGTGCGTTACGTGCCATTGTCTGTGCTGGCCGGCATTTTGATTACGGTCGGTTGGGGCATCATCGACTTCAAAGGCTTCAAGGATCTGCTTAAGATTCCGCGTGCAGATGCTGTGGTGCTCATTATCGTCTTCCTGCTTACCGTCTTTGTGGATCTGCTCACGGCCGTCGGCATCGGCATGGTGATTGCCTGCGTCCTCTTCATGAAGCGCGCCAGCGACCTGGTGGAGGGCGGATACAGCTCTTCCGAGATGACCAACTTCGACAAAGAGAGCCCGTGGCAGGATGAAGGCGGCATGCCCGACAAGGTGCAGCACAAAATCTACATCCAACGACTTAACGGGCCGATCTTCTTCGGAACCATCACTAAATTCCAGCATGTGATGAACGATGTGCCAGAAGATGCCAGGATTGTCATCATCCGTATGCGGTTGGTCAGCTTTATGGATCAGTCGGGACTGTATGCTATGGAGACTGCCATCAAGGAGTTGCAGGAACGCGGGGTACTGGTCTTGATGACCATCATCCAGCCGCAGCCGATGTATATGCTCAAGACAATGAATGTCATACCGGCTCTTGTTCCAGAGGAGCATACGTTTGCTACATTTGAGGAGTGTACCGCTTATCTGAAGCGGGAAGTGGAGTAGGGCATTCCGTTTCCTTTTATTCCCGTTTTTTTACTGCCTTTGCGCTGTCAATTTAATACCCTTATGAAAAATCGAATTAACCTTTTGTTCATCGCATTGATGATGCTTGTCATGGGTGCTCGCGCCGATGAAGGCATGTGGCTTCCCTATTCCATTAATGGTCAAAATCTGGCAGGAATGCAGCGTCTCGGCTGTAAGCTGACCGCTGAGCAGATTTTTAGTTTCAACCAACCCAGCCTCAAAGATGCCATCGTGCAGTTTGGTGGTGGCTGTACTGGAGAGTTGATCTCTCCCGAAGGTTTACTGCTCACTAACCATCACTGTGGTCTCGGCCAGGTGCAGGCTCACTCATCCGTGGAGCACGACTACCTTCAGGAAGGTTTTTGGGCTCGTAGCAAAGACCAGGAACTTCCCAACGAAGGACTCACCGTTTCTTTTTTGACCTATATTGAGGATGTTACGGAGGCAATATTGAAAGGCGTAACCGATAATATGCCGGAAGAGCGTCGCGATGAAATAATCAAGGCCAATGGCAAGAAACTTATCAAAGAGCGTAAGGGTGAGCGCGATGTGGAAGTGGAGATAGTTCCCTTCTACCACGGTAACCAATATATCCTCTTTGTGTATGATGTCTATAAGGATGTGCGTTTGGTAGCTTGTCCGCCTTGGGGTATCGGCAAATATGGTGCGGATACGGACAACTGGACATGGCCGCGCCATAAGGGCGACTTTTGCATTTTCCGTGTCTATACCGCTCCCGATGGTTCTCCTGCCGAGTATAGCAAGAATAACATTCCCATGAAGTCGAAGCACTACCTGCCCATCTCGTTGAAGGGGGTGCAACCTGGCGACTACACGATGATCCTCGGTTATCCGGGCTCCACCGATCGCTATTCTTTCTCCGGTTCTGTGAAGAATGTCATCGAGTTGGAAGGTCCTGCTATTGTGGCCTGCCGTACCACCAAATTGAACCAATATCGTAAGCACATGGACGCTGACCCCGCCGTTTTTATCCAATATGCCTCCAAGCAAGCCAGCGTGAGCAACTATTGGAAATATTATATTGGCCAGGTCAAGCAGTTACAACGCAACAAAGTGGTCGAGAGACGATTGGAGCAAGAGCAAGCCTTTAAGGCATGGATGAATGAGAATCCGCAGAGAAAAGCCAAATATGCTGACATTTTTGAGGAGTATGAACGTTATTGGCAACATCAGAACAATTTCACTAAAGCGCTGATTTATCATCGTGAGGCAGGTTGGCGCGGCGGCGAGGCTGTGGCGTTTGCTTCCCGTTTCATGCGGTTGAACAATATGATTGATAAGAAGTCCGCCACTCCGGAACAAATATCGAAAATTGCCCTATCGATGAAATCTTCGGTAAAGGATTTCTTCAAAGATTACAATATGGCGTTGGATCGCGATGTGACCATTGCCCTGCTCAACCTGTTCTATCAGGACGTGAATCCTGACCAATTGCCGAAGAACCTCAAAAAGGTAGGCGATAAGGCGCACGGGGATTTTACCGCTTTTGTGAACAACGCGTTTGCCAAATCTGTGTTTGTCGATGAAAACAAGATGAACGCTTGGCTTGAAAAGCCGAAATCGCTGAGCAAGGATCCCATCTATGCGCTTATGTTCGATATTGTCAATTCTTATTGGCAATTAGATATGCAGGCAGACTTTGTGAGCAACTCCCGCGCCGAGCGTCTTTATATGCAAGGCTTGATGGAAATGCAGCGGGATCGTAACTTCTATCCCGATGCAAATTTCACCATGCGGTTAACTTATGGCAGCGTGCAGGATTGTAAGCCCGCCAATGCTGTAACATACGATTATATCACCACCCTAGATGGCGTGATGGAGAAATACAAACCTGGCGACTGGGAGTTTGATGTACCGAAAGAACTTATCCGATTGTGGGAAAACCATGATTATGGCCGCTATGCCGACAAGAACGGTGATTTAGTGGTCAACTTCATCACCACCAATGACATCACCGGCGGTAACTCAGGTAGTCCGGTTATCGATGGAGAAGGCAACCTTATCGGGTTGGCTTTCGATGGCAACTGGGAGGCTATGAGCGGGGATATCTCCTTTGAGCAAAAGGTGCAACGCACCATCTGTATGGACGTGCGTTACCTGCTCTTTATCATAGATAAGATGGCCAATGCCCAGAATTTGATGCAGGAGCTGCAGATTGTGCAATAATGGTGGAGACGCAATGCATTGCGTCTCTAAAATCCAAGTAACCAGAGTCGCAGACGCTATTTTAGCAATTGTGTCGTGTGGTTCTTCGTGTCCACCTTGCCGATGGCATCCAGGATTACCCCCTGTTCGTCAATGACGTACGTGGTGCGCAACGTGCCTTCGGTTACTTTGCCGTACATCTTCTTTTCGCCCCAGGCCTCGTAGGCTTTGAGGATGGTGAGGTCGGTGTCGGCAATGAGGTGGAAAGGCAGCTCATATTTGGCGATGAACCGTTGGTGCGAGGCAGCGGAGTCGCGGCTCACGCCTATGACTTCATAACCTAAGGCGAGGAAGCGCTGGTAGTTGTCGCGTAGGTCGCAAGCCTCGGCGGTGCAGCCCGGCGTGCTGTCCTTGGGATAAAAGTAAAGCACGAGTTTCTTTCCAGAGAAGTCGCTTAGTTTCACGGTATTTCCGTTCTCATCAACGCCCTCGAAGTACGGGGCTCTAGTTCCGATTTGCAGCATAGTATTTGGTGTTTTTTTTTGAATGGGCAAAGGTACATTTTTTAGTTGATGTGTTCCGCGAAAAAGCGTATCTTTGCGACTTTAAGTTGGAATAAATGATTTTGTAACCTCAACTATTGTGATAATTAATTGTTTACATTTTCTTGACAAAAAAATATTGTGCTTTTTGGCTGCCGTCATGATCACGTTCGGCGTCACAGCGCAAGAAGCAACGGTGAACGAACATTCTTTGACTAACACTCTCAAAGAATTGAACCTGGAATTGAAGACCTTGCATAGTCAAATCCATGAAACACAGCAAGTTTTTGATAAGGATTACGAGCGTCAGCATCAACGGATGCTAGATGTCATCACGCAGACGAACAAGCTCTCTATACTGCTCTATTCGCAGGAGCAGAAGAGGACGTTTGACATGGCATACGCTTTGAAGAAAGTGACGACCAGCTACAATGATTTCAACCAGGGTATGCTCCCGTATGAGCAGATTATCAACGATCTAAACTTCGAAATAGCGCGTTATGCGCGCCTTATTGAGGCACTCCGCCGTCTTCCGCCGGAGATGGAGGATATTGTTGAGATAGTGCCAGATAGCCTGCTATGCTACCAAGATTCGTTAGATACCAATTTGTTGAATAATGAATCTTCGTTGGAAAGGGAAATTATCCAGGCAGCCATTGTAGAGAATAGGAAGGCACCCTTTGTGCTGGATGAGGCGGGAAAACAATACCGCAATTCCTGTATTCTATATGCCTCTGAACTGTTGAAAATGTATGTGGTGAACCATGATGCCGTCGTGGCCGATAGCACGCACTATAGGGAAGCTTTCTTGCGCACAAAAGAGGCCTACGATTACGCAGAAGCCCAATACACCGCACTGGATAAATACGTTTTTGAACTTGGACAAACGCCGTATTGGGAAATTTTCTCCAACTTCGGGTCGTATTGGAAGGGGATGAAGAAAGAAATGCGCAATGAGTATGATTTTGATGTTCTGAGTAAGGCGCGAGAGGAGGATGAAAAGTATTTCAACAAACTATCAGGACGAGCGGAAAAAGCCTTTTCGGTGATTGCCTGTATCATCCAATTAGGTTCACTTTTTATTGTATGGATCTTGATATTTGGAATCCTCTGGTTGATTAATCGTTACACCAAATCAAAGAAAGTTATCCTAAGGAAGTCATTGCCGCTGTTTTCGGTATTGGTGAGTACCCTTTTGTATTTTCTGCTGTTCGGCTATTTTTGGGAGGGTAGCGAGTATGTGCATTACGGCGTGAAAAATATCAATACTTTCCTTTGGCTACTTGCGGCTATTTCCGCTTCATTGCTGCTTCGTGTCGAAGCCGATCAAATTCGTCATGGCTTCAGCCTTTATATTCCTACCATACTTCTGGCGTTGTTCATTATCATCTGTAGGAATACCTTTATTCCGGACATTCTGTTGAATATTGTGTTTACGCCTGTTCTGCTGGTTGCGGTATTGGGTCAGTTGCTTGTTTGTCTCTTAAAGCAAGGCAAAGCTACGAGAACAGACTCAATTTTGGGCTGGATCTCATTAGGAATCTATAGTATATCGTTGATTCTTTCGTTCTTCGGCTTTATTTTTAATGCCTTAGTTCTCTTAGTTTGGTGGTATTTCATGCTGGTGAGCTTGTCAACCATCTACTGTATTTCGGATTTGATGGATCGCTACAAGGAAAAAAGGCTAAAAGAGCGTATAGAGGAGAAACGAAAACACAACGCATTCGTGTATGGTGAAGACCGTGACATTTTGCTATTCAGTGTTACCTGGTTTCATGACCTTATTAAACAAGTCGTTATTCCTGTTCTGATATTGTTCTCCATACCGTTTTTCATCCGTCTCTCTTTGGACATGTTTGATTTCACGGATCTCTTTACGCGCTACTACTATAATCCTTTCTATCAGCTCACGGATGAGGCGAAGGGTATCTCCACGCTACGTGTGTCCGTTGGGAGCATTGTCTATCTGCTGATGCTGCTCTTTGTATTCCGTTACATCAATCGCGTTTGTCATGTCCTTTGGCACTATATCCGATATACGTCATTCATGCGCAAGAACAACCGCACCTACGTACGCGCCAACGAAATCAACCTTTCGATTGGAAACAGTGTCATCAGTGCGGTGGTCTGGATGATCTATATCATTGCGGTGGTAGATGAATTGAAAATACCTACCGGCTCCCTGGCATTGGTCGCAGGTGGTTTGTCTGCCGGTATCGGTATAGCCCTCAAAGATATCATTAACAACTTTATCTATGGTATCCAGCTGATGGGAGGTCGTCTGCGTGTCGGCGACTGGATTGAGTGCGAAGGGGTACGGGGAAGGGTTACCGGCATCAATTACCAATGCGTGCTGGTGGAGACCATCGAAGGCACCGAGATGTCTTTCCTGAATGCTTCACTCTTTGGCCAGAGTTTCAACAACCTGACCCGAAACAACTCGTATGAGTTAACCAAAATCATTGTCGGTGTGGAGTACGGCACCAATGTGGAAAATGTACGCACAGTATTGATGGAGGCAATGAAGGAATTGGACACCAAAGACAAATACGGACGCCACATCATAGATCCTAAGAGAGGCATTATCATAATAGTGGAAAACATGAGCGATAGTGCCGTGGAGATAGCCGTGAAGCAGTATGTGCTGGTTCCCGAACGGATTGAATTCGTCGAACATGCCAAGGAAGTCGTCTATAAGGCTTTGAACCATGCGGGTATCACAATTGCTTTCCCGCAGTGTGATATACACATTAAATAAGAATATTATGGAGGTAAGATTCAAGGAAAAAGGCAAAATTATTGACATCGCCATCGTACTTATAGGCGGCATCGTTTCCGTCGCCACGATGCTTTATGGGGTATTCCATTTCGGTCTGAAGGAAGCCTGGCAAGAACTGATTCTCAACCTGTTTTACATCGCCTGTTTGGTGATGATTGTGATGTACTTCTTTAAGAAAGGCATCACCACGAATCAGTTCAACTATTGGTGCTCGCTATGTGTGGGTGTGACAATTCTGTTGCGCGACATTCTCTTCCCACCCCCACTCACCAGCTACCCTCTCCATCTGGTCTGTCTCACGCTTTCGGTGATGTTGCTCCTCATGCTCACCTATTTCTATGCTCGCAAGGAATGGGAAACCTACTCCAAAATCAACCTGTGGATGATTTGCATCATCGACATGGTCATTGCCGGACTGTACACTTACGTTACCCTTCGTGAGCCTATCGACGAATATACCAACTATTCGCTCACCGAAATTTGGATTCGCCCCACCATCACATATGGACTGGTGGCTTGTTTTGTGAAAACGACAGAAGACTAGAGACTGAATTAATTGTTTTAATCATTTCTAAAAAGGAGGAATATTATGATTCTTAAAAAACTTAACCCCAATCATCCGGACATTCCCGCGTTGAAGAAGTTGTTCGAGGAAGCATTCCCTGAAAAAGAGCGCCCTATTGGCATTGACGGTATTCTGGCATTCTTGGATCAGATGCCTTGCGATCTTCTCGGCGTCTATCCCGATGAGACTCCGGATGAGTTTTCCGGTTTCTTCTTTGGAATCAGAGGGGACTCCAGTGTATATGGGGTTTATTTCGCCACCCGTTCAGATTTGCGTTCCACCGGCATCGGCAGCAAGGCATTCAAAGCTATCGTGGATTATTATGGCGATACTCCGTTCTGGTTTTCCTACGAGAGTCCTTTTGAAGAGAGCGATAATGCCGAACAGCGAGAGCGCAGACGCAGATTCTATCTGAAGAACGGCTTCTATGAGACCGGTTGGTTTTCTAAACTGAATGGCACCGAATTTATCATTGCCAGTTCCAAAAAAGAATTCGACAAGGAGGCGTTCGAAAAATTTATGGGTGCCATGTTTGCCAGCACCACAGGCGCGGCTCTCCCAGAATTATATAGACGCGATTAAGTTTTAGGTTTCAGGTTCCCGGTTTCAAGTTTCATGACATACCTGAAACTTGAAACCCAATATAATACAAAACGGACAGAAGATATAGTTGAACAAAAAAAATACATAATGAAACAAACGATAATTCTCGGCAACATCATCACGATGGATGAAAAGAGGCCTTTTGCCAAGGCTGCATTCGTTAAAGACGGCGTGTTTGCCTATATCGGCAATGTGGAAGAAGTGAAAAAACTTGCTGGTGCAGACGCACAGGTGCTGGATTATGGTGATAACTTCATCTATCCCGGCTTCATGGAATCTCACTGTCACGGCAGTTTTGCCGGAGAACGTGCTATCGGACAGGCGAACCTGATGGAGGGAGGATTGACCACCGACTACGCAAGGTATCGTAACATCATCAAAGCATTCATTGAGAAGAACCCGCAGCGCGATTTCTACGTAGCCGCAGGATGGGTGGAGAATGAGGAATATGTCAGCAAGGCCTATCTCGACGAGATCTGCTCCGACAAGCCGCTGCTCATGCAGACAGGCGGCGGACATTCCATGCTGCTCAATAGCAAGGCGATGGAATGGGCAGGTATTGATGCTGCCTACGCTAAGAAATGGGGCTATGACCTGGTACATGTTGATAAGAATGGCGAACCCGACGGCTACATCTGTGAAGGTCCCGTGTTCGAGGTTGCTCCAAAGCTCCCCACTACCTTAGAGGATATCAAGGAATATCTGCTCGCTTGGCAGGAGATGGCTCTCAGCAGCGGTTTCACTGCCGTTGGTGATGCTGGTGCGGAAGTTATACATCGCGCTGCTCCCCAGGCCTACTGTGAGCTGCAGCAGGAAGGCAAGCTGAAGCTGCGCACATACGCATGGATGTATGTGACTGATAATGCCGACGCAAAGACAGAGATAGCCCGCATCGCCACGCAACGTGCGGAGATAAGCGGTGAATATTTCCATATTATCGGTCCCAAGGCGTTCCTCGACGGTGTGACCGAAGCCCATACGGGTTGGCAGAATCAGGACTATCTGGATCAGCCAGGCTACCACGGCAATGAGCGTTTCAATGATCACGACAAAATGGTAGAGCTGATCGTTGAGGCCGACAAGGAGGGTATGTCCGTACACGTCCACTCCGAGGGCGGCGGTGCTACCCACTACATGTTAGGCTGTATTGAAGACGCAGAGAAGATTACCGGCAACCTTGACCAACGCAACGTGCTGGCACATCTGCACTTCGTGACCGATGAGGATATCCGCCGTATGGCAGTAACAGGCTCAGTGCCTGCAGTTCCGCCACTGTGGACAGCTAAGGCTTCTCCTCTTTATGAACAGGAAGTCGCTTATATGGGGCAGAAGTTGGCAGACGAGGCGTATCCCATCAAGTCGTTCTATGATGCAGGTGCCAATGTGGTGTTCCACTCCGACTATCCCGTTTCACCGATGATGGATATCAAACTCAGCATCTATACGGCTGAAAAACGCAACTATCCTCAGGAGTTGTCTGGCGGCGCAACCTCTCCACGCAATCTCAAGGAGGCTATCACCCGTGAGCAGTCGCTGCGCGCCATGACGATCAACGTGGCCCGTCAGTTCCATCAGGAGCACCGCTTAGGTTCTATCGAGTATGGCAAGATTGCGAATATGACGGTGTATGACTGCGATTTCCTCCATGACGACATCGAGAAAGTGGCACAGGCCAACATCATCGCCACCATCGTAGATGGCGAAGAAGTTTACAAAGCATAGTTACTATAAAAAAACAGCTCAAAAATACTTAAATAGAAGAAGCAATATGAAAGCAGACAAGATCATTAAAAACGCAAAAATCTTCACATCTAATCAGAGTAAATTGCAAGCCACTGCTCTTGCTATAAAAGACGGCAAGTTCGTCTATGTGGGCGA
>WARP01000239.1_pt1 | contig 10534 bp, 9 predicted proteins | sample 4769151 | NCBI WGS metagenome assembly WARP01 (sample SAMN08893023, study PRJNA449175) | gut metagenome | isolation source: rumen sample fed with dry roughage | host: cow | place: India: Nagpur | collected 2016 | reverse complement strand
TCTTCTTTTTTCTCTTCATCTTTTTTCATTAAACTATTAAATATATCAAATGGTGAATTAATAACTCTTTTAAAAATATTAACAGGAGCATTTACACTATCTTTTAAAAAGTTTGAGTCTATTTTTGGATCACTTAAATCGCCACTTAAATGTATTTTACTCTCAACTCTTTTATTATCTCCAAGAAGTATATAGTTTACAATAGGTAAAACATTTACAACATTTGAGTATGTTTTCATAAATATAAGATTTAACGATGAATCTATAGTGTGATTATCTAAAAATATTTTAGCATTACCTTCAAAATCCATTCCATTTCCAATAACATTAATATTCTTCAAATCTAAAATATTTGTTTTATTACTATAAGAAAACTCTACTCTACCCTTTTGAATACTATAATTTCCAATATTATTTATATTTAAAGCTGATGGTATAGCAAATAAAGGGTTTATTAAAGCAGGAGAAGTTTGTACAAAAAATAGAATGTTATTTATCAAAGATAGATCTTTTATTAAACTATCTTTAACAAAAAGTTCACCTTTTAAATCTTGCATTGTTCCACTTGCAAACATATCAATACTACCATTTTGTAAAATTTTTTTATCTGAAAGTGCATTTATAAAGCTACTATTTGCATCATATAAAAAGATATCCAAATAACCCTCTTTATCCTCACTATATGTAAATTTCATATCTTGATTTTCTAGATATATAAATTTTCTATTATCATCAACATTTAACTCATATTTTGTAGCTATAACTCTATTTTTATTATTTAAAATGAAAGTTGTATCTTCGCCACTTACAAATAACTTAATTCCAAGTTTACTATCGCTATCTTCTTCAATACTTTTATCTTTATTTGGCGTATTGTAAAAAATTTCATACTCTTTTGTAAAAATTGTATAGTTATTTTTATCAATATTAAGAAGTAAATCATCATTTATAGTTGAAATATCAACAATATCATCTTTATATCTACCTTTTATATCAAAATAATCTACCTCTTTTTTATTTTTGTGTAAAATAATAGGAAGTTTTGGAGTTGCAACTAATGCATTAAATAATATGGATTCATCATCTTCAATCTTAACTTCTCCATTTTTTATATAAAATTTTTGTGAAAATATGTCAAGAGTTGAGTTTTTTAAATCTACTTTAATATTTTTTATTCCATCTTTTTTACCTTTTGAAGATCTATTTTCAACTACTACTTCATAACTGTCTAAATAAATAGATATATACTTATCAATATTTAATTTTAGGCTCTCATCTATTGAAGAGATTTTTACACTATTATTTATAATATCTGCATAAACTTCCAATGAATCAACTTTTTTACCATCTTTTTTTAAAGGAAGTTCCAGTCCACTAATATTTGCCTCAAAATGTATTCTATTTTCATCGAAAATATTTATTAAAATATTTCCATCTTTTATAGAATTTGATTTTAAAATAGTTGAATAGTTGTAAAATTTTGATAAATCATCAATTTTGATATTTAATTTTTCATCATAATTTATATCTACACCAAGCTCTTTCAAAGATATCTCTATTTTATCTTTAAAATCCATTAAAATATCACTTTTTTTGGATTTTAAATCAATAATTGAATCATCTTTTACAGCCAAATATATTTTTTTAATATCAACTTCACCAACAGCTTTTAAATTTTTTAAGTCAAAAATTAAATCTGTTTTTGCATCAACAATATCTTTATAGTTAAATCTTGAATCTTTAATATACAAATTATTATTATCCAAAATAACTTTTGAGTTATTAGTTTTAAACTCAAAAGTTCCAATAGCAATAGTTGAGGGATTAACTTCAAAATTACCATTAACTCCTATTTGTTTTTCACTGTTATATGGAATAGTTAAAAGTAGTTTTGCATCTGTTTTTCCACTTTTTTGAATAAGTGGTAAATTTATATGATAAGCACTTAAAATATCTAAAATTTCACTATCTAAAGAAGTTTTTGTCTCAATATTTATTAATACTTCACCTTTTTTACTATCTTCAATATTGTTTATTTGAACAAAACTATTTTTTAGCTCTTTACTCTTGTAAAAAGCATCAACTAATGAGATCTTTAAAAAACCATCTTCAAATTTTGCATCTAATCTTTTTGCTTTAATAGCATCTAAATCTTTATGAAACTTAATATTTGCATCAGTTATTGTAAGCAAGCCTTCCAAAGAGCCAAGAATCATATTTTGATTATTTAAATCATACTCTCCATAAAATGAGTCTAATTTAAATTTTCCATCTATATTGTCATACAACCAAGAGTTAGCAATTGCAGGTAAATCTAAATATTTTTTTAAAAAATGTAAATTACTAAACTCCTTACTATTGATAAAGAATTTCATAAGTCCATCTTTAATTCCAATATTTGATTCTAAAACCATATCTTTGTAATATATAAAACCATTATAGTTTAACTCTTTATCAAAATAGTCAAGATTTGCTCTACCTTGAAAATTAACTTGATAATCTTTTAAATATAGATTCTCAAGATCTAAAAAAATCTTACTTTTTGTACCACTTATTTTTACTAAAACAGATAAAAATTTATTCTCTAAGTGAAGATTATTATCTTTAAAAAGTATTGAAAAATTATTATTATTTATAGATAAGTTTTTTATATCTATCTCTTTAAACAGAGTTATAATTTTTGGAAGAATTGTTAAATCTTTTTTTGAAGCTTCAAAAGAGTCTTCTGCTTTACTTGAAATATACTTATATTCAATATTATCAACTTTTAATATAAGCTTTTTATCTAACTTAATATAAAATTGCGAAATCTTAATACCAAAAAGTGAGAATGAGTTGATAAATATACCTGAAGATAAAAGCATAAATGTTAAAAATATTGGAAAAATTAAAAGTAGAACTAATGCTTTTTTAAGACTCATAAACACTGTAAATATTATCCTTATTGCTTTTATTATGATACTTTATTATCTTACTATGCCAGTAGTTACATCGAAGGTTTTATATATTCCACAAGGCAGTACAAAGTCAATTATATCATACTTAAATAAAAATTCTTACGAACTAAATAAGATAGATGAGATAATATTAAGTCGTTTTGGTTATGTTCAAAGTGGCTGGATTGACTTAAAAGTTAATGAACTTACAAAAATGGATTTTTTAATTAAACTTTTAAAATCTAAAGCTGCTTTAAAATCTATTACTTTAATACCTGGAGATACTTATTACTTTTTTATAAAAAAAATTGCTAGTGAGTTTAACCTAGATGAAAAAAAATTGTATGAAACATATAATAAATACGCATTTAAGTTAGATGGAAATATATTAGCAGAAACTTACTCTCTGCCAATAGGAATGAGTGAAAAGGAGATTATTTTATATCTTCTATCACATACAAATCAAAAATATGAAGAGTATTCAAATAAAATTTTTGGAACTTATGATAAAGAGCAGTGGTATAAATATGTAACTTTAGCATCAATTATTCAAAAAGAGGCTGCAACTATTAATGAAATGCCGATAGTTTCAAGTGTAATTTATAATAGATTAAAAAGAAAAATGCCACTTCAAATGGATGGAACTCTAAATTATGGTGAGTATTCAAACTCTATTGTAACTGCTATGAGAATAAAAGAGGATAATAGTTCATATAATACTTATAAAAATAGAGGTATTCCTAAAAATCCAGTTTGTGCTGTAAGTTTAGATGCAATCAAAGCTGCAATATTTCCTGTAAAAAGCAACTATTTATATTTTGTAAGAGACAAGACAACTGGTTTACATAAATTTTCATCAACATATAGTGACCATAAAAGTAACATAAATTCAAATATTGGAGTTATAAAAAATTATTCAAAAATAAATGAAAATCCCACAGATATAGATAAAGAGGCTAGTGATATTATGAAAAATGATATAACTAAGCAAAAAGTTCCATCTATAAAAGATCTCTTTAATAATATAAATTAATATGTGAATATTTGAAACAATCAAATATTTGCATCTTCTTAAATATTCAATTTCAATAGTTTTAAACCAAACAAAGAGTACAATCCCAAAATATATTTTAAAAATTAGGATGGAAAAATGGCACAAATTATTTACACAAAAGTTGATGAAGCACCAGCTTTAGCAACATACTCTTTTTTACCAATCGTACAAGCTTTTACAAAAAGTTCTGGTATACAAATGGTTCAAAAAGATATTTCACTAGCTGGAAGAATTATCGCGGCTTTCCCTGAAAACTTAAAACCAGAGCAAAAAATTGGTGATGCTTTAGCTGAGCTTGGTGATATGACTCAAAATCCAGATGCAAATATTATTAAACTACCAAATATCTCTGCATCAATCCCTCAATTAAAAGCAGCTATTGCTGAACTTCAATCAAAAGGTTATGATATTCCAAATTATGATGCAAATGAAGAAGTAACTGCAAGATACTCAAAAATATTAGGGAGTGCTGTAAATCCAGTATTAAGAGAAGGAAACTCAGATAGAAGAGCTCCAAGTGCTGTTAAAAACTATGCAAAAAACAATCCACACAAAATGGGTGTTTGGACAAAAGATTCTAAAACTGATGTTGCTCATATGGATTCAAATGATTTCTATGGTTCAGAAGTTTCAACTATATTAGAAAAAGAGGATAACTTTAAAATTTCTTTTGTTGGAAAAGATGGAAAAGAGACTGTTTTAAAAGCATCATTACCTTTAGAAGCAGGAGAAGTTGTTGATGCAACTAAACTTTCTGCAAAATCTTTACAAGAGTTCTATCAAAAAGGAATTGATGAAGCTAAAAAAAGAGATGTTTTATTATCACTTCACTTAAAAGCTACAATGATGAAAGTTTCTGATCCAATTATGTTTGGATTTGCAGTAAAAGTATATTTCAAAGATTTAATTGCAAAACATAGCGCAACTTTTGAAAAAATTGGTGTTAACTTTAACAACGGTTTAGGTGATTTATACTCAAAACTTGACCAAGTTGATGATGCAACTAGAGCTCAAATTTTAGCTGATATTGATGCTGTGTATGCTTCTCAACCAAGACTTGCTATGGTAAACTCTGCAAAAGGTATAACAAATTTACATGTTCCATCTGATGTTATTATTGATGCATCTATGCCTGCTATGATTAGAGGTGGTGGGAAAATGTGGAATAAAGAGGATAAAGAAGAAGATACTTTAGCTATGATTCCTGATAGATGTTATGCTACAACTTACCAAGTTATAATTGATGATTGCAAAAAAAATGGAGCACTTGATCCAAAAACTATGGGTTCTGTACCAAATGTTGGATTAATGGCTAAAAAAGCTGAAGAGTATGGAAGCCACGATAAAACTTTCCAAGCAAATGAAGATGGAAAAATAGTTGTAACAAATAAAGCTGGAGAGACTGTATTTAGTTTTGATGTTGATAATGGTGATATCTTTAGAATGTGCCAAACTAAAGATGAACCAATTAAAGATTGGGTAAAACTTGCAGTTAATAGAGCAAGATTATCAAATACTCCTGCAGTATTCTGGTTGGATAAAAATAGAGGTCATGATGCTAAAATGATTGAGAAAGTTGAAAAATACTTAAAAGATTATGATTTAACTGGTCTTGAAATATCTATTAAATCTCCTGATGATGCTATGCAATATTCACTTGATAGAATGAGAAAAGGTCTTGATACAATTTCTGTTACTGGAAATGTATTTAGAGATTATAATACAGATCTATTCCCTATTTTAGAGCTTGGAACAAGTGCAAAAATGTTATCAATTGTTCCACTTATGAATGGTGGAGGACTGTTTGAAACAGGTGCTGGAGGATCTGCTCCTAAACATGTTCAACAACTTCAAGAAGAGAACTATTTAAGATGGGATAGTTTAGGTGAGTTTATGGCACTTGCTGCTTCGTTTGACCATTTAGCAAATACTCAAAATAATAAAAAAGCAGCTGTTTTAGCAAAAACTTTAGATAAAGCTACTGGAACATTCCTAATCAATGACAAATCACCAGCTAGAAAAATTGGAAGCATTGATAATAGAGGAAGTCATTTCTATCTTGCAATGTACTGGGCAGATGAGTTAGCAAAACAAAATGATGATGCTGAATTAAAAGCTGAATTTACTCCAATTGCAAAAGCAATGAATGAAAATGAAGCTCAAATTTTAAAAGAGCTTACTGAAGTTCAAGGAAAACCAGCAAATACAGGTGGTTACTACCTATTTGATGATGAATTAACTTCAAAAGTTATGAGACCTTCTGCAACTTTAAACAAAATTATTGGATAATTTTTTAATTCAAGAGAGTTTTCTCTTGAATTATTTTACTCTTAATCTATTTTTTAAATATTTCTTGACAAAAATCAACAAATTTTAATTTTCTTTAATCTATAATATATTACTTCATAAAAAAGGGAAAAAATGAAAAAAATAGTTATAGCTTCAACAATTCTAGCAGCAACATTTGCATTTGCAAATCCTTATGCAAAATGTGCGGTATGTCATGGTGCAAATGGAGAAAAAGTAGCTCCAGGTGGAAAATCTAAAATCATTAAAGATATGACAAAAGAAGATTTTATAGCTGCTTTAAAAGGTTATCAAAATGGAACTTATGGTGGAACTCAAAAAGTTTTAATGGTTGGTCAAGTAAAAGATATGTCTGAAGCTACAATGAAAGAGATTGCAGACATGATTATAAAATAATAAAAATAGCTAGTTATCTAGCTATTTTTTAATCCTATAGATTTCAACTCTTCTAATAATTTTCTTAAATCTTCTCTCTCTTTTAACAAGTTTTTTATAATCATATCTTTGTCATCTTCAATATTTTCTATATTTTTTTGCTCTAAAATCTTTCCTAAATGAAATAAAAAAACATTGTCATCTTTTTTATACTCTAGCTTATTACACTCAATTACAATTTGTGGCTTATCTTCACCTAAACTGTTTTGTAATAACAATTTTTTTATATCTTTTATTTCATAAAAAATTGCATCATCAATTATTTTTGGATTAAACAACTCTTTTTTCCAGTAAGTTGTTGCTGGTTTAACTACTGTTTTCTCTTTTTTTAAATATATTTTTTCAAATAAATCTTTATTTATAGATAACTTATACAAAACCCACCTCTTTTTAAAAGCTCTATTATATTGAAATAACTTTATAAATGGTAAAATAAAATAAAAAAGGTAGTTTTATGATTAAAAGTTTTTTTAGTAAAAGAGTGAAAATTTTATTAGTTTTTATTGCTTTAGCATCTATTCTATTCTATATTTTTAGTGATAAAAAAGTGACTCAAACAATCTTTGAGCTTGAGGATATTGAACTTTTATCACTATCAAAAAAAGCAAAAAATAGTGCAATTGATCAAGAAAAAGAGAGCAAAGAGTTTTTAAAAAAATATTTTTTAGTTTGGGAACAAGATAAAATTAGTATCTCTAAAGAGGATGCTTTATGGGGATTTTCAATCAAAGATGTTACAAGATATTTAGAAAACTTCTCTAAAATAGACTCAAAATGGCTAGAAAAAGAGAAGATTAATTCAAATTTTGAAGAGTTTAATACTCTAAATAAAAAAGCAATAACAGTAAAAAATACAAATATAAGAGTTTTTCCTACAATATCACCTATATTTAAGAATCCAGAAACTCTAGGAGAAGGTTTTCCATTTGATTATAATCAAAATTCACTTCTAAAAATAAACTCTCCATTAATGGTTTCTCATCTTTCAAAAGACAGAGCTTGGGCTTTTATTGAATCAGGATTTGTTTATGGTTGGGTTAAAATAGATGATATTGCTTTTGTTGATGATAAATTTATAAATGAGTTTAAAAATGAAAACTATTTTATTGCTATAAAAGAAGATTTTGCAATTTACAATCCAAATTTTGTTGAATATATAAAAGCTAGCACACTTTTTCCTAAAAAAGAGAATAGATATTTAATAGCAACAAAAGATAGATTTATGAATGCAAGAATCGATTTTATAGATATAAAAGATGATTATATTAGCTCTTTTCCACTTGAATTTAATTTAGAAAATAGAGTAATAGTATTAAAAGAGTTTTTAAATGAGCCTTATGGTTGGGGTGGACTTTTTGCAAACAGGGATTGCTCTAGTTTCACTCAAGACTACTTTTCTATTTTTGGAAAATTAATTGCAAGAAACTCAAAGGCTCAAACTTCATTTGGAGAGTATATTGATTTGAGTGATAAATCAAACGAAGAGAAAAAAAGATTTATAAAAAATAGTGCAAAACCATTCTCAACTTTAGTATATCTTCAAGGACATATAATGCTTTATATTGGAAATTTAGATGGTGAACCACTTTTAGTTCATAATCTTTGGAGCATTAAATTAAAAGATAAAAACGGTAATGAAAAGAGACAAATAGTTGGAAAAACTGTAATATCTACTCTTGAAATTGGAAAAGAGTTAGAAGAGTATGATAGTGAAAATAGTGTTTTAAGTAGAGTTTTAGGAGTAACTATTTTTTAGTTACTCTTCGTCAAATAGAGGATTTACAATCATTGAATCAAGAACTTGATTTTTAAATTTTAACTCTTCTAGTTGCATACTTAAAAAACCATTCTCCTCTTTTAATGCTACATAATGTGCATAAAGTCTATTTATATCCTTGCTTGTATAGTAGATATTATTTTTTACATAAATTCTTGGAAAAAATATTAGTATTGATAAAAAAAATATCAGATATACTATTTTTAAAGAGTTTTTACCATTTAAACTAATCAAATTTAAATATCCTTAATTTTGCACTTCTACTTCTAGGATTTTGTTTTATCTCTTCAAAGCTTGCAACAATTGGTTTTTTAGTTATTACTTTTCCTAAAGAGTTATTATTTCCACATTCGCATCTAAATACTGCTGCTGGACAAATACAACTTTGACTCCATTTTTTAAAGTAATTTTTAACAACTCTATCTTCTAGTGAATGAAAAGATATGATAGCAACTATACAATTTTTAAATTTTGCTTTTTCAATAGAGTCAAAAAGTCTTGTTAAAACACCAATCTCATCATTTACCTCAATTCTTATTGCCTGAAAAATAAGTGTTGCTGGATGAATTTTTCCTTTTGGAAGTTTTTTATAAAAAAATTCAGAAAGCTCTTTTGAACTATAATATGGTCTATTTGAAACAATCAAATTAGCAATTTTTTTATACTCTTTAATCTCTCCATAATCTCTTAATATATTTTCCAATTGTAGTTGTGAATAACTATTTACAACAGTTGAAGCATCTAAACTTTGAGATTGATTCATCCTCATATCAAGATTTTCAGAGTTAAAAGAGAAGCCTCTTTCAAGCTTATCTAACTGTAAAGAAGATACACCAATATCTGCTAAAATACCTTTTATTGGATACTCTTTAAAATTTGATATTACATTTTCAAAATTTGAAAAACTAAACTCAACTCTTTTTTCAAACTCTTTTAATCTTATTTTTGAAAATTCTAAAGCCTCTATATCTTGATCATTACAAATCAATTTAATATTGTCGTTTTGCTTTAATAATCCACTACTATGTCCTGCATAGCCTGTTGTACAATCTATTATAAATCCATCATTGATAGTTTTAAAAGCATCCAAGACCTCATTATACAAAACTGGAATATGTGGAATTTCTTGCAATTTAATCCTTTTATTAAAAATGGTGTATGATACCAAAAAATAATTTAAGGCATAAGATGTTAAATCAAGATACTATAAAACTTCTATCAGAATTATCACTATCAATGTTTACAAAAAACTTTTTTGGGATATATCAAGGAGCAATATCTGCAAAATTAGATTTTGATCACTTTGTAATAAATTCAAAAGATGCAGTGTTTGATAACCTTGATGAAAAATCATTTTGTACTTTAAATATGAATAAAGTTGACTATAGGTGGAATATAGCAAGTCTTGATTCATATACTCACTCAACAATTTATACAAATATTCATGAAGCAAAATATATTGCATTTGCAACTCCTATTTATACAACTGCTTATACATTGGTTCATGATAATATTGTTTTTGAAGATTATATTGGGAAAATGGTTTTTGGAGAGCTTGGGATATACAATCCTGGAGATTTAAAAACATGGAGCAAAAGAAGTGCACTTGAAATAACAAAAGAGATAAAAAAAACAGAACATAATCTTTTAGTTATAAAAGGGATTGGGGTTTATATTTATGATAGAAATATTCATGAACTTGTTAAAAAAATAGCTATACTAGAGAATTCTTGCAGACTTTTGAGTATCAAAAGTACCTTTAAGTAGTTTTTTATATAAAAACATCGAATTGATAATAATTTTAGGAAACTTAAAGTTTAAATAGAATAAAGTTTTAAAATTTTAATTTATATGAGGAGTTACCCTATGAACAAAGCTGAATTTATTGATGCAGTTGCTGCAAAAGCGGGATTATCTAAAAAAGATGCAAAAGGTGCAGTTGATGCAGTTTTAGAAACTATAACAGAAGCTTTAGTTAAAAAAGATTCTGTAAGCTTTATAGGATTTGGAACATTTGCTACAGCT
>WARP01008280.1_pt1 | contig 10543 bp, 7 predicted proteins | sample 4769151 | NCBI WGS metagenome assembly WARP01 (sample SAMN08893023, study PRJNA449175) | gut metagenome | isolation source: rumen sample fed with dry roughage | host: cow | place: India: Nagpur | collected 2016 | reverse complement strand
CATTTAATGGAGGGTGCATTGTAGAGTGTGCAACTGACCAGATTACACATGAGAAAAGACTAAATAAAAATATACTCCCCCACTTTCAACAAATAGCAAAGAAAAAGAATTTTGCACTGGTTTCTTTCGATGAATCATCAATTATTACTGAGACACCCGACAATGAATATGTTCAAAAAGAGGCATTTCTGAATAAAATGCCTGTTAGACAGGTAGATGATTTCTTGGAGGCTATGAATTTTTCTCCGTCAAAATGTCTTATGATGGGAGAACCTACCCGCCTGGCTTTGCTTGAAAAAGAAATGCACAACACCTACGGTGGACAAATTGGGGTATATAGATCTGAGCCTTATTTCCTTGAATTAGTTCCACTAAATACAGATAAGGCCAAATCGTTGGATATGCTCGTCAAGGACCTTAAGATTACAAAAAATGAGGTAATCGCGGTTGGTGATGGATTTAATGATCTTTCAATGATAGAATATGCCGGTCTTGGCGTAGCAATGGCAAACGCTCAGGAGCCGGTTAAAGCTTGTGCAGATTATGTTACTTTGTCGAATGATGAAGATGGAGTTGCACATTTAATAGAGAAATATATTTTCTCCGCATTCATCGGACTCAGCACATCGTTGGATAAGATTAATGATAATCTGAAGGATACACTGATGCATTCATTAGGAATGAAATTTACCGTTGCAGAAGAGGATCATGTGGAAGCTATTATGCCTGTGGATATAAGAACACGTCAGCCATTTGGAATACTTCACGGAGGAGCTACGCTTGCATTAGCGGAAACTGTTGCCGGTTTTGGGTCCAACTTGTTATGTAATGAGGGCGAGTTTGTTGTAGGAATGCAGGTAAGTGGAAATCATATTTCTTCTGCAAGAGAAGGAGATACAGTTACTGCTATTGCCAAAGTTATTCACAAAGGACGGTCAACACACATTTGGAATGTAGATGTAGTTTCCTCAATGGGGAAATTAATCTCAAGTATCAGAGTGATGAACAGCATTTTAAAGAAGAGATGATTCCTAGTGAAGTAACTAACTTTAGTGGTATCGACTCCCTAATACATCAACAACGTAGTTTCGCATTATATCTCTTGCCGGGAAATAATGAACCTACCCTTGTTTTACAGGAAGGTGGTGATATGGGGCAATTAAAGTCGTATACAGAATTAAACGACAAAAAAGGATTTGTTCTGGCTCCATTCTGCTTGAATGAATCACATCCGATAGTATTGATTCGTGCTGATATTGTGTCTGTTGGTTGGAAATCAATAGCTGGAGTAACATCGTTTCAGTCATCTGCTTGCAGTGCAAATAAAGAAACAGTATTTACGCTGGATAAAGAAGATTTGTATTACGCTTATAATAAATCTTTTAATGTCTTTATTAAACCATTGCGAGAAGGCATATTTGAAAAGTTGGTATTGTCTAGAAAAGTTAATATAAAGAAAACGAGTGAATTCTCGCCGGCAAAAGCATTTTACAATGCTTGCAGACGCTATAAAAGAGCTTTTGTATACCTATGTCATTCTCCTCAAAGTGGAACCTGGTTAGGTAGTACACCTGAATTACTATTGTCTGGGCAATTGGGTCACTGGAATACTGTTGCACTTGCTGGAACACAGCCTTTGATCGGGAACAACTTACCCGACAGTTGGAATGATAAAAACAGAAAAGAACAGGCCCTGGTTGCTGATTATATTAAAAGTCAGTTGGCTTCGGCTAATATTGATGTACTTGAAGATGGTCCATTTACTGTCCAGGCAGGTGATTTAGCTCATTTAAAAACAGAATTCAGATTCGAAACGGCAGATAGAAGATGTTTAGGAAATTTGGTTGAACTTCTTCATCCTACGCCTGCTATTTGTGGATTACCCCGAAAGGAAGCTCTTCAATTCATCAAAGAAAATGAAGGATACGACAGAAGTTATTACTCCGGATTCATCGGAATGGTTGATGCAGATGGGCGGAATGATATATACGTCAACCTTCGATGCATGAATATAGGGGAAAATGATCTGACGCTTTTTGCCGGAGGCGGTCTCTTGGATTCGTCGGATGTTGATCAGGAATGGGAAGAGACGAATGATAAATTACAAACCATGTTGGCTATTTTAAAATAAACTTTTATGTACTCATCAAAGAAAAATGTATTGTTACTGGCATCCATGCTCGAAGCATATTCAATTCGTGAGGTGGTACTATGCCCTGGTTCCAGAAATGCCCCATTGATTCAAACATTTTCCCAGAATCCATTTTTTCGTTGTTATACAGTTGTGGACGAACGAAGTGCCGGATTTTTTGCATTGGGACTGGCTCAGGAGATTCAACAACCAGTTGCCGTGTGTTGTACATCTGGAACGGCATTGCTGAATCTTGGACCTGCTGTTGCAGAAGCGTATTATCAACAAATCCCTTTGCTGGTTATTTCGGCCGACAGACCTCAATCATGGATCGGGCAAATGGATGGGCAAACTCTTCCGCAACCTGGTGTTTTTAATTCACTTGTAAAGCAATCAATACAACTTTTAGAGCCCGATTCGGAAGAAGATGAGTGGTACTGTAAACGAATGATCCATGATGCTATATTTCAATTAATGAATCGTCTTCCCGGACCATCTCATATAAATATACCATTATCAGAACCTTTATTCGATTTTTCAGTAACAGAGTTACCAAAGAATAAGCCTATACTAAGGAATCCGGTTGATTATTCTCTGAATAACAGTGCCTTATTGGAAGAATGGAACCTGTCTACAAAGAAAATGATTCTGATAGGTCAGTTGCCCCCATTTAATGGATTGGAAAAATCGCTTGAAAGTATTGCTGAAAAGTTTGATTGTGTTATTCTGGCCGAACATACGGCTAACATTCGGTCTTCAAAAGTAATTTATAACTTTGATGCCATTATTTATCAATTATTAAACGAAGAAATTGCATGTTTTTCTCCCGATTTACTAATTACCTTAGGAGGTCATGTCGTTTCGAAAAGAATTAAGAAATTCTTGAGAAGCTGTAAACCGGCATCTCATTGGTATGTTTCTGAAGAGCCCAAAATTGTAGATCTCTTTCAAAGCATAACAGCTCAATTGGAGATGGATCCTTTGTCATTTGTTGAAGAGATTAATAAAAAATGTAGTTCGAATACATCAAAACACACTTACCAATCTCGCTGGCTGAGTCAATCCAAACATGTGCTTCCTCCAACTACTACTGTTTATTCTGATTTGTGGGTGATGGGTAAACTATTAGCTGCATTGCCTTGTAACGCAGCTCTTCAGTTGGGAAATAGCTCCGTCGTGAGGAATGCACAATTGTATCCGTTGGATGCTTCTGTTTCGGTATACTGCAACAGAGGAACCAGCGGTATTGAAGGGTCTGTATCTACTGCGGTCGGTTTTGCATCTATACATAAAGGACTTACCTTTCTAATCGTTGGTGATCTTAGTTTTTTCTATGATGTAAATGCATTATGGAACAGACACATTAAGAGTAACCTTCGCATTTTATTGATAAACAATGGGGGTGGCGAAATATTTCATTTGTTGCCCGGGCTAAATCAAGCAGTCTCGCTGGATCAGTATGTTTCATGCAGACACTCTACCAGAGCCGAAAAATGGGCTCAGTCCATGGGCTTTGATTATTTATCGGCATACAAAGAAGAAGAATTTATAAATAATCTGGATTCGTTTTTTTCTGTTGAGGCTTCTAATCCTGTGTTATTTGAAGTAATAACAACAATGGAAGTCAATGCCGAAGTATTTAAATCATATTATCATAAACTAAAAACTATATAAACTATGTCAACTAACAGAACTTGGTCTACTATCAAGGAATACGAAGATATTCTATTCGATTTCTATAATGGAATTGGACGAATAACTATAAATCGCCCACGATATAGAAACGCTTTTACTCCTACAACAACAGGAGAAATGAGTGATGCCTTGCGTATTTGTCGCGAAATGGCAGAAATCAGTGTTGTAGTAATTACAGGTGCTGGAGATAAAGCATTCTGTTCCGGCGGAGACCAAAATGTTAAAGGTAAAGGTGGATACATTGGAAAAGACGGCGTACCCCGCCTAAGCGTGTTAGATGTTCAGAAGCAGATACGTTCGATTCCGAAACCTGTGATCGCTGCTGTTAATGGATATGCTATCGGAGGTGGTCATGTTCTACATGTTGTGTGTGATTTATCAATTGCTTCTGATAATGCAATCTTTGGTCAAACAGGTCCGAGAGTGGGAAGTTTTGATGCAGGATTCGGTTCATCATATCTGGCTCGGATTGTAGGACAGAAAAAAGCCCGCGAAATATGGTTTTTATGCAGACAGTACAATGCTCAGGAAGCTCTTGATATGGGATTAGTAAATAAGGTTGTTCCCTTTGATCAACTTGAAGATGAAGTGGTAGATTGGGCTGAAACAATGATGTTGCATAGTCCTTTGGCATTACGTATGATTAAGGCTGGTCTTAATGCTGAATTAGACGGACAAGCTGGTATACAAGAATTGGCCGGAGATGCCACTATGTTGTATTATCTAACAGAAGAAGCTCAAGAAGGTAAAAATGCTTTCCTGGAGAAAAGAAAGCCTGACTTTAAACAATTTCCAAAATTACCATGATACAAGTAAATATTATACCTTATATATTACTGTTTAAACAGCCTGCAGGGACTTCCCGTGGGGTTTATACCACGCGTAAGGTATGGTATGTTGTACTTACTTCCCAAGATAAGACAATTCATGGTATTGGGGAGTGCGCTCCCCTACCCAACTTAAGCTGTGATGATTGCCCCGATTACGAATCAATCCTTAATGATGCTTGTTCTAAATTAAGAGAAACCGGTGAAATTGATTATGATTCGCTCCGATCTTTTCCATCTATTCTTTTCGGTCTTGAAAGTGCGCTATTACATTACAAATGTGGCTCTTATTCTTTCTGGAATACCTCTTTTTCAAGAGGAGAGAAAGGGATTCCTATTAATGGACTGATCTGGATGGGTAATACCGAATCCATGCAAAAGCAAATTGCAAATAAACTTGAAGCCGGATTTAGATGCATAAAGCTTAAAATCGGAGCCTTAAACTTTGAAGAAGAGCTAAAAGTACTAAGAAGTATACGTTCTAATTATTCGAAAGAAGAGCTGATGTTGCGTGTAGATGCTAATGGAGCGTTTAGTCCGGGAGAGGCTATGGATAAATTAAATAGACTGGCAGAGCTGGAAATTCACTCTATTGAACAACCAATCAGAAACGGACAGTGGGATGAAATGGCAATGTTAGCATCAATCTCTCCTGTTCCAATTGCATTGGATGAAGAGTTGATTGGAGTTAATTGCTTGACAGAAAAAAAGAAATTGCTTACCAACATAAAACCTCAGTATATTATATTAAAGCCATCTTTACATGGTGGATTGGTGGGAGCTGAAGAATGGATAAAAGAAGCTACCAATTTAAATATTGATTGGTGGATAACTTCAGCATTGGAATCAAACATAGGATTAAATGTTATTGCTCAGTGGACAGCCTCTCTAGGTGTTGAATTGCCTCAAGGGTTAGGCACTGGAGCGTTATATGAGAATAATTTACCTATGCCCTTGGAGATTAGAGGTGATCGTCTGTGGTTTAATCCATCAGGGAAAGTTCTTAATATTAATAAGCAGCTAAACCTTAGCTGCAAATAATAATATTACGAAATGAAGTATAATACAAACGTACATACACAGACTTTATTAATAAACGGTATATCTTATTCCAAGACTAAGTTGCCAGAAGCTTCAACTCCCGAGATGACAGAGTTGCATGACTTTTTATTGAATTGGTTTAATGATGATCTTTTTATTACTGTTCAGACCTCTGGTTCTACTGGAACACCCAAAGAAATGAAAGTGAAAAAGGAGCAGATGATGAATAGTGCTTGTGCAACCTGCCGATACTTTAACCTTAATCCGAATGATCGCGTTTTGCTATGTATGCCGTTGACCTATATAGCTGGTAAGATGATGGTTGTTAGGGCTCTAGTTGGAAAACTTGACTTGCATGTTGTTTCAGTATCCGGCCATCCGCTTGCTAATATATCATTACCCATCCGTTTTGCGGCAATGATTCCACTACAGGTTTATAATTCTCTTCAAGACTCCATAGAGCGTAACCGAATGGAAAATATTGATATTATTCTTTTAGGAGGAGGTAGAATAGATCCTGGTCTGGAAAAGGAATTAAATATATTCCGGAATTCTATATATGTTTCATATGGAATGACTGAAACGCTTTCTCATATAGCGCTAAGAAAGATTAATGGGTTAGATGCTAGCCAACATTACATCCCTTTACCTTCTGTTAAAGTATCTCTGTCGTCGGATGAAACACTCATTGTTGATGCTCCGCTTGTCTGCGAAAACAAGTTGATTACAAATGATATAGCTGTGATTTACTCGGATGGGAGCTTTGATATACTGGGACGAAAAGATAATATCGTTAACAGTGGTGGTATAAAAATACAAATTGAATTGCTTGAGGAAGAATTAAAACCAATTATCCCCCACCCTTTTGCTATATCTTCCGTTCCCCATCTTAAATATGGAGAAGCATTGGTTTTACTGGTTAATGGAAAAATAGATGAAGAGGCTTTTCTATTCAAAATAAAGAAAAGCTTGCCTACGTATCAGATTCCAAAGCAGATCATTGAAGTTGATGAAATACCATATACATCTACAGGTAAAATAAATAGAGCTGAAACTAAAATTCTTGCTCAAAAACAAATTGATTATTCTAAATTAACGTGATTATTATGAAATATCATTACATTATTTTAGCCTTATTTCTCTCTACTTATGTATCATACGGGCAAGATTGGCTTGTTCAAAAAAAAATTGTAGAGAAACAGAAAGTTTATGCCTCTCATAATTGTGTAACACTTGCTGACAGCACTAATGTTACTGTACAACCAAACGGTTCTGGATCTTTTTCAATCTATAAAACGATTCTGATTCAAAACCGAGAAGGTGCATTAAAAAATCGTGTCATAATATATGATTATGACCCTCTTACTGCTTTTGCATCATTCTCTTATGCAACAATATACCGAGCGAACGGAGATATAATCAACCTGGATGTAACACAAGCAAAAGATTATGTTGCACCGGCAAGGGCAATATATTGGGGTGCTCGCCAGATTATGCTTGAAGTTGGCAGACTCTATCCCGGTGATGTGGTTGAATACAAGATTGAGAAAAAGGGGTTTACCTATGCTTTATTAACTTCTATGGATGAAAATGACGAACGTTTTATACCTCCGATGCGTGGTCATTTTTACGATATTGTCCCTTTTTGGAATGATGAACCTACTGTAAAGAAAGTATACAGGGTTTCAATGCCTGCGGAGAAGGATATGCAGTTTGAATTCTATCAAGGAGAGTGTTCAAGTTCCGTACGAATGGAAGGTGACAGAAAAATATATAGCTTCAAAAAAGAAAATATCATGCCTTTCCCGAAAGAACCCAATATGGTAGATCTTTTCGATGTAGCACCCAAATTGATGATGTCAAGTAGTCCAAAGTGGGAAGATAAATCTCTTTGGTTTAACAAAACCAACGAAGATTATGGCAGTTTCGAAGCTTTACCTGAAGCTCAGAAAAAAGTGGATGAAATTATAAAAGGTAAGAAAACTGAAATGGATAAAATCGCGGCATTAACCCATTGGGTGGCCGATAATATCCGCTATTCTGGAATTTCTATGGGAAAAGGTGAAGGCTATACACTTCATAACACAAAAATGAATTTTACAGATCGCTGTGGAGTCTGTAAGGATATCGCAGGCACACTGATATCATTCCTCCGGATGGCCGGCTTTGAAGCATATCCGGCAATGACAATGGCGGGTAGCAGAGTTGAACAGATTCCTGCCGATCATTTTAATCATTGCGTAGCTGTTGTTAAACTATCAAATGGAAACTATATGCCCCTCGATCCAACCTGGGTGCCATTTCTACGTGAGCTTTGGAGCAGTGCAGAGCAACAACAAAATTATCTTCCGGGTGTACCTGAGGGTTCCGACTTGAAGATTACACCGGTTTCACCTTCTGAAAATCATTATTTTAGAATTAACTCTCAAACGTCTTTGCTTACAAATGGGACATTGAAAGGGAAATTTACAGTTACAGCAGAAGGGCAAAGCGATGGAGTGGTAAGGCGAATGTTCACCAGGGGATTTCAATCAGAATGGTACAATGCTCTTGAACGTGAATTATTAAATGTATCGCCTCAGGCTAAGTTGGTAAATGTGGATTATGGTAAAGATCCCAGAGATTACCAATCGGGACCGATCAAAATTACTTATACATTCGAGATTCCAAACTATGCATTGATGGGCGAAGATGTAATTGTCTTTAAACCTCTAACTATGAATAATCTATATAATAGTGTAAAAACATTTTTAAGAATAAATACTGAAATTTCTGAGCGTTCATATGCTTTTAAGGATGCATGCTCTCGTTTAGTAGAGTTGGATGAACAAATTAAAATACCCAAAGGATATCGTTTAATTCCAATAAAGAATATGCAGTCAACTCAGACTAGTCCGGTAGCTGACTTTAACGGGAGTATTTCTTTTGAAAACAATCAGATTAAGATTCAGCAGAAGCTTGCACTAAAAAAACGTGTTTATGAGGCTGGCGATTGGGATAGCTTTCGTAAAGCAGTGAATGAACATAAGTCTTTTGGAGAATCTTTGATTATAAAAAAATTATAACCTTATAAAGAATAAGCAATGCATACTATAAATAATAAAGGAATACTACTTTCTATATTTCTAATCATAGCTCTATTTTGCCATGCTTCTGTACCCTCGGAAGCAAATTTTATTAGATTGGAAAAAACTTTTAAATTGAATTCTGATGGAAGTCAGGAATTCAGATGCAATAAAATACTGAAGATTCATAGTCATCCTGCTATGAACAGCACTTACGGTGAAACATTTATTGTTTACAACCCTGCATATCAAAAGCTCATCATCCATTCATCATATACAAAAATGGTAGATGGAACAATTGTAAAGACTCCGGATAATGCGTTTAATGAAGTCTTACCTCGTTATGCATCGGGTGCAACCGCTTATAATAATTTAAAAGAAATGGTGGTTACTCATACCGGTCTTGAGTTAGGTGCGACCATCTATCTGGACTATTCCATAATTACAAATTCGGATAGAAATCAGCAATTGGATATAAAAGAAATTCTGCAAGAAAGTTCTCCTGTCGATAAGTGTAAGATAACCATTGTAGCTCCGAAAGATAAACATCTATCTTATCAACTAACAGGTTTATCATCCCTAAAGACAATACAAAAAAACCATATTGAAGGGGATCAAAAGATAATTTCCTGTCAATTATCGAACATCCCTGCGGCATCACAAGAGTTATACCAGCCAGAAAACAATTCGATGACACCTACGCTCTGGTTGTCAGGTTATCCTTCTTTCAAAGATGCTTTATCAAATATAAAAAAAGAACTTAGTAAGGTTAGAGCATTGGAATCTGAAACTTTTGCACAGTTTATTACAGAAAATCTAACGGATGACAAATCAAAGGCAATTGCAATTATTGATCATGTAATAAATGGAATCAGTTTAACCCCTGTTCCATTAGATAATATTGGAAACAATGTAAGAGAAGCTGATGAAGTTTTGAGGAGTACCTATGGAACTGAAGTTGAAAAAGCGAATCTTTTAGCTATAATGTTGAAGGCTGTTGACCTTCCAGCTGAAATTATTGCTGTTACTCCAAAATATGTTAATGTAGATAATTGTGGTCTGAAAGCAGTAAAGGAGTGGCTTGTCAAAACATCATTGAATGGAAATGAAAGGTATATATCAGTAAAAACTATTTCAGCATCGCTTATACCCTTCCAGGGATCAATGTATCGAGCTTCTACACTTGATGGTAATATTTTAGATATCCCAGATCGTAAAGCAGTTCTAAATTGCACGTATGATATTAAAATTTCTACTTCCCAGGCAGATGTAAAAACAAAAATTGAAGCCGATTCTGAATTATTTCCAATTGATTTCCAAGCTTACGTTAAACAGTTGACCGGATCGAATAATGCTCAGGTTACTAATTATAATAATGGAATATTTACAATTGAATTTACTACCACAAATAGAATAAGCAATAAAGATGAATATTTCACTTATAAACTACCAGAGATTCCTTTCTCTTCGAGAGTATTGAACAGTAAACGAAATCAGCCATTAGAGATTCCTTATCTATCCGATGTGTTATATGACTATCGTATTTCATTATCAGATGGTATTGAATTACAATCTATACCAAGAATTAAGACAATAAATAATTCTGTTGGTACTTTTGATATAGAAACTAAAACACAGAATTCGTCTATAAGCATAAAGAAGAAATATGAAATCAAAAAACAATTGATTTACCCAAATGAGTATCAGTTATTTAGAACACTGAATAATGAAAACGAGGTAAATCAAGGAAAAGAATTAATTTTTGAAATTAAAAAATAAACGCA
>WARP01004645.1_pt1 | contig 10597 bp, 11 predicted proteins | sample 4769151 | NCBI WGS metagenome assembly WARP01 (sample SAMN08893023, study PRJNA449175) | gut metagenome | isolation source: rumen sample fed with dry roughage | host: cow | place: India: Nagpur | collected 2016 | reverse complement strand
TGTATGACACCTGAGTACTTACGGAAAAACAACATGTTCAAAACACCATGGAACGAAAAGACATTAAGACAGAAAGCAGCCAGCATCGGTATCATTCTCGGCATATTCCTCGGATGCGCTATCCTCGCTTATGCCGCATCATCGTTCTTCACCAGCGGCACCTTTGAGATCAACAACACAAAAGGTTCTGTGTTCACCATTGACCTGAACAAAACCGTGGCAGGAATAGCAGCGGTGCCTGGTAGTGAGCAGACTGTGACTGCATCCATAACGAACACAGGTACAGAGAAAATGTATGTATTCGTGAGGTTCGATGTAGGAACTACCAGCAATAGCACTCCAATCTACTCCTTTACAACCAGTGGTTGGAGCGCGGTGGGAAGAGATGACCCTGGTGAACTCCTATTCGTCTACGGCAGTGCATCTGAGCCAACATTACTGATGCCTGGTGATAGTGCAGCTATGAGCGGCACACTAAAGGTCATAGCCACAGGTGCGGATTTCGTGACGTTGACGGATGATGACTTTGCTGTGACTGTCACCGGCTGTGCTGTTGGCGGACCGGAGAGTAGTGGGACTGCTGCGGAGTTGTATGAAGAGTATATAAGCTTGGGTGGACAGTGACCATCCCTCTCTCCACAGCTCTCTCCACTACAGCGTTGAAACGAATAAACCGGCATGAAAAAGATTGTATTCCTGGTACTGTGCTTGACAGCATTGCTGATGATCATACCAACTGGATCTGCATTCGCAGCGGGTAGGATGTGCGCATCGAAAAGCTTCGTGGTAGCTAATTGGAAGGGTGAAGTGCCTCCTACTGACGAAGTGGCGGAACCCGTGAATGAGCCGAAAGATACGGCGGATGAACACAGCGGAGATGATGCGAAGAGGGAAGCAAAACCTGCTGAACCGGAGGACGAGCCGAATACTGACGAGCAGGAAGATGATGCTCCTCCAGTGGATGGTACTGTTGAATCGGAGGGCAGTGCGACTGTAGACGATGCGAATCATGAAGGTGAGAGGCCTGCCTATCCCACAGATCCTGAAGGCGAGCAGCCTAAGGAAAATGAGATCACACCAGCAGAAGAGATTATAGCGCCGCAGGACGAGCAGCCCGTTGTTGAAACCACGGAAAGTGAGTTGCCCGCAAATGGAGCAACAGATGAACCTGCTCCAGCTGTGGACGATATGCCAGAAGATGATTCAGAGAGTGAGCCAGTAGAGGGTGAACTGTAGGGCGAAGCCCGTGTGATAATCTACGGGAAAAAAGGACGATGAGGATGAGGCGATGATAACAGGTCTACATCATATTGCGATTATAGTCTCCTCGGAGGAGAGTTTAGCGTTTTATAGGCTGCTGGGATTTCAGGAGACGTTCAGGAAGAAGAGGAAGTATGACACAGCGGTTTTGATGGATGGATTTGGATTACAACTTGAAATCTTTATTGATCCATCTCATCCCGCCCATCCTGAAACCGAACCTGTCGGCCTTCGGCACTTTGCCCTCCATGTTGATAGTTTAGAAGCCGAAATCGAGAGGCTGAAGGGGGCTGGAGTTGAAGTTGGTCCGGTGATGGAAGACTGGACGGGTGTTAGGTTTTGTTTTGTGAAGGATTTCGATGGGTTGCTGGTTGAGTTGCATGAGTGAGATACCGGCGACGCTGCCAAGAAAAATAAAAGGGACTGAAAATTATGATTGACCTGGCAAAACTTAAAGTGAAAACAATCACATATCCGCACGGGGAGTACCGGCTTGGTGCTCCTGTCGAGATTATCGACGAAGGATCTTTCTACCGCATCGATGGTACCCACATCTTTGATAAGCATAAGATTATCGACACCTCCTGGGATGGAGAAAAGTTGACAATAAAAATGACTGATAAGGTTGTGACCCTGGAGGTTATTCAGTGATTATCGATATCCATGAAAAGTATGATGTGAGTCCAGAGTGGTTTGAAGAACAGATCAAAAGAGAAGATGGCTGGGTTGAACGATTGTGCGAGTTGTTGGCTGTGTATAAAGTCCAGGATGAGGCTGGAGCGAGAGAAGCCGCTGAACGTATGAAAGCTGTTGTTGGAGACATTAAGGCGATTCGGGTCGCTATGGAGTAAGAGATGACTTTTGAAGAAGTTTGGACGAGAGTCCAAGGTTTACCTGATACGGCGATGGCGCAGGTGCCAGAAGCATTATCTGATAAAACGAAAAGGAGACTGGCTCAGAAGACTCCCGAAGAGATAAGCAAGATTGTTTTTGAAGCAGTTGAAGAAGTGAATCACGGGTCTATTGAACCCTTAGACATATTGATTAATAGGCGGCTGTAAAAAGTGCAGACTTAATATTGAGGATGGAAAGAGTATGAACCCGTGGTTAGTGGCTTTATTGATTATAGTTGGACTGTTCCTGGTCATGTATATCGTGGCAATGATAAAGAGACCAGGGAGTAGATATAAGAACCAGCCGGAAGAACAGAATCCGATGGAAGGAAAATATGTGAGGTTCGTGGCTGATGAGAGCGAGAAAGAGAACGCTGATGGGGTGCGTGGTCATCTTGAGGCGGTTGGAGCGAGTGAACACAAGCCAAGTGTGTATGAGAAGATTTTCAAGCGTGTGCTTGACCTGATCCTCTCTTTCGGCGGCCTGGTTGTTCTCTCCCCTGTATTTCTCGTCCTGTCTTTATGGATTCTCATTGATGATCCGGGTCCGATACTGTTCAAGCAGAAGAGAATCGGTAAAGACAAACAGTATTTTGCTCTCCATAAGTTTCGCTCAATGAAAATGAGCACGCCACATAACGTACCGACGCATATGCTGGAGAATCCGGAACAGTACATAACGAGGGCAGGGCATTTCATCCGCGCACACTCTCTGGACGAGTTGCCTCAGATCTGGGACATTTTTATCGGAAATATGAGTGTGATTGGGCCGAGACCGGGACTCTGGAATCAAGATCTGCTGACAGCAGAGAGAGATAAGTATAAGGCGAATGATATCAAGCCAGGGCTGACAGGATGGGCACAGATAAACGGGCGAGATGAACTGGAAATCCCGGTGAAGGCAAAGTTAGATGGGGAGTATGCAGCAAACCTAGGCTTGAAAATGGATATCAAGTGCTTCCTGGGAAGCCTTCATGTATTCGGGAAAGATGAAAGCGTGGTAGAAGGTGGAACTGGTGAAATGAAGAAACGCGGGGAACAAAAATGAATAAAACTATTGCTGTACTTTCAAGTCATACCCCATCTTTATTTTGGTTTAGAACCGATATGATGAAGGAGTTTTTAAATCGAGGATATCAGGTTTATGCATTAGGCAATGAAGAAGAAGATAAGTGGACAGCAAAGTTCGCGGGGAATGGAATTATTTATCAACAAATAGATGTAAGCCGTAATGGGATTAATCCTTTGCAAGATAAGAAATCACTTGATTCCATAAAGAGCAAGCTCAAGAAGATTATGCCCGACAAAATCTTTACTTATCAAGCAAAGACTGTGATTTATGGATCTATTGCAGCCAACAGGTTGGGTATCACCGAAGTGTATCCACTGATTGCAGGCATGGGATCAGCGTTTTTATCGAACAATCTAAAGACCAGGTTGATTCGATCAGTAATGACGATGCTATATAAACAGTCAATGAAAAAGTGCCCGGTTGTTTTTTTTCAGAATCACGATGATGAACAGATTTTTAGAGATTGCGGAATAATAAAGAAGCAAAAAGTGGTAATGATTCATGGTTCAGGAGTTAATACGGATAAGTTTAAGGCCCTCCCACTCCCAGATAAACCAGCATTCCTGTGTATCAGCCGATTGATTCGAGATAAAGGCGTGTATGAATATCTTGAAGCATGCAAGATGCTAAAGAAAGAATACCCAGAAATTAGATGTTTGTTAGTTGGACCATATGATACTAATCCATCTGCTCTCAAACCAGAGGAACTCCAGCCTTTTCTTGATATTGGCGTTGAGTACTTTGGTGAACAAGATGATGTTAGACCTTATTTGGCGCAATGCTCTGTATTTATTCTACCATCATACCGCGAAGGCACTCCTAAAACGAATCTGGAAGCAATGGCGTGCGGTCGTGCTGTAATTACAACTGATGCCCCCGGATGTAAAGAAACCGTAGTTGATGGAGAGAATGGCTTCCTTGTTCCTGTAAAAGATTCAGGAGCTGTTTTCAATAAAATGAAATGGTTTGTTGACCATCCAGAGAAGGCAGAAACCATGGGAGCAAAGGGAAGATCCATGGTTGAAGAAATATTCGATGTTAAAGAAGTAAACAAAACAATCTGCCAATCCATGGGAATATAGACTCAGAGGCTTGTGGACCAATAACATAACAGTTAAGGAGAAGAAAGAAAATGAAGAACCTGTATGAGCGCCTTGTCAGCAAAGAAGAAAAACTGTCCCTGGTAGGTCTTGGTTATGTAGGTATGCCTATCGCTGTGGCTTTCGCCAGAAAGATTAATGTTATCGGGTTCGATCTGAACGCAAAGAAGATCGAGCTGTATAAGAACGGCATCGATCCCACCCATGAAGTCGGGAATGAAGTTATTTCCAAAACAACTGTGGAATTCACTGCTGATGAGACTCGTCTCCGCGAAGCAAAGTTCCACATCGTGGCTGTTCCGACCCCCGTCAATGATGACCACACTCCTGACCTCACTCCTGTCGAGGGCGCATCAACCATCCTTGGCCGGAACCTGACCAAAGGCTCTGTAGTTGTTTTCGAGTCTACTGTTTACCCTGGCGTGACGGAAGATGTCTGCGTACCTATCCTGGAGCGCGAGTCTGGCCTAAAGTGCGGTGTGGACTTTAAGATCGGTTATTCTCCGGAGCGCATCAATCCCGGTGATAAAGTGCATCGTCTGGAGACCATTAAGAAGATCGTCTCTGGCATGGATGAGGAGACCCTCGATTGTGTAGCGAAGGTTTATGAACTGGTCGTTGATGCTGGCGTTCATCGCGCCGAGTCCATCAAGGTTGCTGAAGCAGCCAAGGTTATCGAGAACAGCCAGCGCGACATCAACATCGCATTCATGAACGAGCTGTCCATCATCTTCAACAAGATGGGTATTGACACAAAGTCAGTTCTTGAAGCCGCGGGTACCAAGTGGAACTTCCTCAAGTTTTATCCCGGCCTTGTCGGTGGTCACTGCATCGGTGTCGATCCTTACTACCTCACCTATAAAGCAGAAATGCTTGGTTATCACAGCCAGATCATCTTGTCCGGCCGCCGGATCAACGATGATATGGGCAAGTATTGCGCAGAGAACTGCGTGAAGAACCTGATCGCTGCTGATAAGGCAGTTAAAGGTGCGAAGGTTGCCATCCTGGGTTTCACGTTTAAGGAGAACTGCCCGGACACCCGTAACACAAAGATTATCGATATCGTTCACGAACTCCAGGAGTACGGCATTACCCCTGTTATTGCTGATCCGGAGGCTGATGCAGCAGAAGCAAAAATGCTCTATGGTGTCGAGTTTGTTGACATGAGCACTATCATGGATATGGATGCTGTCATTCTTGCAGTTGCGCACACCGAATTCTCGTCCTTCACTATGGAGCAGATGGATAAGTTCTTCGGCACTGGCAAGAAGGTACTCCTTGACCTCAAGGGACTTCTTAATCGCAAGGAATACGAGGCCGCTGGTTACAGCTATTGGAGACTGTAATAGACTTTTCTTGCATCTCCTCCCTGCATTTTTCATAGGGAGACGAAGTATGACGCCTTGCAGGGCGTCAGTAAGTCGAGTATCTGAAAAGTGCTTTCAGGGAGGAGGAGAGCAAGTTCGAGATATAGATGGAGGAATTGAGATGGGCTATCAAAATGTGAGTTTTCCTGAGAACAGTATGTTCTTAGTTACCGGCGGCGCGGGATTCATTGGATCGAATCTCTGTGAAGCTATTCTGAAGTTGGGCTATAAGGTGCGCTGCCTGGACGACTTGAGCACTGGTAAGCAGGCAAATGTAGATATGCTCATGGATAATCCCAACTACTCCTTCATTAAGGGCGACATTAAAGACCTCGATACTTGCATGCGTGCCTGCGATGGAGTGGATTATGTACTCAATCAGGCTGCATGGGGTTCGGTGCCGCGAAGCATAGAGATGCCGCTGTTCTACTGCGCAAACAATATCATGGGGACGCTGAATATGATGGAGGCGGCACGGCAGTGTGGCGTTAAAAAGTTTGTATATGCATCCAGCTCTTCCGTTTACGGTGATGAGCCGAACCTTCCGAAGAAGGAAGGCAGGGAAGGTAATCTGCTGTCGCCCTATGCTGTAAGCAAGATGTGTGATGAGGAGTGGGGTAAGCAGTATACAAGGCATTATGGCCTCGACACCTATGGCCTCCGCTACTTTAATGTTTTCGGTCGCCGACAGGATCCGAATGGTGCATATGCTGCTGTTATTCCGAAGTTCATCCGTCAACTCCTCCACGGAGAAGTGCCTACGATCAATGGTGATGGACGCCAGAGCCGGGACTTCACCTACATTGAGAATGTCATCGAAGCGAACCTGAAGGCATGCCTGGCTCCTCATGAAGCTGCTGGCGAAGCCTTTAATATCGCATATGGCGGACGTGAATACCTCCTGGACATCTACTACGGCTTGACTAAAGCTCTCGGTGTTGATGTTGAGCCGCATTTCGGCCCTGATCGTGCAGGGGATATTAAGCACAGTAACGCGGATATCAGCAAGGCGAAAGAACTACTCAGTTATGATCCAGATTGGAGTTTTGATCGAGGTATTAAAGCAGCGATTGAGTGGTATAAGGAGAATTTGTAATGAAGCCGATTGCAATTTGTGAAAATAAAAGAATGTTTGATCACTATACCCTTTGGACCTCACGCTTTATTTCTTATTGTAAAGAAAACAATATTCCTTATGAAATTGTTGATTGCTATAAAAGTGAGATAATTAGTGACCTATATAATTTTAGCGCACTCGTATGGCATTATCAGAATTATGTTGTCGCAGATTTGTTAGAATCTCGAAATATTATTCAAGCTGCAGATAATATGGGCTTAGTGACATTTCCTTCCCCTAAAATGAATTGGCATTTTGATGACAAAATTGCTGAAATGTACGCCTTGGAATCGGTAAATGCACCTATACCTAATAGTTGGGTGTTTTATGAGAAAGAAAAATGTTTAGATTGGCTTAAAACACAAGCAAAATACCCGATAGTCGCTAAGTTGCGTTGTGGTTCTGGCTCCAATAATGTAAAACTGATTAGATCGAAAGAAGAAGGAGTTAGTTATGCACATCGAATGTTCTCAAAAGGATTTGATCCCTCTCCTAGCATAGCATACAAAGCATATTCTAAGTTACAGTCATCAAAAGATCTTAACATGATTATTAGCAGAATTAAAAAAATACCACAGTTTTTGAAATCAAGAAAAAACGCAAAAATGATGCCTATTGAAAAAGGATATTGCTATTTTCAAGAGTTTATTCCGAATAATGGATACGATTTAAAAGTAGTAGTTATTGGGGACAAAATGACTTTTTGCGCGAGAAATGTACGGAAAAATGATTTTCGGGCTTCCGGAGGAGGGGATTTTTATTACGACCGATCTCTTCTTACAGATCAGATCATCGATATAGCTTATGCAGCGGCTGATAAGTTGAATATGGAATGTGTTGGATTTGATTTTGTGGTTAATAAAACTAACGGAGAAAGCAAAATAATTGAAATGTGTTATGGTTTCGATTACGAAGTACAGAAAGACTTAGGAGCCTATGTAGACCGCGAACATCAGTGGCATGAGGAATCAGTTTGTGTACCAGATGAAATAATACAGAAAATAGTAGGGAAGGTTAACTGTAAAATATGAAAATTGCAATCTTGGGAGATATTGCACTAATAGGGAAATATGATTCATCCCGAGTGGATCTGGAAAAACTGTACGGAAGGCTTAAATGGGCAAAAACTGTCCTTGAAGAATGTGATTATGTAATCGCAAATTTAGAAGCTCCGTTTACAAGTATGACAAAATCTTACGAAGCGAAATCGATGCATCTTAAAACTGATCCAATCAACGTAAGAGTATTAAAGTATTTAGGAATTAATGCAGTTTCATTGGCCAATAATCATATTTACGATTATGGTGAAAAAGGATTGGATGAGACTGTTCAAACACTTGAACAGAATGGTATAGAATATGTTGGCATAAATAGAGAGCCATTAATTATAAACGATAAGATAAGTTTACAGGGATTCTGCTGTTATACGTCAAATGGATGGCATTATGATACAAACAATGAGAAAGGGAAACTACATGCGTTAACAACAGAAACAATTACCGACTTTCTGGAGAAATCTAAACGATTTAACACATATCCAATATTGTTACCACATTGGGGAGAAGAGAATACTCATTATCCTCAAAGTGAGCACGTTTTTATTGCACAAAGTATTCTCAAGGATTGGAAGTGTTCAATTGTAGGACATCATCCACATGTTTCTCAAGGTATTATTTCAACCAGTAATGGTATCTGCGCGTTTAGTCTAGGTAACTTTATTTTTGATGATTGCTATTCACCAATAAATAAACTTAAGGTTATACAAACAGAGGATAATAAAAAAGGATACATTATAGTACTAGAAATAGAAGATGGAAATCTTAATAGATATAGTGTAATTCCATATTATGACAATAAAAATGGAATTGAATATTATGATGAAGAAATTCAAAAAATAAACGAATATAGTACAGTTATTTCGAGTTCATTTGGAAATGTTGAATATGAGTCATTTCGCAAAAGAGAAAGACAAGAGGCACAAATACAAAGGTTAGGAAAACGAGACTGGAAGTGGCTTATTAATCATCTGAATTATAATTCAGTAGCGACATTTATTCATGGTAAGAAGAATAGTGCAGAATTCATAAGTGTGTTGAGTGGTTTTTTAAGTAGACTTAACGAGAATATTTCTAAGGAAGCAATAATTTATGTTGGTAACTTTGGAATGCCAACTTCCAATGCTGCAGGGAAAAGAGTATATGCTAACTCACTCCTTTTTGCCAAATGTGGTTATAATGTCATCATGATTGGGACTGATCCCTTAGTAAAGGGAACAATAAGAGCTGTAGATTCGAGTGTTTCATATTTGAGCCTACCAAATTTTGGTAAATCAACTGGAAAAAAATACTATGAATGGCTGCGTAAATGGATTGACAATAACGATGTAACGCCAATAATGATAGTAAGATACGGGTCACCTGGTCTTGCAACTTTTGACCAGTATCTATATTCTTATACAAAAACACATAAAATTCCATTAGTAATTGATGTTGTAGATTGGCTAAGTGTTGATAGTTCAAACATAATTTTCAAGTGTGTTAAGAGCATAGATACCTATGCTGAAAAAGGTTTCTTTAATAAATGTGGCGACGGACTAATTGCAATTAGCTCATATTTAAAAAAATACTATGAAAACAATTATAAAGATATAATTATTATTCCGCCGCTGGTAACTGAATATACCAATATTCCACATAGAAACATCACACCTCAAATTGTTTACGCAGGGAATCCATTTAGAAAAGGGGAAAAAGTAAGAAATACTCATAGAATTAAAGATAGACTTGATCTAGCCATAAAGTCTTTTGCTGTTCTCGAAGCAAAAGGAATGAAGTTTGATTTTCATATTGTTGGATTAAGCAAGAAGGAATATTTGGTTGCATTTCCAGATCAACAAAGAGAATTGAATCAAGTAAAACATATTCATTTCTATGGTCTTAAAACTATGAAAGAAACACAAGAAATGATCAAAAAAATGGATTTATCAATACTCTTAAGGGAAAAGACAAAAGGGACAATGGCAGGTTTTCCAACAAAAATAGTTGAAAGCTTAGCGTTGGGTGTACCGGTGATAACTACAGATACTAGTGATTTGAGAAAATATATCTGTGATGGTGTTAATGGCTATATTGTAGATATAAGTGATGAAATGGAATTTGAAAATAGATTAAAGGAGATAATTAATGAAACGCCGCGGAGAAATGAAGAAATGATAAGTAATATTGGAAGGAATAAAGATTTTATTATTGATAATTATGTAGAATCTTTCAGGGAGTTTATTAATCAAGTAATCAGAAGTGTCTCTAATAGATAATATGAGTTAGGTTGATTATGATGAAAACATTATTAAGCAATCGAGAAGAAATAATGGTCAGTAGATTTACTATATCTGACATTGTGTTCTTGTTGTACTGCTTCATCAATCTGTTTCCAGACATAAAAAACATAGTAGGGAATTATGTGATAATTGTCTTAATTGTTTTATGGATTGCATTAAAGATTTCTTCAGTTATTCATAAAGTAAGCGGCTGGGGAATAACTCTCGTAATTTGGATGATAATTGGATCAGGGATATGTATTATTAATAGAAATGATATGATTTTGAAGAATTATATTGCCGACTTACTTAACTTCGTATTTCCCTTTATGTTTTTTCGCGTTGAGCATAAGAATTGTTATAAAATTAAAAAAGTCTTCGTGTATCTAACGATAATCACAGCTTTGGCTCTGGCCTATGGGTTTTATCAAACGTATTTAGTAAGTAGAGTGAGGTTATATTATCGAAGCTC
>WARP01003458.1_pt1 | contig 10653 bp, 8 predicted proteins | sample 4769151 | NCBI WGS metagenome assembly WARP01 (sample SAMN08893023, study PRJNA449175) | gut metagenome | isolation source: rumen sample fed with dry roughage | host: cow | place: India: Nagpur | collected 2016 | reverse complement strand
TACCGTTTTCTTTAAATATAAATTCTTGTTCTTTTGATTTGTAAAATAATTCTTTTAGTCGCCAAGAGTAAGAAGATGGTATTACAATTTCTCTGATTCCCGCTTTAGTCTTTGGATATTCTTTAATAGTAAAAATTGTTTTGTTATCTTCTTTAAATCTAGTCTCTGTTCTGCGTATTTTGACCGTATTTAAATTTAAATTAATGTCTTGAGGTTTTATACCAACCAGTTCTCCAACTCGCATTCCAGAGACAAATAAAAGGATTATACCATCATTTCTAATATCCCTGTTATTAACAAGATAAGAAAGCATTTTTTCAGTTTCTTCTTCATCAAATACTTCTTCATAATCTTCTTTAATCTTTTTAGTAAATACTGTATCAGATAAATCAAGGTCTGCTAACATAAGGTCTGGACTATAAGATATTATTCTCTGTCGTTTCGCCCATTTTAGCATTCCTCGAACTACGCTTTTTAAACTTGCAAAAGATTTTGATGAAAGACCATGTTTAAATACTTGGACTTCTAAAAAATCAATCCATTCATTTTCTTTTACATTAGCAATTCTTCTTTTACCAAATTCTTTAAAATGTCTATCATACACTTGTTGAAGTCTGGTATGAGATGATTTAGCAATTCTTCCGATATCCCTACGGTGGTCATTCCACTCAGTGAACACATCATCAATTGTCGGATTCGACATAATACTTTCTTGATATTTGATAATAATATTTTCAATATCTTCCTTAGTGTTTTTCTTTTTTAAAATCCTTCCTTTCACTTCATCGGGAAGATATGTATACCATTTCCCGTTACTCCCACACCATATCTTATATGGGTGATTATTTAATAGTTCCTGTCTTTTCTTCATTTCTATAATTGATTGGATATTGGGTAAGTCTATTATCCCATTATCAATCGCATATTGCAAATCTATATTTCTATCCATCCATTTATCCTTTTAATCAAAAAAAATGGGAGAGGCTTTCGCCTACTCCCATAACTTACATTTCCTATATTTAGTTTTAATCAAATTGCGAACTGCCTACGAGCCAGTTCGGTTCATCCTGTCACCTCTGCTTTACTCATCTGCTTCAAACTCTGCCCAGTTGCCAATGACTACAAGCAAATCGAGCATCATTCTGTTCTTGTCACCGTTATACTGGCAATCGCAGATATTATCGAGTTCTTCCTTTAGTTTATCCTGCTTTTCGTTCATTCCTCGCTCACCTCTTCGGGTTCGGGAACAGGTGTCATATCGGGAAATGCCCCGATGCACTCACGCATAATCTGCCGCCCGTCTGCTCTCTCAAGTGTAACCGTTGACATTACCCTTGTAGCAGAGCCGACATACATTGCAGAAAGTCTGCTGAAATACTCGCTCTTTGCCACATTGAGTGCCTTTTCCTCAGAGCCGTTGGGATTCTCAACTGTGGCGTCATAGCTTCTACTGTCATAGGTTTTGGGATATCCGCTTATCACCGAAAAGAGTCCTTCGGGATGAGAATCGCTTATAACTACTTGGGTTGCGTTGACTATAAATATCTGTCTCATTAATTTACTCCTTTCAATACTTCCAATATTGTGCTGACATTTCACCGTTAGCGTCACTCCATATATTATTGACTCCATCAAGAGCCGTAATCTGTTTTGGTGTGAGCTGATAATCCGTTCCTATTCCGCTCATGTCCACAACTTGCGCTCCTATGGTTGGAGTCGAGCCTGCTGTATATACATCTCTGTCGCTTATCCATTCGCCAGTCAGCGTTTCTCCGTTGTAACTTGCGTAATACGGATATGCTCTAAGCACACCATTCAACACATCAAGAGTGCCGCCGTAGACCGTTCCTGCCTCGCCAAAGGCGATATGATTTTTAACAATTGGTTTTCTCTCGGCAAATTCTTTTACGCCAGCGTCAATAGAAAGCATAACTTCTCTTGTTTCGATAGTTGTAGGTGTTGTGTAATAATTATTTTTCGAAAGGCATATAACAAGGTATGGATGTTCACCAGAATTAGTAGTCCTTATTGCTCTATTTCTCATGTTCAAATATCCATACGTTACTGCCCCAGTACGTGACGTTAGATATTCGTCGGCAAACGCTACGAGGGTTGTGGTACCCGTTTCCAATCTTTGATACTGTATTGTTGTATTTTTACCAACATGTATACAGAAAGTATCATATGTTGATGAACCAGAAATTGTACCGTTGGACTCTACTTGTCCACTAAATACATCATCTGGAGCCCCTAACGGTATCAAGTTTTCACTGTTAAGCGTATAAATACTAATTCCGTCCCATCCGCTAATAGGTCTGATGTTATCGGGTGACGGGTCACCGCTTCCCTCCTGCTTTGGCAAAATATTTACAGTTAATAACTCAAGCGGTGAAACAATTTCGGTTGTGAAATTAAGAATATCACCGTTAACGCTTACCAAATGCGGCTGAACTGCATGACGCGCAAACATGAGTTGCCGTCTAATTTGCATCAAGTCCATGCACACGCCACCCCCAATCCGTCCATGATATTGATTTCATAGGTTGTGTTGGCGTCCAAAGCAGTCGGGTCAAATCCATTTGCCCATTTTACCGTGCCTGTGATTGTCAGCACCGTTGCCGTTGCACCGCTCTCAAACACTACATCCACGATTCCGCTCTGTGGCAGAGTGATGTCAAGAGTTGCGACTTCTCCGCAGACGTACCGAATACCCGATTTTGCCGTGATGGTTGGAGTAGTACCCGATACGGATACAGAGCCATTGAGCATTTCGAAGATTGCGGACTTTGCGGATTCCGTATAATTCCCCACCGCATTACTGCTTGCGGATTGCGTGGAGTCTCCAGATGCCTTGGCTAATCCGTAGAAGGTCGCTTTATGAGCATTAGAGTCTGATATAAGTTTGTACCCGTTGTTTGCATTTTTAATATTCGCATCGGAGGCGATGTCTAAAAACAGCGTTCCGTCACTTCCGCTAATTGCATATCCCCTAGCGCTTTTGAGTTTTATAAGACCTGCGTTTTGCTGAGAAATATCTGCCACAGGCACATTCGCCACACCATTCGTCACGATGGTTGTACCGTTGATTTGCACATCCTGTACTGGCACATCTGGAATCTGCTCATCAACATAAAGTGTGGCATCTGCTCTGTACTCAACTTCTAAATCCCCTGTGTCTGCCCAGATGTTGTTTACTCCTAAGAGGGAGTTGACCTGTGTGGGAGTGAGTTGATATTCGATTGGTTCTGCAAGTGGATAAATAACTAACCCACTTGGAATTATATTAACATTAGCCACCACGTAAATTACCGCTGGTGTCAAACTTGTAGTATTGTTATACCAATACAGCCCAACATTAACATTGTCGGGGTCGGATAATGATGATACACTAACCACAGAATTTAACACATAATTTTCAGATATAATTTGATTACCTTTTGCCCTTGGATACGCATTGGTTAAACTAGTTGATAATGTTATATTTTTGCTACCAGTATATCGAGTTGACCATGATTTTTGACTCAAATCCTCTGCATATCTGTCTACACTCAACTTCCCACTCAGCACATCCAACTTACCCCCATACACCGTCCCTGCTTCGGTCTGCCATGAGATGGGGATGGTTGTTCCGTTGTAGGGTTCATAGGTGGTTTCCGTGTCACCGACTTCAATTTGAATGACAAGTTCCACGGTTTGATTTGCCGTGCTTCCGTTGTCAAGTCTAAATGCCATATAACAAGGTTCTGTAACTGTATATGTGGTCGAATACTCTGAGCCAACATTAGCTGAATTTGTTTTTTCCAATACCTTGTATGACTTGTCTAACAAGTATCTTGTGTAACGGAGAATACCGTCTGATAACTTTTTTACCGTTACATGATACGTCCCCACAGGCAAGAGCGGAGTCATTAGTGACAAGTTAGTATATGTTTCCGTTGTTTCATATGTGATACTGTTTTCGCCCTGTGTCCATGACTTATCGGACATCGTAGGAGCAAAAACCGTCCCCACAGATTGATTGTAGCTAATACCATCCCAGATATTAATCGACAACAGATTTTTCTTCGTGTGTCTGAGTTGCATCCCAGTCCATCCGCTTATAGGGCAGATGTTTTCGTAGGGAGCGTATGTTGTGGCAGTTGAGCCAGACTCAATTTGAATATTATAAGCAAGTGGGTCATTTGCATCTATTAAACGCCATGCTATAGTTACATAACCATCAATTGCTGTTTGCGTTCTTGGATTCGTTGGCGATACACCATTATTCGCAGACGAAGCACCACTTGAAACATCACCAGCTAAAAAGAACAATGTAGCATTTGAATCACTCCAAGGAGCGTCAGAAGAACATGTAAATGTGCCATCACCTACATTAATTGCTTTGTATTGAATTGTTGAAGTAGATGCAGAAAGTGTAGTTTTATCAAGTAAATTCTTGCCACCGCCACCAACCCAAGGATGGTCATATCCGTGTAAGTTTTGTACAGGATCAATATTGACGACCAATGATTTAAGCGGAACATTGTCAGCACCATCTGTAAAATTCGCAATACTTCCACTTGATGTATTTGTTACATATGATTTGAGATTATCCTCTTTAGATGGTACGTCTAACATATTTTGTATAGATGCTTTTGCTTCATCTGTATATTGACCTACAGAATTTTCAGACTGTGATTGTGTGCTATCACCACTTGCCTTAGCTAAACCATAAAATACAGACTGATGCTGATGTGCTGGAACAATCGGAGTAAGAGTTCCTGCATACCCAGTTTTTATATTGTTGTCACTAGCAGGCTTTACTATGAGAAATCCTTGGTCAACCGTAACTCCACCACTTCCGTTGCTGGATATTTTTACCACACCTGCGTTGGTTTGATTAGCAATCGGAATATTCGCCACACCATCATTTACAATACTTGTTCCATTAATCTGCACATCTTCAACGGGAACATCTGGAATATCATCCTCAGATGGAACACCTAACATTTCTTGGATAGATGCTTTTGCTTCATCAGTGTACTGACCAATTTCATTATCTGACTGATACTGAGTAATATCTCCAGATGCAGTAGCCAAACCGTAGAAAACAGCTTCATGCTGACGTTTTGCAGTTATTGCTTTGAAATTTGCTGTTCCGTTTTTGATTTCACTGGTTGTCGCACCATTGATTGCCAACTCCCCATTACCATTAGCCATAACACCGAAGTCGTTTTTTATCTTAACAACTCCTAGTCTTTCGGTATTTGCAACAGGTATATTAGCTACACCGTTATTAACAATACTTGTACTGTTGACTTGTACATCGGTCAAATATCCACTCAAATCAATTTTCATACTACCAAACATTTCCCAAGCATTATTTACATAAACCCATTCAGTAAATAAATCAGGACTTGTTCCGTCTTCAGTAGGCACTAAATAAAATGTTTTATCATTTGGACTTGTAATAGTAGGTACTCTTGTTTCATTATCATACTCACTAGCACTACAAATATGAATTTCCATATCTGTTGCTGGTTCTCCTCGTTCTCCTTTTTCACCCCTAATAGAGGGTGTTGTATATGTAGTCCCATCATCAAAAGTGATTGTAAGAGTATAATCATTATTCAATACGGTAGACGCAATACCATTGCCATCTTGTCCAGTTTGACCATCTTGGATTTTAACCAACCAAACAAAACGAGTATAAGTTACTTGATTAACAACAAAATTTAAAGTTATAAACCTAGTATCTCCAGTAAAAGGAACTCCAGAAACTGGTAAAGTAATATTGCATAATCCGTATTTTTCAGAAGTTTTTCTTACAGTAACAGTAATATTGTCAATTGTAGCAGTTGATGTAGTACATTCAAACGGAATTTGAACATCATTTTGATATACTCTTAACCCTAAACCAGTTGTTCCACCATTTTTTATATTTCCATCTTTGTCAACTGGTATTGGTAATATATCTAAAGTTGTATCAAAATACAATCCAGTATCACCTTTAATTCCTTGTTCTCCTTGTGCTTCTTGCCCAGTAGAAACAAAATCATTTTCATTTGCGTCCCATATATACCAATATCCATTAACAACCTTGGGATAATGAGTTACATTGGTTGCTGATTGATTTTTATATTGTTCCGCTTGAGATGCGCTTTGACTTGCACTGTTTGCAGACTGACTTGCAAATAATGCGCTTTGACTTGCGGAACTTGCAGACTGACCTGCATTTTGTGCATTTTCATTAACAGTATCAGATATATCCTCAATCTGACCTTTTAAAGCTTGAACATCATTTTTTAAATTTAATGTTTCATTTCTATATCCTTTTGTCTCATCTCTATAATCAACAATATTCTGTTTTGCCTGAACAGCCTGATTCTTTGCTTCTAAAGCTTCATTTTTATAACCTAATGCTTCGTTAGATGCATTGATAGCAACTTCAGATTTTTGTTGAGCAATATTCTTAGATTCAAGAGCATTTTGAGCAGACTGTTCAGCTTGTTGAGAATAATCTAAAGCTTTACGTTCAGATGTAGCAGCATTTTGAGCAGATGCTTCAGCTCTTTCAGAAGCATTAATTGTTTCTTGCGCTTTCTGATTAATAGTAATAGCAGTAGAATCAATATTTTCTTTAAGAGTAATAACATCTTCTTTGATATTAGAAACAATTATTTTATCAGAATCTGTTTTATTTGCGTTTTCAGTTGTTATATCAACAGCGTTATTTAATTCTGCAATTGCTCTATCTATTGTAGATTGCTGTACAGGAAGAGGTTCTTCATCTGTAGGTTTAGCTCTTTTAATTAATGGAATCTTTATTTCATATACAGTTTCACCATCATTTACTTGACTATGTAAATATATCCAAGCATAAATTTGTAAAGCTCCATTCCAAAAATATTCATCAGGTATTTCAACCAATTTATCGCTGCCAATTTGAGTTTTAGATTCACCTCTATCTCTACTGGAAAAATGAACTTCAAATGCTTGTGGTAAATCTAAATCTGCAAAATATAAATATTGCTTATGGTTATATTGATATTGTGATTTAGAGGTGATTAGATGCTTACCTTTAAAATATATGTAAATTATATTTTGTCTTAAAGCCATTATTATTCTCCTTCACAATTTATTTTTAAAAAGAGAAGAGTGGTTTAACCCATTCTTCTCTTAATATTATTTCCTTTTATCCAACAGTAGTTTGACCAATCTTACTTATTAAATCACTAACATAGTTAGACCCACGACTCATTACAATACCAGTCAATACCATTCCAATATAATGATTTACTGTAAGTCCAAGAGGAATAAACATATCTGCATTAAATGCAAATGCAAGACCAACACCAACAATGATAGTTATAATCTGTGTAATTGCTGTTTTCTTTTCGCCACCATAAAACATATCTGTTATATTTTTACCATATTCAACAAGACCTTCAATAAGAATTGCTACTGCAATTATAATTGCTACATTCATAATTAATACCCCCTTTTAATTACTGGTCTTAAAATTATTTGCTTCTAAATGTTCTTTATAATCTTTTTTAATATGTTCAATTGTTGTCTCAGTCTGATGATTCTTGAAAGTGGGATGGGTATCACAGTAGTGTAAATAATTTGTGATATCCTGCATGACCTGTATATAACTGTCATGACTGTGTTCCCACCCCTCAAGAATTTCATCCATAAACTTAATGATACGAACACGACATGAAATTGCACTTCTTTCGCCCATTTCATTATCAAGCCTATTAATCATCATAGTAAGTTTGTCATTACGTTCTGTTGACCTAACATCAAGTTCATTAGTCTTCTCATCAAGTTTTTCATCAAGTTTCTGAATCATCTCGATTATCTTTTTCGAACAATCGCTTTTATTATCTTTGCGTTGTACGAGAAATTGTATAAACCCCCACAAAGCATTTGAGCCTATAACAGCTATAAAAATTGCAATAATTGAATCTCTGTCCATCGGTTTATTCCTCCTATCTTTTTATTTCTTTTTAACATAGGAAGAATAGACGTAGCCAAACTTCCCATTATACTTAATTAAATACCAGTCACCATCTTGATAACATACGCCTATTTCAGTTCCCTTACGAAGAGGAGAGAAGCTACAAGTTTTTGCGGAAGTAGTAGGCTGAAGTCTTACATTTAAAGTTCCATTTTTTGTATTGACAATTCCTGTCCACTTAACAGTGTGAATATCATCTGTTACAGGGTCTGGATTAGATATTTCACTTATTTTAGTTTTACTTATATATTGTTTCTGCACATATCCAAACTTACCATCATATTTAATCAAATACCAATCACCCTGTTCATACGATACACCAATTTCTGTACCTTGTTTTAAACCACTAAAAGAACATTCCTTAGCAGATGTATTAGGCTGAAGCCTTACAATAAGTTTTGCATTGTTGCCAATATTAACGTAACCCTTCCATTTAACAGTATGCATATCGTCTGCAATAACAACTTTGTTTGTATCAGAAGAAATAGTAGTAGAAGAGTAGTCTGGTCTACAAAACTTAGTTCCAATAAGCTTAGAATTATAATATGTTTTTTGACAAACGCCACCACCATTTGCAACAATATTAGATGCGCCACTCGTATTACCCTCAATTGTGGTAAACTTGTCACCGTCTACTGCGATAACAATTCCTGTATGGGCAAACTCACCATTTTTCCAAAAGATAACAATATCACCTACTTTTGGATTGGAATACCTTGTAAACAATCCAGCAAGAGTAGGACAATATACATATGGATAATGCTTAAGTAATTCTTTTGCACGTTCTTTACCAAGTGCCTCTGTAAATACCCAACAAACAAATGCCGCACACCAATAAGCACCATTCCATTCTGGCTTTACCGACCAATATTTTACATAATTGTTATATCCAGCATTCGCCGTCTTACTATCAAGCTGACTATTAGACTTCTTTTCTAAATATCCAAGTTCACCCTTTGCGACTTCAATAACTTTTTCAAGTTCAGATTTTTCAATTTCTTTTACAGGCTCAGAACTTGTATTTATCACTTGATTAAAAGAAGTTTGCTTACCATCAATCATCATATNNAATCATAATATTGATTTGACATATCTACATTCCCATTAATGCCATTAACAGTTTCTTTAGATGAATATTGCCACATCACAAAATATCCTGTATATTTCGTCATGCTCACTCCATACTCAGCAACCCATGTATTTTTAACGGCATCAGACGGTATTTGGCTCATATCTATGTTGTTGTATAGCCATGAACGTGAAGCATAGATACCAACTGGAATTCCCCAACTGAGTAAATCTTCGCAGATAATTCTTAGCATTCTTGTTCTTTTTTCTTGAGACAATTTATCTGAACGTCCACTTTTATCTCTCTGAACAACCTCACTATCAAGAAATACTGGCATTTTAATTCCAGATTTAATTACTTCATTTTTAATAAATAAAGCTTCCTCATGTGCTTCATTGTCAGTAATAGAACACGGGAAGAAATAAAACGAGTGTTCAATATCGTTATCTTCACAAGCTTTTCTGTATTCTTTGTATCTGGGGTCATAAGTAATCATGCCTGTTTTACTTCCTCTGTAACCGATTCTGATTATCACAGGAATTTTTGTGGCTTTAACTTTTGACCAGTTTGTTACATTATTAAACTGGGATATATCCATTATTTTTCTTTTAACCACCATACATATTCATTCTCCTTTCCAATAAAAAAAGAATTCTAATTCCTAGAATCCTCATCATCAGTTACCATTTTTTAGATTTGGCATTAAGCAAAGAATTAATCTCATCTTGAATTAATTGTCCATATCCAGCACCAAATGTTTTATCAAGATTTTTTATTCTTTCTTCATTCTTACCATAATCTAATTCTCCATTTATAATTTTCTGTGCTATACGAACCATAAGTGTTACTCGTGTCTGAATAGTAGTAGGTTCATATCCAGCATCAAGTAATCTTGTAATTCTGGCATTATTAGATTTATATTTACCCATAAACACATCTCTAACTACATTAACAATTCCTGTCGTTTTAAGTGTGTTAGTACCTTTATATGGTACAGAATAAGTATATTTTTTATTACCTTTATAAATAGTAAATTTACCATTTGCAATAATAAAGTTAATATCACCAACACATTCAAATACTTTAATGCCAGCTTGTTTACAACGATTTGCACCATATTCTGTAAATCCAGTTGTACCAACACCATTAGGTTCAAGCTGATTATACCAACAATAATCTGCGCCATTCGCTTTTAAACCTTCTGCTTGACTGCGTGGGCAGCAATTTCCATGATGAGGAATTTTGAAAAACTTGACTTTGATACCAAGTTTTTTAATAAAATCCCAAACCCTGTCTGTGCCATCACCACTTGTCCAATAATACCATTCATAGAAATAACAACACAAAGAACCACCATTGACATAATCCCAACCTTCGGTATCATCATCTTCAACACAACTTGGTTGTTCTCTATAAACTTTAAATTTAATATCTCCAAGTTCAACCTTGTCCCCATGTTTCAAATATTTAACTGGGATTTTCTTTGCTTTTGCTTTAGCTATAATTCTGCCAAGATAATCAATATCTTCACGAACAGATTCACTTCCTCTATTATTTCTTAATCCACTTTTTAATGAAT
>WARP01010652.1_pt1 | contig 10671 bp, 10 predicted proteins | sample 4769151 | NCBI WGS metagenome assembly WARP01 (sample SAMN08893023, study PRJNA449175) | gut metagenome | isolation source: rumen sample fed with dry roughage | host: cow | place: India: Nagpur | collected 2016 | reverse complement strand
GGAGTCCCGGAATACAGATAACAGCGGAAAACAGGAGCAAATTATGGGAGGCGGTTAGATAGCTTTCGCAGTTCAGGAAGATCCATGAGGCCGAACTCCCTCGGGATGTAAACTGCTGAAAACAGTAATCATCCACAAAACCGGATTCTCTGCCTGAATCGGCAGCGCGTTCCAGCAGGCTTAGCGCTTCCTCCCGGTTTATGGTTTCCATTCGTCCTTGATTGACGACCTGCAAGCTCCCATCCTGTCCGGTCCTTCCGATAAAGTAAACTGATTGCGTCAGGATATTTTTCCTGTGTTTGTTCTTTCCGGCCCACTCATTTGCTGTTTCAGGGGAAATTATTCCGCCTGATTCGGCAAGAAATGAAATGGTTTCTCCGATTTCAGAGCGGACATTCAGCCAGTTCATGATATTGATCGCAGCAGCAACCAGGATAACCGCTGCCATCAGAGCGGCCATGGCGATCCGGATAAACTTAAGCCTCAGTTTGTGAATCATCTGTGGAACGGCCCTCCTCCAGCGAATACCCAACGCCGCGAACAGCGTTTATTTCGGCTTTTGTTCCCAGTTCGGCAAGCTTTTTTCTGAGCTGGGAAATGGTTACCCATAGGAGATTCATCTCCGTTTCATTATCCCATCCCCATACGCGATTGATCAGCTGATCGACAGTAAAAACACGATGCGGGTTTTCCATCAGCATCTCCATCAGGCGGAATGCCTTGTTTCCCAGCCTGACAGAAGCCTCCCGGCAGTGCAGATCCATGGTGCCTTTATCCAGCGTCAGATCTCCGAATCGGATGATTTCTGTCGCGTACACTTCATGGCGGCGGATAATCGCGCGAAGGCGAGCCAGCAATTCAGTTGTGTTAAACGGCTTGGACAGATAATCATCCGCCCCGGTATCCAGCCCGGTGACCCGGTCTTCTACTTCTGCCCTGGCGGTCAGCATCAGGCAAGGAGTCGTAATCCCGTTACGGCGCAGTTCGCTGAGCACGGAGATACCGCTCATCTCCGGCATCATCCAATCCAGGATTATCCCATCAAAGCTGCCGGTTTCCGCCATCTCAAGCGCATCCGAACCGTTATATACCGTTTCAACTGCATATCCTTCATGCTCAAGAAGCGTCCGCGCTGCGCGGCACAGTTCCCGGTCATCATCCGCAAAAAGTATCTGCATCCTGTTTTCCCTCCATGCCTATGATACCTTAAAACCATCTGTCCGTAAATGAAAAACACAAAGTCCCTGTGCCGATTTCCCGGCACAGGGAGGGAATTCACCTGTCAGGTTCCGCTGACATCAGGGGATACGGGTGCCTGAGGAGCTGTGTCCTGTTGAGTTCCGTTCTGCTGCTGACTGAAACGGCCATGACCGCCGCGTCCGCCTTTACCGCCGAAGCCGTTCAGACTGTTTGCGTTGTTCTGGTCGTTCGTGAAGCCGTTGTTCCTGTTCTTCATACGGCCGCCTTTGCCGAAGCCGGCGCCGTTCTGCTGATTTGTCAGCTGCTCGGCATAGTATTTGAGGATCAGGTCAGCCTGCTCCTGGGTCAGGCTTCCGGCAGCCACATAGCTGTCCAGCTCTTCCTTCAGGCGGGTCAGAATTGCAAGTTTACGGCTTTCTGACTTTGCTTTGCCATAGGCTTCAAGCGCCTCATTCAGAGCGGTGGATTCAGCCTGGGCAGCATCTGCGGCAGCTTGCGCTTCCTCAATAGCGGATTGCGCGGCATCTGATGCTGTGCTATCGGCAGGCGTTTCCGCAGGGCCTTCCGCCAGAGCTGTGACACCCAACGCCAGCGCCAATACCAGTGCCAGAATCAGACTCGTAAGTTTCCAATTCTTTGTCATTTTCTGTTCAACTCCTTTTCTTGTCAGTTTGATTTGGTTTCCGGAACCACTTACAGCATATCCGAGGTCCCTTAAACAGTACTTAAACGAAAAAACTTTATGTCAGCAAACCAAACAGCGCAGAACCCAGATAGATCAGATACACCATCAATCGGAACCAGGGAAGCGTTTTCCCAAGCTGCGGGACCAGGCGTGCAGACAGTGCGCCGGACAAAATCAGCGTCAGGATTGCCGGGACAAGGGAACTAGCCAGGGAGAACAGGAGTCCCAGAGCCAGCGCTGCCGGAAGGGAAAGCAGCGCCGCATAGCCCAGTACCATCAGTAAAGGCGCACAGGGAGACAACCCGTATGCAAGACCGACGGCGAAGGAGGGAATCAGCCTGGCAGAGGAAGCACAATGTCCGCAGGCTTTACATCCCTTCCGTTCCCTGAACCATCCGTACAGCAGCCACAATGCCGCAATCAGCATAACGCCATACAGCAGCCTGCGCAGCGGAAAGCCAAGGAACGTTCCCTCTGAAGAGATGAATGTCTGTCCGATCAGCGACCCCGCTGTGCAGACCAGCAGAACCGCAACCATCTTTCCCAGATAGAAAGACAGGACCTGTCTCAAGGAAGACGACCATTTCAGGCCCTCCGAAACCACATAGGTTGTCAGGAAAGCAGAAGCCGCAGAACCGCAGCCTGCTCCGCAGCCGATACCGACAGAAACAGCGGAAAGCACCGCCTGGCTGAACGGCATTAAGTCCGCCCCCTTTCGCAGGCTATCAGGGCAGCGCCGATGGCACCGTTGAACTGAGGGTAATTCGCCACAAACACATCCCGCATCAGTTCATCCTCAAAAGCGCGGCGCAGGCCGATATTCATTGCTCCGCCACCGGTCATCAGGATATCGCCGCCCATCTCACTTTTCCGGATCATTTTCACTACACGCCGCGCCATGGAAGCGTGCATTCCGGCCAGAATATCCCGTCTGTCAAACTTCCGGGCCACGAGAGAGATCACTTCGCTCTGGGCGAAAACAACACAGGTGCTGTTGATGTCACAGGGAGCTGTGCTCTCCAGCGATAAGGGCCCGACCTGTTCAATGGTTGTCTCCAGGATCTGGGCAATGACTTCCATGAACTTACCGGTTCCGGCGGCACATTTGTCGTTCATGGAGAAGTTTTTGACCCGGTACTGATCATCCAGATAGATCACCTTGCTGTCCTGGCCGCCGATATCCACGATCAGGCCCGGGCGGTATCCTGCCGGCGCTGTGATCCGTACACCGTAGGCGTGGGCGGTGATCTCGCTGACATCATCATCCGCCAGCTCCAGAATCTTCCGGCTGTATCCGGTTGCCATGGTATAGTCAATTCGGGATACGCCGGCTTCCGCACACAGTTTCTCCAACAGTCTGCCTGCCGCACCGTTATTGTCAATGCCGGTGGAAAGCACACCGGTATTCAGCACCTTGCCCATATGATCGATCAGGGCTGCTTTCAGATAGGTTGAACCGCCGTCCAGGCCTGCATATACGCTCATAACTGTTTTCCTCCGTATTTGATCAGTTCAAGGAAAGCTTCCACCCGGATGCGAAGCTGTTCCACATCTTCCTCGTTATAATCCGTTTCCACCCGGATGATTGGGATTCCAATCTTTCCCATTTCTTCTTCCAGGGCCAGGTATTCATAGTCATAGACCAGGCAGCCGCGAAGCACGTGATAAATCACGCCCTGAATCCGGTAATCTTTGATCAGCTGCCGGATCCGGAAGACCCTTCGCTTGTTATCCGTAAAGGTGGGACAGGTACATGGCCGTGTGGAGCGGTTCGCCAAGGCCCTGAGCATCCCGTCCACTGTGCGGTCCGCCACTGCCGGGGGATCATACAGTCCGCGTTCTCCCATACAGGTTTCATCAGCAGCCAGCAGTCCCCCCATTTCCTCGATCAGGAGGGGAATCTTCATATTAGGGAAAACGACCGGCGAGCCTGTGAGCAGAATTCGCGGCTGGTTTTCCCGGACTGCGTTTTCCCCGCTGCGTGCAATCGCTTCCAGTTCGTCATTCAGCGTGGCCATCTGTACCGTCCATTCCGGAGCCCAGGTATAGCTCATAGCATTCATGGCTGCCATGGCAAAAGTTCCGCGGATGATCCGGGGATGCTTCCTGCGCAGATCAATAAACCGGGAAAGCTGGTACTGCGCGTTCGCTGTCAGCCGGAACGCCGCGGACAAATTTTCATAGGAAAGCGGCTGTCCGGTGATTCCTTCCAGCTGCCGGCTGAAAGCGTAGAGTTCCCCGACAAAGCGCTCCATGTCCTCATCCCGTTCCCGGTTGGCAGGCACATGCAGAACCGCTGTTGGTCTCCGGGCGGAAAGCCACCCTGCCAGCTTCTTCTTGCAATCACAGGTAACGGGTACCGCCATCAGGGAACAGTTCTGATATACCGGCATGGCATCGATCTCTTCAAATCCCATCACGGCTTTTACCAGCGGACAGGCGTCCCGGGGTGAAATATCATCGCCAATGGAAAAAGCAGTGTAGCTCCCTCCGCAGAGTTTGACAGGCATAGCACCCTGGGCATAGATCATTTCCGGCGGTATCATTACGCAATAGGTTCCGACAGTCGGGATACCCTGAGGTTTCCTGGCATCCTCCTGATCCACAAAGATCCTGGAAAGTGTGTCCAGAAACGGCTCCAGTGCCGCCGGCTGGTGGGTCATCTCCCGTATGCGCCGCAGCATTTTTTCCGCTACAGCCACGGATTTGCGGTCAAAACGATCCCGCTGCCGTGCTTCCGCAGTAGTCATATTCCAGATTTCCTGTTCGCTCATTGTGTTTTCACTCTTTTCCGTCCGCGTATTCTTTCATATACTTCAGCCGGGACGCGGTATAGAACTTCTTCCCGGCAAAGGTCATATAGAGGGCGCCGTCTTCCGGACAGCGTCGGATGCACTCTCCGCAAAGCAGGCAGTCCGCAGTAGTCACATCGATCGCCTGTTCATTCTTTCCTTCCCGAACTGTGAAGATGGACTTGATGCCCATGGGGCAGGCTTCATAGCAGGCGCCGCATTCGGTACAGGCCACAGCGTCCTTCTTCAGCTTCACAAGGGAAACTTTATGCGGCAGCCCGAGCAAATATCCCATGGGACAAACGTTACAGAAGCACCGGCGCTTGAAGAATCCGCTGACCAGCACGATCACCATCATGAAGCCGCTGAAGTAAATGCTGGTCTTGAAACCGGCCAGTGCCGGGGAAAGCGTGATGGCCGGACAGAAGTCACAGAAGCTGCCGCCGATCAGGCCGATCCCCAGGAATATCAGCAATATGACCCATTTGACAAAGCGGAGTACGTCATACAGTTTCTCTGTCAGGGAAACGCCTTCTATATGCAAGCCCTGACGCAGCTGATGCATAACATCCTGCACAAAACCCAGCGGACAGACAAATCCACACAGCAGCCGCCCGAACAGCAGCGCGCAGGCCACAAAGCTGCCGGCAAACCAAAGAATTTCATCCACGGACGATTCCGCCAGCACATCAAGATGGCTGAACAGGAAGCAACCGGCACTTGTTCCCTGTTCCAGATTATACGGACAGGCCAGCACAGGAAGCTGCAGCTGGGAGAGTGTCGCGCCGAAGATCTGTCCGCCCCAGATCAGCAGGATAAAGCTGGCGATCATCACAAACCAGCGGATCATCTCAAATCCGAACCACAGACGTGGTTTCTGTCCGTCCCGGTGAGTGATCCGGATACGATCCCGCGGCATCCCATTCTTTTGATACAGTTTTTTCCGCAGCAGCACATCCAGGACAATGCAGACGAGGGAAATCAGCAGGATGATCGTAAAAGGCAGCATTGCTTCCAGCCAGCCGGCAGAGAAAACGGCATTCCCTGTTTCCATTTCCGCAATCTCAACCATCTGTTCATCAGCTGCTGCCATCGCTCCGTCCGATGTTTCCGGAAAGGTGAAAAACGGGATGTCCGCGGCAAAGAAGGCCAGCAGCCCAAGAATAAGCGCAAAGGCCGTACCGGCAAGGATCTTTTTCCAGTTTCGCCTCATTGTGCCATTCGCATCCTTTCAGCACCGCGCTGCCGCAGCATTTCCGCAAAAGCTTCCATACGGATCCGAAGCTGTTCCACGTCCTGCTGCTGGTAATCTGTTTCCAGGCGGAAGACAGGAACGCCATATTCCGCTGCCCGCTTTTCCACCTCGGGCAGTTCAAAATCATATTCGATCTGGCCTTTCAGCACATGGTACACAATCCCGTCCACGGGCAGATTCCTGAGTTTGTCTTCCAGGCTGTTCAGCAGTCCCCGGTTCACTGTCCAGGCTCCGGATACTTCTGATCCGGGAATGATCTGTGCCATTTGGCTGACCACGCTTTCCGGTTTTCCGAATCTTCTCAGCTTCAGGGTCGGTTTCTGTGCCATCATGGAAAGTGTATCGATCCGGCCTGCCAGATAAAGCCCTGATGATTCCAGCAGCATCGGCAACTTCTCATTCGGAAAGATGACAGGCGACCCGGCTGTAATCACCCAGGGCCTCTCACCTGGCTTCTGGTAATGCCGCTGCTGCCAGGAAGCAATCTCTCCGGTCAGGCGCGTCAGATGATCCAGCCATTCTTCCCGGTCCAGAGCATAGAACACGCTTTCTGCGATCAGATCCCTAAGTGCCGGAGACATGCAGCCCGGACTGTTAAGCGTAAGCGTTTTAAAGGACGTGATCGCTTTCCTGATCCGTGCTGTTTCCTCCGCAGCATGGAAGAGCCGGCTATAGCTCAGCTTTTTCCCAAGCCTTCCGGCCGCCTCATCTGCGACCCGAAGCATCTCCGCTGCCCAGGCTTCCTGAGAGGAGGCCGTGTCACAAACCGGAGGAAGGTCCACGGTGATTACATCAATTCCGTACGCCTGCAGCAGTCCTGCCAGCTTCCGGTGGTTGTCATTGCTCAGGGTCAGAATAACAGTTGCCTTTTCCGCCAGCTTAAAATGTTCATTCAGCAGGTATCCGCAAGCAGAACGGCTGACAGGATCTGCGTCCCTGGGAAGCAGTGCATCCGACCAGTGTGTGGTTGCCAGGCTTCCGCCCAGCAGTTGGAAAGGATGATCACACGCCGTAAGCGCAAGCTCCGGAGGATAATCCTCTCCGAGAATGATAAGTTCAGGATGGTATTCCTTCAGATGCTCCTCGCTGAAGAATGCATCCACTTCGCGGAAAAACCATGCAATTTCAGTGAAACCGCAGTGTTCATGCCAGAGTTGCTCCAGAACAATTTGTACTTCCGCATTCAGCTTTTCAGACATGGTCTTATCCTCCGTATGTTTCCTGATATTGTATCGTTGCGTTTTGCTTTTTCGTTCTGCCTTTCATACAGCGCGGATTCAGCAGACTGCAGTTGTGGCGGCATCCTCCGCAACGAAAAGCGGAAAGGAATTCATTCAGTGTCGGCGGATTATCCGCTGCCTTATTCTCCTGAACAGTACTGCCTGTATCCTGCTCTTCCTGAGCGGAAGCGGACTCAGTTTCCTGCTTCTGTTCCCGGAAGGACTGAGCATAATCAACTTCCTGATTGTTTCCGTAATCCCCGTATCCTTCAGAACCGTGCTTTCCCCGGTTGCCTCGACCTCCGAATCCGGTATAACCGTTTCCGTTCTCTTCACCCCATTGTCCGCGGTCTTTTCGTCCGCGTCCTCTTCCGTATTCCTGACTGTTTTCTGTTCCATATTCAGTAAATGGAGCAGTTACAGGTTCCGCAGTCGGAACAGTTGTCGGTTCGGGTATGGTTTCCGCAACAACAGCAGCCGGAGACATGGCCCATTCAGCTGCCGCTGTCTGAGTAACGTCTTCACCCTGTAATGCCTGCATGATCAGCCCATAGGTTATACATACACTGCATGTACCGCAGGCGATCCGATAAATGACTTTCCCGCGCATAAAGAAACCTCCGGATAAAGAAATTGCTGCAAAGGCGTCTCCCTTGCAGCAACAGATTATTGTTTTTCCCTTAAACAGTACTTAAACGAAGAAAATCATTCATTCATACATTCATTGACCCAGGCAATGAAGTTCGCGGTGGCTGAGCCGGATCTTTCAGCTTCCGTATGACCCTGTGCCCAAACCGTTTCAAAATCCACCTGCGTCTGATCGCTGTATGCTTCCGCAGCCAGCGCCAGATCGACCTCGGTGCACAGCGCGGTGTCGCCCTGGGTGATGCCGGTGCGGATGCGCCAGTAAGCAGCCGGTTCCGCTGTCTGATACCCTTCATACGCAGCAGACAGATAATACATGGGGTTATACATGTTCACACGCACATCCACCGTATTACCGACTGTGTCTTCCCGTGACAGGTCTGTTGCATACGCTTCAGCATATTCACTGCCTGCCACCAGTTCCGCAAGAATCGCGTCAAAGTGAGCGCCGTTTCCGTCTCCGTATCCGAAGAGTGTATTCTCTCCCTGTCCTGCATCCAGCTGGTCAAATGCGCCGAGGCTCTTGGATGCATTCTTCAGTCGCTGCGTAAAATCCGCCACACTGGTAATCGTAACTTTTCCCGTTGCCTCGTCCCAGGTGACCCATTCGCCTTCAGCGTTCAGTGCGTCAATGTAATCCTGCGCTGTTTCATAAGTGCCGGTAAGGGAGAGCCCTGAAGCCGCGACATTCATCCTTCCGATCCCGTCCATGGCCTCAAAGTTCATATTCCCGGTGTTTTCTCCGTCTCCTCCGGGACCGGGGAAGTTACCGTCAGGCTTTTCTCCGTCAGGACGACCTCCGCCCATACCGCCCATACCCCCACGGCCTCCGCCGAATCCGCCGGAAGAGGAAGCGGTATAGGGGAATTCCGTATCCGTCAGGAAATGCTCCAGGGAGTTTTCGATGACGGACTTGATATACTCATAATAGGTGCCGCTCTGCCAGATCCCGGATTCGCTTTCCGCAAGCAACAGCGCGTTTCCCTTTTCATCTGTGAGGCCGAGGCTGTTGATATAATCCGCAAAAGCCAGCGCCATGCCGTCAGAGTATCCCTGCTCTTCATCGCTCAGGCCGCTGCGGGTATTGCCCATGTTCCATTCATAGGCTTCATCAGCAATATCCAGATTGGTGATCGGGCACCAGCACATACTGCCTTTGACCGCGTCACTCTTTGTCATAACAGCACCGATGGCTTCCAGATAGGGATCATACAGGCTGCTGTTTCCGCTCGCGCCGATGATCGCGCTCTGTGCTCCGCCGCCGCTCATACCCAGGGAAAAGATACTGTCCATATCACCCGGCAGCAGATCCGCGTTCCAGCGGGTATAACGGATCGCGGCTTTAAAGTCGGTCACTCCGGCAGGCGCTCCGGCGTCCCGGCCGCGTGCTCCGGCAAAGATCACGATCATCCCGGCGGATGTATAATCCGAAATACTGCCGTATCCCATGGAACTGCTGTATCCGGTCGGCGCGGCCATAGCGGCATAACCAGGCGTGTTGACCGGAAGAATCAGGGGAGCAGTCAGGGCTGTGTATTGTCCGATACTTCCGGATTCATTCACGGTACAAGTCCATGTACCGTCACCGTTATCAGTGCCGGTGAAGTAAGCCCCCGGTACAAAGATGCCCATGGTCTCATAGCTGCTGTCAGCCGGATTAGCCGCATAGGACAGTCCGACCTGCCAGTAAACATCGTCAGAGGCTTCGTATTGCCATTTGGTCATGTCAATTTTGCTCAGGGCGGTTTCGTTTTGCCCTTCTGCAATCGCAGATACACATGTAAGGAATAATGTCATAGTAAGAATCACTGAGATGATTTTATTCATGTATTTTTTCCTCCTGTTATTTTGCCTGCTCAAACAGCCAGTCACGGACTGCTTCGATCTTATAGGCATAATCGAATGAAGTCATATGTTCACCCGCGCCGCCTCCTGCCGTTTGCCCTGCAGCGAGCGTTGTCCCTGCGGTAAACGTGATAAAGTTCGCACGATTGCCTTCAGACAGCATGGCCGCAACGGCTCTGTTCTGGGTGACCGCATCGTCCTGCGCGCTCCATTCCGCATGGCTGTATGCCGCGCTGTCCGCATCAAAGACAGCAAGCAGCCCGGACTGACCGGCGGAGGCTTTGGGATCGCCTGCAGATACGATATAGAAAAAGGACTCATTTTCCAACCCACTCAGAATGTTGTTATCCCACTGGCTGCCGACAAACAAATATGCAGCAAAGAGATCCAGATAAGTAGTGCTCAGATAAAATGATGTCATCCCACCCATGGACTGCCCGGTCGTGTAGATCCTGTCTGTATCAATGGACCAGGTTTCCGTCAGGAATTGAATCAGGCGCACAGCCACATCAATCTGTTCGGAGTGGTTAAAGTTGTCGTCCACAACGGTACCAGTAAAAACAGGCACCAGTACGAATGATGGATGTTTTGCCTGTTCTGCTTCCGTTGCCCAGATCAGACCGCCCCATCCCTGGGTCAGCACAGCATCTGTCCCTTTTCCAACCACACTGGAATCCGGGATAAACTGGATCAGAGGATAACTTTGGGAAGGATCGTATTTTTCGGGAACATACAGCTGATATTGAAGGCTGGTTCCAGTCTCCTGGTCTTCATAGTTCAGCAGCTGGAACTTCGGCGCTATTTCTGTGATCATGGCCTGTAACTCCGCATCTGAAGATTTGTCTACAGAACCGCCGCCCATACCTCCGCGTCCTCCGGGACCGCGCTGGCCTTCGGCAAATGCTGACATACCCACGGTGAGCAGCATTACAGCAAGAATAACAGACAAACACTTTTTCATAGCGAATAAGTCCTGATAATCATTCAATATCCGGTCTTACGCTTTTCGCTGCTCGATATCATCTGTCA
>WARP01002969.1_pt1 | contig 10674 bp, 11 predicted proteins | sample 4769151 | NCBI WGS metagenome assembly WARP01 (sample SAMN08893023, study PRJNA449175) | gut metagenome | isolation source: rumen sample fed with dry roughage | host: cow | place: India: Nagpur | collected 2016 | reverse complement strand
CCGCGTAGAATTTGATTCCACGGCACTAAAACAAGGTTTTATACGCCTAAGACTTGATTTATGTTTCTTAATATTAACAGTTCGTAAAAACACATAAATATTCTATTTGTTAAATATATTATGTCAAAGTCAGGTGATACACCGAAAAAATAAAAAGATACGCCGAAAAGATTTTTTTTCGGCATATAAATTGGGGGATGGTAGGGATGATAGCAGTGTTAGGGTGGTTGCACTAATTGGATATAAACAAAAAGAACAGGTTTTTGGCCTGTTCTTTTGTATCGTTTGAAGGTTTTTACTTTTGCTTTCTCTTCTTGTAAATTGGATATCCAATACAAGCCAGGATAATTAGCACTACGAGGATTGAGCCTAATAATGCTATTATATTAAAGGTCTTTTGGGTTTGAGATTCTAATTTGAACTCAATAATATGCTTGCCCTTTGGTACGTTAACCCCTCTTAGAACGTAGTTTGCTCTGAAATAAGGAGTTTCTACTCCATCTATATAGCATTTCCAAAACTCATCGTAATAGATTTCAGACATAATAAGTATTCCGTCAGTGCTTGAATTGGTTGTATATTTCAGATACTGTGGATTATTATTAGCATCCTTTTCAAAAACCACTGTTGCATTAGGGTCAAAGCCTGTAATTGGTTTAACAATATCCTTGAATTTAACATCAATAATGGCTTTCTCTTTAGGACTGAAATTATCTAATTTCTGTATCTCTTCATTTGCATCCTTTGCCCAATCTATACTTGGAACAAACCAAGCAGCTCCACAAGCTTCGCTGTTTTGAATTGGAACTCCTTGACCGTTCTCTCCTAAAGGCAATATAAAATATTTTGCATCTAACATGCTTAATACTCCAAAGTTCACAGGAGGTATCTGTCCTTGGAATTGGAAATAGATTTGTCTTAATTGGTTTGCTCTAAGCTTGGAAGTATCGGATAAATCTAATTGTCTATAATTAGGATTAAGCATATAGAAATCGATTAAGTCCTGATAGCGTTGAAGTTTTGCCCCATGATAACCCCCAATTGAAGGATGGAAATAAGAAGTCGTAGCATCGTTGAATGTATTAACAGTCAGGTTATATACCCTATAATGATTAATATTATTCTCTTGATTCAAACGATATATCTCTTCATCAGCAGGGCTTGCAAAGAAGCTAAGCTCTTGTTTTTTCTTGAAATTATCCTCGGTTAAATATCTTTTGCTAACTCCCCAAAGGTCGAAAATAATTAGAATTCCAAGAATAAGAACAATAATATTAGAGGATTTGATTTTCTTTGCAGCAAAAAGATAAAGAGAAGCAAAGGAAAGGGCAATAAGAATAAATGAACGCCAAGCATCGGAAACGAACATAGCCTTTCTATCCTCATAAAGAGCTTGGATAAAGGCTTGACCTAAATAATCCTCAAATATCTTATCCTTAGAGGAAGAAAAGCTTGCAAACATATCAGGTAAAACACCCGCAATTAATGCAATACCACCAGCAACTCCAGCAGAGATATAAAGAGATTTAAGCTTTTTCTTAGAATCTATCTTATCGGAGAAAAACTCTTTAAGTCCCATAAATGCAACAATAATAAGAGTTGCATTGGAAAGCACCAAAGCCATTGAAGGAGTTCTAAACTTATTATAAAGAGGTAGATTATAGAATAGCCATTCATTAATCACTAAGAAATTATTACCCCACGCAAGGACAAAACCAATAATAGTAGCAATTAATAACCACCATCTATCTCTTGAATTTATAAGTAAGAATCCTAAAAGGGAAAGGAAGATAATAATTGAACCAAAATAAACTGTTCCAGCAGTAAAAGGCTGTTCACCCCAATAGGAAGAGGCAACGTATTGGTTAAATACCTGATTAATATTAGGGTCATTTGCTCTTGCAGGAGGAGTTGTTTGAGCTAAGGATATTCTGTTCTTAGCATTTTTCTCATATCTTTGGTCAGAAGAACCACCACCTCTTGCATCAGGTATAAGTACAGAAAGACTTTCCCCAATACCATAGCTCCATTGGTAGGCATAATCTATACTAAGTCCTTTTTCGTTTTTTGTTTGATTGTCTCCTTGAGGTTTAACAGTGATTTCCGAGCCTCCTCTCATAGTATGTGATACATATTCTTGATTCAAAACCATTGAGGCGGAGTTAGGCATTAGAGAGATAATAGCTCCAATTATCATAATTCCAACTCCAATAGCAAAACTCTTAAGGGTTTTATCCTTAATTGAATAAATAAAGTAAACAATACCCATACTTAGGGCTGCTAAAAGAGTATAGTAGGTAATTTGAATATGATTGAAATTGATTTGAAGCCCAAGAGCTACAATAAATATAGGAATGCCAACCAAGTACTTCTTTCTAAAAATAAGAATCATAGAGCCAAGAATAGGAGCCATCATAGCCATAGCCCAAGCCTTAGTAATATGCCCAACCTCGATAATAATTATATTATAGGAGGCAAGAGCAAAGGAAATACCAGCCAATAGACTTAGCCAAGGCGAAACTCCAAGTGCAGTCATAATTATATAGAAACCTATCATATAGAGGAATACTACCCCAATATTCAATTCCCAACCCCAGAGCTTTAAAGGTTCAGACATAGGAACGAAGATATTGCTTTGAGTAGGAGCCTTTATTTGGAGAGAAGGCATACCAGAGAAAAGGGAATTAATCCAATAAGAACCATCTCCTGTTTTCTTTTCGTAATCATCTAATTCTTTTACAACTCCGAAATAATTCATCATATCGCTTTGTTGCAATTCCTTTCCCTTAATAATAGGGGAGAAGAGAATTATACTAATGATTAAGAATATTGTAACAGCTACAATATGAGGTAGGAATTTCTTTAAATAGTTTTGTTTCATATCTATAAATTATTTATTTTATTCATCTTTCTTATTAAATTTCTCCATATACTTCAAGTCATCCTCTTTCTCTATATCCTCGTCCTTATAGTATTTCCTAATCGAGGGATGAACCTTACCAGTATATAATTTATCCTTATTCTTTAATAGTTCAGGGTTTGAATTTTCAATCTCTTCCTTATACTTTCTAATCTTATAATTATAGTATCTTGGAATAATAATTCCAGTTGCTACTCTATATATAATATATAACCCAACTAACCCAACTAATGCATTTATCATTATTCACAAAGTATAAATAAATCCTCTCTTGGGTTTACAAATAGAATTGGGATATTATAATTATCGATTATTGTCTTTCTCTCCCTAAGCCCAAGTAATTTATTTGTCCAATTCCTATTCTTTGTAGTTTGGCAAATAATTAAATCATAGCCCTCTTCCTTTGCAAAAAGAATTGCCTGATGGTCAACAAAGGTTTTAGTATCTTTAGATTCAAAGTAATTGAAGTTTAGAGAGAAATTACTAAACATCTTTTTGGCAAAAGCAATATTCAATCTTAGTTGACGATGAAAAAACTCATCCTTGTAATTATGATAGAATAAGGTAAGCTCACTCCCAGCAAATCTTCCAAAATAAGAAGCCCAAAGCACTTTTTCTTTTGATTCTCTAAAGTTTTCAAGACTTAGGATAATGCTATTGAAATTGATTATAGAGTCAAAGTTCTCTTCTATCACAAGATATGCAATTCTTGAGGCATAGAAGTTTTTAAGTATATTATTATAGTGGTTAGCCTTTGTTTTATCTGTTTTGTTTACAGAACTAATTATTAGTACACCTGAAAGCAAGTGAGGCAAGCTTTCAATTATCTCTTTAGTATTCCCCTCTATTGCACAATAGGAATGAAAATTAAGTTCTATGGTTTGGTTTAGTGCCTTTAGTTTTTTCTCTGCTTCTTGGGATGAGATATTATTGAATTTCTTGTCGGAGATAAAAAGTAGGATTAGTCCCTTATCAAGAAGTTTTGAAAAGGCAATAGCATTATCTATAATAGGTTTAGTGTTTTCTAAATCCGTTAGATAAGCAATTATAAACTGGTCTTTCTTTTCTTTTTTCTCTTCCACCTGATTTCTTTCTTTAAAACCTTAACCGCCCTTTTTTCCAAAGCATCATTAGAATAAATCCTGCCAAAGCTCCTCCCAAATGGGCAAAGTGGGCAATGCCATCGCTTGAACCTACAACACCATTAAATAGCTCTAAGATAATATATCCAGTTACAAACCATTTTGTTTTAATTGGCAGAAGAAAGTAAAGGTATATATAATCGTTAGGGAACATCATCCCAAAGGCTAAAAGCAAACCAAATACAATTCCAGAAGCACCAACAGTATTGATTTGATTAATATATTCCTGAACAGGTATTCTATCAAACCCTACATTCACATGAGTATATAGCCCGGAGGTTATTTCTGCGTACATAAAGTGATAGGTTATCTGTTGAGTAAAGGCGGCTCCAAGACATGCAGTTAGAATAAAGAAAATAAACTTTTTAGTTCCCCAGATATTCTCTAAAGTATAGCCAAACATCCAAATAGCAAACATATTAAAGAAAAGGTGAGATAGATTGCCGTGAATAAATGAATAAGTGATATATTGCCAAAGTCCAAAACTTTCAGCCTGGTAGTGATGAAGCCCGAATAAGTAAGTAATATCTATTCCAACTCTTTTTAAAACAATAGTTGCAACATATAGTATTATATTAATAATAATAAGGTTCTTACAAACTGGAGGCAAGAAGCTGAATTTTCTTGGGCTGTATTGGTCGTTATAATTCATAATTCATATTTTATTATCGAAAATCGAGCAAAAATACAAAAATTATCTAAGAATTTAAGTGTTTTCCTTTATTAAGTCTTACTTATTGCCAAATACAAGGAATTTATTTAAGAAAAATCCAATAACTGCATTAGGTAGTATAACTATTGCTTGCCCAATTGCATTGGAAAGCTTGGATTGGTCGATAGGAAGAGAATGAATAAATTCTAAATAAGGATGACTTAGAATAAAAGTATAGATACTCGATAGATTTAAAAGATATAGTTCTCCAAGATTAATCAAATAGATAATACTATAAACCAAAAAGAATTTATGGATTAACTTATTACTCTTATTTTCAAAAACTATGTATCCCGTTGTCTTGTAATTAAATAATATCCCAAGTATTTGAGAGAAAAGAAGTGCAAGAGAATAATGTAGCCCTACCCAAAGCAAGAGAAGGAAGATAAAATAGCCGAAAAGAGTATTGATTACTCCAACAATTAAGAAGCGTAAAAACTTATTTTCTATTTTCTGTAGTAATCCAATTGGATATTTAGCAATCTTTTTAATCATATTTATTAGTAAAAGTATGCAAAAGTAGGGATATTATTCGTATTTTTGCTCTCTTTATGCAGAAACTTTGAATTTAATATGAAAAATAAAAGACCTTTAATATTTATTACCAACGATGATAGCTTTCATTCAAAAGGAATTAGGGAGTTGATAGACTTGATGAAAGAGATAGGGGATGTATTAGTGGTTGCTCCTAACGCTCAACGTTCCGGTCAAAGCCATGCAATAACTGTATCTGAGCCTATACGTTATCATAAAGTGAGAGAGGAAGAAGGATTTAAGGCTTATATAAGCAATGGAACTCCTGTGGATTGTGTGAAGATAGCCTTTAATATGCTATTAAAAGATATTAGACCGGATATCTTAGTCTCAGGTATTAATCATGGCTCTAATGCTTCGATTAATACTATTTACTCCGGAACAATGGCAGCAGTCTTTGAGGGTTGTGCTGAAGGGGTGCCGAGTATTGGTTTTTCCATTGACGACCATAGCTCTAATGCCGATTTTACTTATGCTAAGCCAATAATAAGGGATTTAGTATTGGATGTTTTAGAAAATGGATTAGAGAAAGGAGTGTGCTTAAATGTAAACTTCCCAAAAAATGAGACACTTGGAACAAAGATATGCCATCAAGCTAAGGCATATTGGAATGAGGACTTTATTGAGAGAAAAGACCCAAGCGGAGGAAATTACTATTGGTTAACTGGAGTATATAAGTGTTTGGAAGATTCTCCAGATGCAGACTTTAATGCACTTAATCAAGGTTATACAACAATAACTCCTATGCAGGTAGATTTTACAGCATATAGGATGATAGAAAAATATTCAAAGAGATTCAATAAATTAAACTCTCAAAGCAATGTTGGATAAGATAAAGAAAGATAAATTTCCCTTAGGATTTCTTTTAGGTCTTGGACTAATTCTAATTAGTTGTGGATTGACTTATTTGATAATAAGTTTATTAGGAAGGACAATAGAGCAAGACCCAAAGATATTCCTTTTTTCTTTTATCCCTACAATACTATTAATGCGATGGTATTTTAAGATACAAAAAACAAAATCAGCAGGTGGAGTTGTTATAAGTTTAGTAATATGCTTTTTCCTCTATTCATACTTTTTATATAGTTTAGGTAGCTTTATTGGCAATGGATTTCATTTTTAAAAATTCTTGGATATGAGATATTATATAATTGCAGGAGAGGTTTCGGGCGATTTACATGCTTCCTTTTTAATGCAGGAGATTAAAAGAGATGACCCAGGAGCTGAGTTTAGATTTTGGGGAGGAGACTTAATGAAAAAACAAGGAGGGGAGATAGTTAAGCATATAAAGGATTTGGCTTTTATGGGTTTTGTCGAGGTTCTGTTTAATCTAAAGACTATTATCAATAATCTCAAACTTTGCAAGAAAGATATAATAGAATATAATCCTGATGCAGTTGTGCTTGTGGATTACCCTGGCTTTAATCTAAGAATAGCTAAATTCTCAAAAAGAAAAGGCTTTCCTACGTTTTACTACATATCTCCAAAGGTATGGGCTTGGAAGAAGGGGAGAATAAAGACCATGAGGAAGGTTTTGACAAAGCTATTTGTGATTTTCCCTTTCGAGGAGGAGTTTTTTAAAAGAAATAATCTAAAAGCCGACTATGTGGGCAACCCTCTCTTAGATGAGATTTACCAATACAGAAAAGAAAATGATAAGGAGGAGTTTTTAAGAGTAAATAATCTTGGAGGAAAACCAATAATAGCCTTATTGCCTGGCAGTAGAGAGCAAGAAATAAAGTCTTTACTTCCATTGCAAACCTCACTTGTTGATAAATTCCCTGAGTTCGATTTCGTAGTAGCTGGAGTTTCTTCCCATTCAAAGGACTTCTATTACAAATACATTCTAAGCAATAAAGCAAAACTAATATTCGACAAGACTTATTCAATCCTAAATGTATCTCATGCAGCAGTGGTTTGCTCCGGAACTGCAACCCTCGAAACAGCTCTTTTCAATATTCCGGAAGTGGTTTGTTATAAGGCTAATCCAATATCTTTTGCAATAGGTAAGCTATTGGTAAATCTTGATTATATATCACTTGTGAATATTATTCTAAACAAGATGGCAGTTGTAGAATTATTACAAAAGGATTGGAATTGGGATGATTTGCATAAGGAATTTAAGAAAATAGCGTTTGATGAACAATATAGAGTGCAAATGCAAATGGAATTTTCTAATTTAAGGACGATGTTAGGTAACGCAGGAGCAAGTAGGATTGTAGCTAAGAAAATTATAAATGAAATTGAGAAGAAATAATGAGATTGAAATTTGTTTTAACCCTAATACTAATTAGCCTTGGAGCAAACCTCTATTCACAGATGATGAATATTAGAGTGTTTTCGGAGAAGAAACTTGATAATATTGAAATAATACCCTCTTTTGGAGTTTATTCAATTGAATTAGATAATAATAAAATTAGTCTAAGAAATTCAGATAAGATAAGTATAAGCAATCATTCTAATAAGCTTAAGGTGAGTATTAGTGATTCAAATTATGGAAGCTTTAATTCAGTAAAACTAAGTAAAGAAAGCTTGAAATGCTTTTTCCAAATCAATCCCTTAGATAAATCTCAACCAAGAAGATATGATGATAATCTAATTATTAATGTGAGGAATGGTAATTTACTACTAATAAATAATATAGAGGTAGAAAACTATATTGCAGGAGTTGTACAAGCCGAGACTTGGGGAGCTACAAAGAATGTGGAGTTTTTTAAGGTGCAGGCAATATGTGTTAGGAATTACTTAATGAAAAACAAGGACAAGCATAAGAAGGACGGATATAATCTTTGCGACCAAGTGCATTGTCAGGCATATAAGGGCAGGGCAAACCAAGCAGAGGTGATTCAGGGGGCATATAATAGTAAGGGAGAGATAATTGTGGATGATAAGGGAGAGATAATAGAAACTCTATTTCATTCCAATAGTGGAGGAGAGACAGTCAATTCCCAAGATGTTTGGGGTAGGGCATTCCCTCACTTGGTTAGCAAGATAGATAGCTTTTCGGTAAGTGGTAAGGCATATACTTGGGAGAGATTTATTCAATTTAGAGATTGGCAGAGATATTTTAGAGATAAGGGCATAAACGTTAGAGATGATTCAATTAAGAATGAATTGCTCAACTTTTCTCAAGCCCAAGGGAGGAAGAAAGAAATGCTTGGCATACCTCTTGTACAGATAAGAAAAGACTTTAACCTTCGTTCCACATTTTTCTCATGTGAACCTTGGGGCTCGGAAGTGAAACTTAATGGTAAAGGTTATGGACATGGAGTAGGGATGAGCCAAGAGGGAGCAATTGGGATGTGCGACCAAGGTTATGAATATTGGCAGGTAATAGAGTTCTATTATACTGGAGCTAAAATAAAAAGAATAGAAGAAGAAAAAATAGTATTTTAAGTAACAAATTAGATAATATGAAGACAAAGAGAATAATTAGCTTAATAGCTTTAATGGGTTTATTTATAAGTCCAGTGCTTGCACAGGAGAAGAGCCCTATTAATTGGATAGATATTCAAGAGGTAGATAAAACGCTTAAGAATAATGATTCGAAAAAGAGGATATTTATTGATTCATACACCGATTGGTGTGGATGGTGCAAGAAAATGGATAAGGATACCTTTGCAGACTCACTTATATCGAAGATAATGAATCATTATTTCATTAGCGTAAAATTTGATGCAGAATCGAAAGGGGATATTATCTTTGGAGGTAAGACCTATAAGAATACAAATCCTAATGGAAGACGTTCAGCTCATCAATTGGCATATCACTTATTGAACAATCGCTTGTCTTATCCGAGCTATACTGTTCTAAACTCCGATTTAAGCATAGCTACAATAATTCCTGGCTATTATCCACCCTCAGCATTCGAGGCAATGGCTGTATTCTTAGGAGGAGAATATGATAAACAATACTCTTGGGAGGACTTCCAAAAGATATATGAGAAAGAGATTAAACCAGAACTACTAAAGGCTTTAGAATAAGATGAATCTTGAGAAGAAAGAGATAATTATTAAGCTTTTAAGAGAGAATATAATGATTGCTACAGGTTGTACAGAGCCTGTGGCAGTTGCTCTATGTGCTGCAAAAGCTAAGGAGGTCTTGGGCGAAATACCCACTAAGGTCGAATTCCATCTAAGCAAGAATGTTATAAAAAATGCAATGGGAGTAGGAATACCAGGCACAGGAATGATTGGACTTCCTATTGCAATAAGTCTCGGAATTGTTGCAGGGGAAAGCTCTAAGGGACTTGAGGTACTCGATAATTCAAAACATAATTTGGATAAAGCAAAGCAGTGGATGGAGAGTAATCCGATTTATATCTATCCTAAGGCAACAGAAGAGAAGTTATATATAGAATGTAGGGCAGAGGCAGCAAGTGGAGATTACTCAAGAGTAATTATTTCCAAAACACATACTAATTTCACTCTGATTGAAAAGAACGCTATTGTTTTAGAATCAAATAATAATCCAGAAATAAAGAATTTTGCAATAAAGGAAGAGGAGAATAAACTTTTATTTTCTGATATTCTAAACTATGCATACAATACCCCAATCGAAGAATTGGAATGGGTAATGGAAACAGTAAAGCTCAACAAAGCAACCTCCGAAGAAGGGTTGAATTTCGATTATGGGCTTGGATTTGGTAAGATGTTATTAAGCCAAAGCGAAACATCCATAAGGAAAAGAGTAATAGCAAGAACCTGTGCCGCATCGGACGCAAGAATGGATGGAGCAACAACCCCAGTCTATTCCAATTCAGGTTCAGGCAATCAAGGCATAACCTGCACTCTCCCTGTCTATGAGTTTGGTATAGAGAATGGGAATACTAATGAGGAAATCATCAGAGCCCTTGCACTCTCTCACCTAATGAGCATACATATTAAGCAGTTTATAGGACGACTATCTGCCCTTTGTGGAATAATCAATGCAGCAATAGGAGCGGGATGTGGAATAATATATTTACAAAAAGGAGGAGAAAAGCAAATAGAGTATTTTATCAGAAACATGATAAATAACATAACGGGAATGGTATGTGACGGAGCCAAGCCCTCATGCACACTAAAAATATCCTCAGCCCTCAATGCAGCCTTTGACTCCATAGAATTAGCAATGAACAATAAGGTAGTAGATAATACGGACGGAATATCGGAAATAAACATAGACAACACAATCCAAAGCCTTGGCAAGATAGGACGCTACGGAATGGATAAGATAGATGATATCATTCTAAACATTATGACAACAAAAGCACAGTAAAAAACACGCAATGACGACAAAAAAGGGAGTCGAAACTTAATCCGACTCCCAAAACGCCTCAACACCTCAACACCTCAACTCTCCCTACGGAGTAACAACAGGGGTGT
>WARP01006400.1_pt1 | contig 10677 bp, 12 predicted proteins | sample 4769151 | NCBI WGS metagenome assembly WARP01 (sample SAMN08893023, study PRJNA449175) | gut metagenome | isolation source: rumen sample fed with dry roughage | host: cow | place: India: Nagpur | collected 2016 | reverse complement strand
CATCATCTAATTGAACTAATTTATCTTTCGCAAGCAAAAAGACATTATCAATTAGTAACTTCTTTTTTCCTAAAGAAGTTTGTTTAGCTTTTTGTTCAATCTCAGTTAGTTTTGTTTTCATTCTGTCTTGATTCTTCTCATGATGTTTTTTTCTTAAGGCATCAATTTGATTTTTTGCATTAAGTAATTCTTCATCATGATATTCTTGTGCTTTTTTTCTTCCTTCTTGAAGAATTTTTGCACTTTGATCTTGACCTTTAATGACTATCTTTTCGTATATTGAACTATTTGCCATGTATAGAACTTATCCTATAAATTAAAGATAATTAAAATACTTGCAAGTAAAGCTAAGATTGCGTAAGTTTCAACCATCGCTGCCATAGTCATACCACGTGCAGATGATCCTGGTTGTTTAGCTGTCATATGAATTGCAGCAACTGATGTTTTTGCTTGAAGGATTGCTGATGCAAATCCGATTATAGCGATTGGCATACTAGCTCCAAAATAAGCCCAACCTTCACCTGCTGTTAAGTTCGGAACATTTCCGCCTAAAAGTCCTAATTGAACCATCATTAAAATTGCAAATAAGAAACCATAGATACCTTGGGTACCAGGTAATGCTTGAAGAATAAGTAATTTACCGAATAATTCTGGCTTTTCTGATAATACACCAGCAGCAGCACGTCCACCCATTTGAACCCCAACTGAAGATCCAATTCCTGTTAATATCGCAGCAATTGCTGCCCCAACGATTGCAATAACTAAACCTGTACTCATAATAATTAATTCCTCCTATAGATTAACTTTTTTTATATGTTTTAATTTTAATGATAATGGAACAAATTTTTCTCCACCACCATCGTAGAATTTACCAAAGAATTCAATGTATTGAAGACGACTATCATGAACATAAGCTGATAGTAATCCCATAACTAAATTGAATGAATGTCCAATAATATAAACAATAATTGATAATGCAAATCCAATCACACTACCTTGAATCATACCAGCTAACATATTCATTACCATACCAACTACTGCAGTTGATAATCCTAAAGCAAGAAGTCTAGAGTAACTAAGAATATCACTCATGTAACCAGTAATTCCATATAAACTACCAACTCCACCAATGATTTTCCCAAATATGTTATCTTTCTTTCTTCCACCAAAAATAATAATTATTACTACTGAATATACAATCATTACAATTCCGATATTTGTAAGAATTGGAAGAATTGTACTTCCACCAGCAAATAAACCAATTCCTAGTAAAAGTAATATCCAACTTAATTGGTCAAAGAATATATCAGCATAATTACCATTTTTAAAGTTCTTATAAGCCATAGTAATTAAACCAGATATAATATGTAAAACTCCAATTATTAGAGAATAAATAAGCATAACAAGTGGCTCCGCCATCATGTCGATTAATATTGGTTTATAAGTAAAACCTAAATAACTACCAAACATTATTCCCCAGAAAATGGTTGAAACTCCACAGTACATCAACATTTTAAATAGTCTTGCCGATTCACCTTGCGGTTTTGTTACTTTTAGCAATACTCCAAATAACACTAGCATCAAGACACCATATACAGCATCACCCATCATAATTCCAAACAAGATGAAGAACCATATACTCATAACTGGGTTAGGGTCAACATCACCATCGCCTGGAGATGAAAACATGTCAGTTACTGACTCAAAAGGTTCTATTAATTTTTTATTTTTAACAGCAACTGGAGGTGTTTCTCCTTCTTCTGGATCAGTGATTTCGGTTTCATATAAATCTGTAACATCACTTATTGCTTTATCTAGAACTTCTAGTTTATCACTTCTCACCCACCCAGTAATCACTACTGTTTCAAGTGTCTCATGTGATTTGATTTTATTTAATTCTTCATATGAACTTAATTGGTCATTTAGAATTTCAATTTCTTTAATACTATTTGATAATGTAATTAATGCTTCTTCAGATTTACTTATATCAATTAAATTATCATTAATTTGTTTTTGTTTATCTCTAATTTCACTAACTACCAGTTTGTTTGTTACTGGCACTGTTGCCTCGTTAAAACTAAGTAGTCTTAATTCTTCAAGAAGTTTTTCTGTTTCTTCATTATAACTAAAGAAACATACAGCTTGACCAAGTTCTGCAGAACGACCTAAGAACTTACTTTCAATATTTAATTCATTAAACTTTTCTTTAACTTTTTCTACATTTAATGGATCAATATAACCAATATGAAAATTTGTATACATTAAGTTATTTGCATCATTAATAGTAAAATCAAGTTCTTCAAAAACAATAAGATTTAATATTTCTTGTTCTAATGCAGTATTTTCATTCTTGCAAGAAATAATTCCTTGTTCTAGTGATTCTATTTGATTTAGTAAATCAATTCTTTTTGGGTCAAATGTCATAAGTTCATCATAAGATGCTTCGTTTAAAAATCCAAGTGGTTTTTTAATCTTCGCGAACTCAGTTAAAAACTTAATTGATTTATCGCTTCTTTCAATTAAATTTTGATTACTAATGTCATTTGTTGCTTCATCTGTAATCATTAGCACTCGATACTTTTGTAGTGATTGAAGTAAGTTTTCTTTGTCTTCCTTAAACACAACAATACGAGCTTTCTTCATCGGTATAATCATGTCTCAATTACCTTCCCCATAATGAAATCAACTGTCTTATTAGAATTGGTTTTTGCCTTTTCTTCATCAAGTAAGTCACTTTGTAAATAAATCTCAATAATTTCTTTTTCTTTTTGATTAATCTTGTTACTATATTCTTGATCAATATCTTTTTGTTCTAAAGTAAAATCATTATAGAGCTTCTCTACTTCTTTTGCTGTTTCCTCTTTTGTTTTTTCTAAAAGTGCGGCAATTTCTTCCTTAGCCTCGTCTTTTAATTTTTCAGCTTTTTCTTCAGCTTCTTGGATTAATTTTAAAATTGACATCTAATCACCACCTTAGTTTTATATTACTATATTATACCATAAAAACATTAAAAAAACCACACTATGAACAATATTCTCATGTGGTTTTTAAGGTTTAGTATAGTAAATACCTATTTCTTATTTGCATAAAAATATTAGTTTCCCTATCAATTAACTCAAACTGTTCAGATAATGTAAGAGTATCATTAGTAATAACATTTGTACCAGTTAATAAGTTCATCATATTTCGACTATTACTTGCATTTAATATTTGAAATTGTGTTGGATACATATCTCTAATTACATCAACCATCGCAAAACCAGTTTTTACCGATTCAAATGTTTCTCTATTTGTTACATGGACTTGAACCCCATGAACAAGAACATCTTTATGTTTTGAGAAGGTAGGAGTAAATGAAGCTGGGCGGAATTTTACGCCAGGTAAACCTAGGGCATTTAAAGCGTCAGCTAACTCAATTGAATTAATATACGGAGCGCCAATTACTTCAAAAGGAATTGTTGTTCCACGACCCTCTGAAAGGTTAGTTCCTTCAAATATACAAGTGCCTGTATAAACAAGTGCTGTATTTTGAGATGGAAAGTTTGGTGATGGAATTACCCAAGGTAATTTAGTATCATCAAAAAACATTCTTCTATCGTAACCTGTCATTTTAATAACTTCAAGATCACAACCAATATTATACTCATCATTGAATAACTCAGCTAACTCACCAATAGTCATACCATGTCTTTGAACAATTGGATAATTTCCAACAAATGATTTATACTCATTTTTAAGAATTGTTCCTTGTACAATATGTCCACCGGCAGGATTAGGCCTATCAAAAACGACAAATTTTTTATTATATTCTGCTGCTGCTTCCATTGCATATGCCATTGTATAAATATATGTATAAAATCTTGCTCCAGCATCTTGTAAATCAATTGCCATAATATCAATATTATCCATCATAGCTTTAGTTGGTTTTTGGGTTTGACCATATAAACTATTTACTACTATTCCAGTTTTTTGATCAGTATAACTAGCAACATAACTACCAGCTTGAAGTTCGCCTCTAATACCATGTTCTGGAGCAAACAAACTTACTAAATTAACTTTTTCATATAACACATCAATCGTAGATACATAGTTACTATTAATACCAGTTTGATTTGTTATTAATCCAACTCTTAAGTCACCAAATATTTCTAAATGATCATCTATATTATCTATTCCAAGCCTTACCTCACCTGTAAGATCGACCGGTTCTTCTGTAACTGGTTCTTCTGTAACTGGTTCTTCTGTATCCGGATTTTCATCATTTGGAATACCTATTGGATTATTATCTAGCGGATTTTCTTTATTGTTTTTACTTGTACATCCAGCCAGTAACATAAGGACTAGTAGTATCATCAATATTTTTTTCATGTTTTCTTCCCTTCCTTATATATAGTGATGGAGTTTTTCTTCATTGTTTAAAACTTTTAGCACTCCATAAACTAGAGCTTCCATTTCATTTTCACCATAATACACATAGGCATTTACTAACCCTGATAAATAGCTATTTATCTCATCTATTAGTAATTTGAAGTAAGTTAATCCACCTGTTAAAATACAGTAATCAACTTTACCTTTAGCTGCAAAATATAGTGAACCAATTTCCTTAGCTATTTGATAGGCCATGGCTTTTATATAAAATACAGCTTCATTATCTCCATTTGCAATTTTTTTCCTAATTTCATAACCTGAATTAGTTCCTAAATAGGATACTAATCCTCCCTTGCCAACAAGGATTTTCTTCGCTTCATCAAGTGTTAAATTGTTTTTTGAATAATATTCAAGCAAACTAAATGCTGGCATTGTGCCACTTCTTTCTGGAGAAAAAGGACCTTCTCCACCTAAAGCATCATTCACATCAACAACTCTACCCTGTTTATGTAAGCCAATAGAAATCCCTCCACCTAAATGGGCAACAATTAAATTTAAATCTTCATATTTCTTACCAACTAATACTGAATGCATTTTAGCAACTTTCTTTTGGTTAAGTGCATGAAAGATACTTTTCTTTTCTATTTCTTTTAATCCGGTTACTCTTGATATATCTGATAATTCATCTACAACAACTGGATCAACTATATAGCTTTCTACATTTTTGATTTTTGCTAAACTATAGGCAAGATAGGCTCCTAGGTTAGATGCATGAGTACCGTACGTTTCTGTTTCTAAATCTTCAAGCATTTCTTCTTTAATTAAGTAAACACCACTATGTTTTATTGGTTTAAGGAGTCCACCACGACCAACAAATACATCAATCTTATTTATATCAATATTATTTGTCTTTAAAAAATCAATAATTATATTTAATCTGTAATCTTTTTGATCAAACATTTTTTTAAATCTACTAAGTTCATTTACATCATGTCTAACACTATTTACATTTAATAATTTAGTATTATTATATAACGCAATTTTTGTAGGAGTGGAACCTGGGTTTATTGCAAGAATATATCTATCCATTATATATCACCGATAATATGATTGCATTAAGTTTAGATTCACTCGAATCAGCTCTACTTGTAAGAACAATCGGACATTTAGCACCTATAATAATTCCAGCAGCAGTTGCATTTGCAAGAAACACTGATGTTTTATAAAAGACATTTCCACTTTCAATATTTGGAAATACTAAAATATCACAAGCCCCAGCAACATTAGATGTTATATTCTTATGCTTAGCTGACTCAAAAGATACTAAATTATCAATTGCAAAAGGACCATCAAGCACTAAGTCAATTCTATTCCCATATATTTCTTTTAATAAAGATGCATCAACAGTTGATTGCATTTTTGGATTAACCTTCTCAACAGCACTAACAATACCAACAAGTGGCTTACTATAACCTAAACTCTTAGTTACTGTAAGAGCATTTTCAATTATTTCTTGTTTATCTTCCAGCGATGGGTTTATTACCATAGCACAATCTGTTGCAAATAATACTCTATTTAAATTAGGATATGATAGTAGAGTAACATGAGATAAGAGTTTCTTTTCTCTTATTCCAGTCTCTTTATTTACAACTGCTTTTAATAAAACATTTGTATCAATTAAACCCTTCATTAATATATCAGCCTTATTAACCCTAATCATCTCTACAGATAAATAAGCACTTTCTACATCATCATTTGAATCAACAATTACATAATCATTTATATTTTTATTTCTTTTATTTAATAAATCAATAATTTCTACTTTTCTTCCAATTAATATCGCATCAACAAAACCTAATTCTTTAGCTTTTGTTATTGCATCAATAATATAATCATCATGTGCATTACACACAACAAGACGTTTTTTTCTAACGTTTCCTATGTGTAGTTTTAAATCATCTAGACTTTTAAGCATAAACCACCTCTTAATAATTCATTCCAAGTTTAATAGCTTCAATATTTATATCATATAAATGTGCTTTACTTTCACCTAAGAATTTCTTTAAGATAACTGCAACTTCTTCAAAAGTAAATAAATTAGTCTTTTTAAGAAGAACACCCATCATTATCATATTAGAAACCTTAGAATTTCCAAGTTTTAAACTCTCTTCATTGATCGGAATACCATAACTATTCGGTAAGTCTACTTTACTCACCAAGTTAGAATTATATAATATTATTCCATTATTGTCAACTCTATCAATGAACTTATCTAAAGAAGGTTGATTAAGTGCTATTAAAATATCCATATTCTTAAATATTGGCGAGTTGATATATTCACTAGAAATAGTAACTGAGCAATTAGCCGTACCCCCTCTAGTTTCTGGGCCATATGAAGGAAAATATAAAGTGTTTAAATCTTTTTCATTTCCTAAATATGCTAACATTTGCCCCATCATCATAACGCCTTGTCCACCAAAACCAGAAATTAATATTTTCTTAGTCATGTTCTTCACCTATATCTTTAAATACTCCTAACGGATAAACATTCATCATATCAGTTTTAACCCAGTTTAATGCTTCAACTGGAGTCATTCCCCAGTTAACTGGACAAGTTGATAGAAACTCAATCATTGTAAAACCTTTTTCTTCTTTTTGATAAGTAAAAGCTTTTAATAATGCTTTTTTAGCTTTTTTAACTTCTGTTGGATTATGTACACTAACTCTTTGGATGTAAGCCGCATTATCTATTTGCGAGAATATCTCAGAAATTTTAATTGGGCTACCATGTTGAAGCTTATTTCTACCATTTTTTGATGTGGTAGTTACTTGCCCAAGAAGTGTGGTTGGTGCCATTTGACCACCAGTCATACCATAAATAGCATTATTTACAAATATTACCGTAATATTTTCGCCTCTATTAGCTGAATGAATAGTTTCGTTCAAACCAATTGATGCTAAATCGCCGTCACCTTGATAAGTAAAGACAGTTTTATTAGGTAGAACTCTTTTAATACCAGTAGCAACACTACAAGCACGCCCATGAGCTGCTTGTTGCATATCACAGTTAAAGAAGAAATAACTCATAACTGAGCAACCAACACTAGCAACACCGACTGAGTCTTTAACTAATCCTAACTCCTCAAGTACTTCAGCTACTAATTTATGAATAATTCCATGTGTACATCCTGGACAATATGATAGAGGTTTATCGGTTAATCCTTTTGTTTTTTTATAAATGTAATTTTCCATTTTAAACCTCCCTTACTTCTTTTTCTATAAAATCAGCAATTTCATTAGGTTCAGGAACTACTCCACCACTTCTTCCAAAGAATGATATTGGAATTTGTTTGGTATTTGCAATCATAACATCATCAATCATTTGTCCCATACTCATCTCACAAACGATTATCTTTTTAATATCTTTTAGTTCACTAATTGGTTTTTTAGGGAACGGCCAAAGCGTAATAGGTCTAATAATTCCAACATTAATTCCTCTTTCTTTGAGGATTAATATCACGCTTCTACAAATTCTCGCCATTGAACCGTATGCAACAATTACATAATCAGCATTTTCCATATTAATAAGTTCATAACGAACTTCATTATTTTCAACTTCTTTATATTTTTTTTGAAGACTAATATTATGTTGATATAACACTTCAGGATCTAAGAATAAAGATGTAATATATCTTCTATCATTATCTGTGTGTCCACTAGTTGTTGCCCATGTTTTTTCTTGTAAAACGTGCTTTTTAACTTCCATATCTAAATCAACAGGTTCCATCATCTGACCAATCAACCCATCAACAGCAACCATTACTGGATTTCTGTAGTAATCTGCAATATCAAATACTTCTTTCATAATATTTACAGTTTCTTGAAGATTTTCCGGAGCATAGCTTATTACACGATAATCTCCATTTCCACCACCTCTGGTTATTTGAAAATAATCAGATTGAGCTGGTTGTATTCCTCCTAAACCTGGTCCTCCACGCATAACATTAACAATTACACAAGGAAGCATTGCTCCACACAAATAAGTAATTCCTTCTTGTTTTAAGGCAATTCCTGGGCTTGATGAAGAAGTCATTACTCTTGCTCCAGCACCACTTGCACCATAAACCATATTAATAGCGGAAATCTCAGATTCTGCTTGAACAAATACTTTTCCATGTTCATGCATATATTTACTTAATAACTCAGGAACTTCATTTTGTGGAGTAATTGGGTATCCAAAGAAAGCTTCACAACCACCTAAAATAGCTCCCATTGCAATTGCTTCATTGCCCTTCATAAGCTTTTTACTCATCGGTTATCCTCTTTATACTAATAACAGAATCTGGACACATTGTTGCACAAAACATACATCCAATACATTTATCCATATCCGTTACGCTAATTATATTATATCCATGTTTATTTATCTTATCTTTATCTAGGTATAAAATCTTTTTAGGACAAAACTCTACGCATAAACTGCAAGCTTTACAGAGTTCATAATTAAAGTCCAAGTTGAATTTTTTCATTACTTCACATCCATTCCTTTCTCAAATAGCCATTCATGATTATTACTTCACCAAGATATTCATCTTGTTTTTTTAAATGTTTACTTAAGCAAGTATATTTAATTTTTACATTTAAAATTTTTGATACTTCTTCTAATATTTTTTGTCCATAAATAATATCATTACTTGTTGTTTCTTTTATGAGATTTGTATTATTAACCAAACCAGTAATTTTAACTCCAGAATATGACTCTATGCGATTAATCGTATCGATAATACTTTTAACACTACTGGTTTCTTCTCTATATAAATTACATACAAGTAACATTTCACAATCTTCTAAATTAATATCGCTAAACTGTCTTAAAAGTTTTGCACCAACCTCGCCACCCAAATCATAGATAACTTTAGATTTATTTATAATTGGTAGGAATACATCTTTGGATATATAAGGTAGATCACTGCCAAGAGAATCCTTAACTGATGAAGATATAACTTCAATATTGTTGTTTTTTAAGATTTCAAATACCTCTCGACTGCGAAAATAGGGATTAATAATATCTAAATCTACTAGATAATCGATATTTGTCTTAATCCCTACATTGATACAAAATTCACTTTTACCCGAGCCATAATGGCCGAAAACAAAAGTAATTTTTTTCATTATCTTGGTATATAATTAGTCCTTAGCATACTAATTGTTAACATTCTTTCTCTAGCAAATACTTTTGCAGCTGCTTGAGTATGAACATCCTCGTTTTTAGCAATCTCAAATATTTTAATTAATCTATCATAAATTTTAGATATTTCCCATTTTACTTCATCAACATTGTAAGTATGCATTTCATGATAAACATTAATAACACCACCAGCATTAATAACAAAGTCTGGAGCATATAAAATGCCACGTTCTTTAAGCATTGGACCATGAACGTTTTCTTCATCAAGAACATTATTAGCTGTACCAGCAACAATCTTAGCGTTTAACTTTGGAATTGTATTACTATTTAATACAGCACCTAGTGCACAAGGACTAAATACATCAACTTCCATTGAATAGATATCTTCTGGATCTACAAATTCAACTTCTGGATGTTCTTTTTGCATTCTTGCTATATGATCTTTATTAATTTCTGAAAAATAAATTTTTTTAGCTTTAGCTTCTACTAAATAATTAATTAAATAATAGCCAGTTTGACCACAACCTTGAACCGCAAATGTATACTTGGAAATATCATCATCACCAAATCGATATTTAAGTGATGCTCTAATTCCATGGAAGGCACCTAGTGCAGTAAATGGTGATGGGTTACCACTTCTTCCTTTAAGTCCAACTACATAGTCAGTTTCCATCTTTACATATTCCATATCGGTTGTTGAAGTATTAACATCCTCAGCTGTAATATATCTACCATTTAAACTTTGAACATAACGTCCTAATGCACGAAAATACGCTTCAGATTTAACTTTTGTGGCATCACCAATTAAAACGGTTTTTCCTCCACCTAAATTAAGTCCAGCTGCAGCATTTTTATAAGTCATTCCTCTGGCCAATCTTAGTACATCCTTCGTAGCTTCGTCTTCGTCTGTATAGTCCCATAATCTTGTTCCACCTAGTGCTGGACCAAGTGTTGTATTATGGATGCAAGTAATGCCTTTTAGCCCCGTTGTTTTATCATGAAAATAAATTAATTGTTCATAACCATGACGTTCCATGTACTCAAATTTGTTCATTTAATTAATTCTCCTTTGCGAATTTAGCAAGCTTACAAGAAAACGCTTGCATATATATTATAGCATA
>WARP01000820.1_pt2 | contig 10687 bp, 11 predicted proteins | sample 4769151 | NCBI WGS metagenome assembly WARP01 (sample SAMN08893023, study PRJNA449175) | gut metagenome | isolation source: rumen sample fed with dry roughage | host: cow | place: India: Nagpur | collected 2016 | reverse complement strand
CCTTTATTCATCAGATCCTTGATGTCACGCATTGCAGTATCATGGCTGCAATGCATGAGTTTCGCCCATTTCTGGGTTGTCAAGGATCCATAAAAATCCGTAGTCAACCGCACGATCATGGAACGTTGGCGTTCATTGAAAGTCAGTCGCTCAAACAAGTGTCTTACATACAGCGTCTTTTCACAACTCTGGATTGCTCGTTCTTGGGCTTCACGAATCTGTCCAAGATACCAGCGTATCCAGTTGGTGCAATCAAGACTACCCGTTTGTGCTTGGCGAAGCTGTTCATAATACTCGCCCTGATGCTTCTTGAGCTGGGTAGCAAGGCTGAATAAGACTTGGTTGTTCGTATGATGCCTATTGAACATATAGTTCCCAATGATTCTCGCCATCCTTCCATTTCCGTCCTCAAATGGATGGATGGTCAGAAACCAAAGATGAGCTATCGCACTGTGAATTGAATCGGGGATGTCGCTAATCTCATTGATCCATGCGATGAAAGCCTCCATTTCTTGAGGTACAAGATCTGCGGAGGGTGCTTCAAACAGAACTTCCTGATTCTTGGAGGATCCAGAAATCACTGCAATGGCATCTGTTCTGTACGCTCCTGCATGAATGGGAAATGGTCCACTCAGATTGTGTGGGAACAAGGTTCTGTGCCAAGACCACAGTCTCTGGTGCGAAAGCGGCGACTGTGCACATTCCAAAGCTTCCAACAACGTTTTGACAACACCTTCAATATGAGGTCCCGAAAGCTGCATCGATGCATTGGGAACTTGGAGCCTTCTGCAGATTGACGAGTAGATTTTCTGCTGCTCAAGGATTTCCCCTTCTATTTCATGTGAATGATAGATTTCATCGGTGAAGGTCCGCGCCTCAAAATCCTTAAGATTCGAAATACCTAATTGGGTGAGCAGTGTTTCCAGCCTCCCCTGTGCATGAGCAATTTCATTGATGGAGGAGAGCAAGGAATGTGCATCATAGAAAATGTGCGGCCAGTCTGGTCGTTGCCAAATATAGGTGCTCATACCAGCATACTAGAGCACATGCGTAGAATAAGCAATCTATTATACGCATAATTACCGCATTTTATGCGTAGATTAAGCACTTTATTCTACGCAAGAGGGAAAATTCTACCTCAGGAGGCTTCCTTCTGCTGCCTCAGCAGCTGATATGCCGTCGCCGCCAAGGGGACTCCAAAGAGGACTCCAGGAATTCCAAACAAGCCTGCACCGAGCAACACCGAGGCAAAGACCCAGACGCCGGGCAAGCCTACCGAGCCGCCGACCACGCGGGGATAGATGATGTTGCCTTCCAATTGTTGGAGGATGACGAGGAACAGGAGAAAGAAGAGCGCAAGGCGCAAACTCTGGCCGAAGATCAGAACAAAACCGATCGCCCCTCCAAGGTAGGCGCCCACCAGAGGAATGAGGGCGGTCATGCCTACCACAGTGCCGACGGTAAGTGCATATGGGAATCGGAACAGCAGCATGCCCAGGGTACACAACGTTCCGAGAATCACCGCTTCCAAAAACTGGCCGGTGAAGAACTTGGAGAAAGTCGTGTTAGCGACAGACAGGACTGCCATGAGCTTGCGGTTGTACTGCTCGGGGATGAAGCGGTCGGACAGATAGGAGAGCTGGCCCACCAGCCGATGCTTGCCGAAGAGCAGATATAAACTGAAGATCAGGGCGATGAGGCTTGTTGCAACACCGCTTACAGCCCCTCCGAGCAAGGAGATGGTATAGTCTGCAATCTTGGGTGATGAGGCTTTGACCTGCTCGATGGCGGCAGTAGCATATGTTTCGAGAAAGGCGAAGCCTTGTGCAAGCTCAGGCCTGCGGCTCATCAACTGCTCTAGCGACTGTACGCTCTCTTGATAGAGAACCGGCAGGTTGGTCCCGAACTGCTTGATCGCAACCCCGAGTTGGGGAAGCAGGAGTACCAACACCCCGGTGATGATCAGCAGAAAAAGGAAGAGGGAAATGAGGGTTGCCCAAACCCGGCCTACCATTGGTTTCTTGATCCGCTTCAGAAACCTTGTCTCCAGTTTCTTTGCGGGAATATCAACAAGGTAGGCGATCACTACACCAAGAAGCAACGGTGTCAGCAACTGCATGAGCTTTGATACGACTTGCAGTGCCACAGGGAAGTACACAACCAGCAAGGCAAACACCGCCCCGATTATCAGTAACTGCAGAATCTTCCGATAGGTATGCTTGTCCATACACCACTCCCTCAAGACTCGAGTATTACATACCGATTCAGACTTTGCAAATCATCAGACTAAGAAAAGAAGGCAGGCTGCATGCTTTTCACTAGACATTTTTCACGCAATGGAGAATTTTGCGTGGTATACTGAACGCATCAAAAAGGAGATTGCTGTTATGAAAAAACTGTGTTTGATGCTCTGCGTATTCATGATCGCCGGTTCTATGCTGTTTGCTGCTGGAGGAGCAGAAAAGCCGAAATCCGGTGAGCCCGGCCTTTCCGGCAAGCTGGTGATCTACACCTCGATGTACGACGATGTCATTGAAGCGATCGACGAAACCCTTGAAGAGGTGTTTCCGACTGTGGATATCGAGTTCTTCTATGGTGGAACCGGCACCCTGCAGGCCAAGATTGCAGCAGAGTTCGCGGCAGGCAAACTCGGATGTGACATGCTTATGGTCGCCGACCCGTCCTATGCTTTGGAACTCAAGCAGATGGGAGTCCTCCAGCCGATCATGATCAACAATGCTGCCGACTTGGCTTTTGACTACGACAAGGAAGGATATTGGTACCCGGTTCGCATCAGCAACATGGTTTTGGCCTACAACCCCGCTAAGTTTTCCAAGACCGACATTCCAAACTCTTTCTACGACTTTGCCTATGACAAGCGCGTCGAAGGCATGGTAAGTATGTCCAACCCCCTGACCAGCGGAACAGCTCTGGACACCATCAGTGCGCTGAAGGACAAATATGGATATGAGTACTTCACAGCCCTGGGCAATCAGAAGGTGAAAATTGAAAGCGGTTCGGTGGCTCTGACCAAACTTGAGACCGGCGAATGCAAGGTCATCATGATCCTTGAGGAATCGGTCCTGCAGAAGAGAGAGATGGACAAATCCAAGATTGAGGTAATCTACCCCACCGATGGTACCATCGTTGTTCCCTCGCCGATCATGTCGATCAACGACCAGTGGAGCCCCAACAAGAACAGTGCGGCAGCCAAGGCCGTAACCGAGTGGTTCATGTCCGATGAAGGTCAGGCCAACATCGTCAAGGCTTGGATGCACTCCGTTTCCTCCAAGTACCCCACCCCTCCGTACGATGCAATCCCGACCAAGGAAATCCTGAAGAACACCATCCCCGTCGACTGGCAGGCAACCGTAACTCTGCGCGAAGAACTCCGCACCAAGTTCCAGGAAGCTGTAGCCAAGAAGTAATCCAATCACTGTCGAGAGGCGGAAGTCTTTTCCTATGAAGCTTCCGCCTTTGTGTTCAAAGGAGCTCTCCCTATGCAATCGCTCAAACTCCGTACCCCCATGGATCCGGGCAAGCACCGATGGTTCCTTGATCCGAAGTGGATCATCATCCTTGCCATTGTAGGTTTTCTTCTCGTTTTCCAGGTGTTTCCTCTTGTCTATCTGGTATTCCGCGCCTTCTTTTCCACGGGAAAGTTCTCTCTTGAAGCTTTCAAGCGCGTATATACCTATCCCCTTAACTGGTCTGCTTTGACCAATACCGTTATCGCAGCCACCTTTTCGATGGTTTTCGGCGTCCTCATAGCCTTTCCTCTGGCTTGGTTGGTTGGACGGACGAACCTCTATGGGAAGAAATTCTTCCGCACCTTGTTTGTCGCGACCTATATGGTTCCCCCCTATGTCGGAGCCATGGCTTGGATGCGGCTGCTCAATCCCACAGTCGGTTCCATGAATATGTTTTTCATGAAGATTTTCAATCTGGGATCGGCACCGTTCGACATCTATACGATGGGGGGCCTGATCTGGGTGTTGACCGGATTCTACTACCCCTATGCCTTCATCACCATCAGTCGTGCCATGGAGAAAATGGATCCTTCCTTGGAAGAGGCCTCACGCATCTCAGGAGCAAGTCCCCTGACAACGCTGCGCACCATCACCCTTCCTATGATGCTCCCTTCCATCGTGGCGGCAGCACTGCTGGTGTTCGTTGCGGCAGGTTCTTGCTACGGTATTCCTTCGATCATCGGGGTGCCGGGACAGATTCATACGGTCACCACTCGAATCATAGACTTTGTATATATCGGCAGTCAGGAAGGGCTCACCGACGCCACAACGCTGGCGGTCTTTCTCATGTTGATTGCCAATGTGGTGCTCTATCTTTCCACCTTCTCAATCGGCAAGAAACAGTACATCACTGTCTCCGGCAAATCGACCAGACCTAATATTGTAGACTTGGGCAGGTGGAGAATTCTCATCACCCTCGTGGTAATAGCCTTCGCCCTCATAGTTGTCATCATTCCCTTTGTGACCGTCGCCCTTTCCAGCATTACAGTGAACTTGGGAGAATCGGTATTCTCCGAGGGAAACATAACCTGGCGGTACTGGGAACGCATCTTTACCCGAAAATCCATTCTCAATTCAGCAAGGAACAGTTTGATCACGGCTGTGATGGCTGCCTCATTCGGCTTGTTGGTCTCGTGCATGATGGCATACCTGTTGGTCAGAACCAACATCAAGGGCAAGAAAATTCCCGACTTCATGATCACGGTGGGCAGCGGAACGCCCAGTGTTGTCATCGCCCTCTCTCTGATCATGTCGATGAGCGGCAAGTTCGGCATCAATATCTACAATACGCTGACCATCATGGTCATCGCCTATATGATCAAGTACATGATGATGGGAATGCGTACGGTGGTCAGCGCCCTCACGCAAATCAGTCCCTCCTTGGAGGAAGCCTCCCAAATATCAGGGGCTTCGTGGCTCAGAAGCATGAAGAATGTCACACTACCGCTGATAGCCCCCGCCTTGGTGGCAGGTTGGTTCCTCATTTTCATGCCCTGCTTCTACGAGCTGACCATGTCCACACTGCTCTATTCAACCAACACCAAGACGCTTGGGTATGAGCTGTATACCTATCAGACCTACCATAACCAGCAGACAGCCTCAGCCTTGGCAACTGCGATTCTGTTCACCGTCTTCGGAATCAACTGGTTATTGAACAAGCTCACCGGCGGTGAATTCTCCATTTAAACGAGGTACAGAATGTCCAGAATTGTCATTAAGGATGTAAAAAAAGCTTTCGGGGAGGTGGTGGTCCTCTCCTCCTTCAATGCAGAATTTGCCGATGGTGAATTCGTCACCCTCCTTGGACCGTCAGGGTGTGGAAAAACCACAATGCTTCGGATGCTTGCCGGTTTTGAAAAGCCCACTGAAGGGGAAATCTACATAGGGGAGCGGGATGTCAGCTCAAGTGAGAATTTTGTTCCCCCTGAGCGCAGGGATATCGGAATGGTATTCCAGTCCTATGCCGTTTGGCCGCATATGACGGTTTTTGAGAACGTCGCCTACCCATTGAAAATGAAGAAGATGCATAAGCAGGAGATCAAGACCTTGGTCGAGGAGGTTCTGGAAACAGTCCACCTCTCCCAGTATGCCCAGCGGATTCCCAGCCAGCTGTCAGGCGGTCAGCAACAGCGGGTTGCCCTTGCCCGTGCGCTTGTAGCCAAGCCGCAGCTGCTGCTCCTTGATGAGCCGCTCTCCAACCTCGATGCGAAACTGCGCGATTCGATGCGCTTTGAGATCAAGGACATCCAGCGGCAGCTGGGTATCACTGTCGTCTATGTCACCCACGACCAGATGGAAGCCATGACGATGAGCGACCGAGTCATTGTCATCAACAAGGGCGTCATCCAGCAGATCGGAAAGCCTACGGAGATTTACCGACACCCTGCCAATCAGTTCGTCGCCGACTTTGTAGGGAAAATCAACTTTTTGGAAGCAACCAGCAAGGAGAAGGTGCTGACCTTCAAGAAATCGGGACACCAATTGCCGTATGATGGACCATTGACAGGAAACGTGGTGGTAGGCATCAGGCCTGAGAATATCCGTTTTGTTTCCATGAAAGGTGATTTCGAAGGAAAGCTGATCAGCAAGTTCTACCTTGGAGATGTGAATGACTGTCGTTTCGACCTCGGGGGAGAACAGATTCGTGTCATTGCAGAACCAACAAGCTTTGATTCCTCCACCGTAGGAGAGACGTTTCTGCTGCGCGTTGATGAATACTCTGTCTTCGAGGATGATGGAGACGACTCGTATACCAAGATTCTTACATAAGAGGACTGTACCATGGCACAAGATTTGAGAATCATCACAACCGGGGGAACCTTCGACAAGCAGTACGATGCGATAAGCGGGGAGCTTACGTTCCGTGAGTCCCAGCTGCCGAGGATTCTGGGCCAGTCACGTTGCACCCTGACCGTCCATCTGGAGGGTCCTCTTGCGGTGGACAGCCTCTACATGACCGAGGAGCAGCGTCATGAAGTGGCAAAAACCTGCCTGCATAGTGCCGAGGATAAAATCATCGTCGTCCACGGTACCGATACCATGTGCAACACTGCAAAGGTAATTGCCGAGACACTTGGCAAGGAGAACACCAAGACGGTGGTACTCACCGGAGCCATGATTCCTTACTCCCTGGAAGGATCGGATGCCATCTTCAACCTGGGAACAGCCATTGCGTCGGTCCAGCTGCTCCCGCCCGGGGTCTACCTGACCATGAGCGGGAGAATCTTCAGCTGGGACAACTGCCGCAAGAACAAGGAGAAGGGAATCTTCGAGACCCTTATCTAGGCTGAGGTCTTTGACAGGAGTGCTTGATCGCCACCTGTTGTTTTGTATCCGCAGAAGAGAGCAGACTGCTCATCACCTCAACAACATGCCGGGCTAGTTCTCCGCTGGCCCGGTTTTTCTTTGCCTCGGCAAGAGAGAGGGCGATGTCGGCAACCCCCAACCCCCGGGAGTTTTGCTCATAGTCGAAGAGCAAAGGAAGCTCCTTCCACTCCTTTGTTCCCTTCCTGCAAAAGAGGATGGGGCCACCGAAGGTATTGGGATCGGGGACCTGCAACGAGCCTTCAGTCCCATAGATTTCCAACCGGGGCATGCTGTGATGCCAAACATCGAAGCTGGTCACCAGCGTTGCAACAGCACCCCCCTCGAAGTGAAGCACTCCTGCAATATGGGTTGCAACCTCGACATCGATGACATCCCCATGCTTGGGTTCGCTGGTGATGGTCCGCCTCTCAAAGCTTTTTTGAGCATAACCGGTAACCGAGTCGACAGGCCCAAGCAGATTCACCATGGCGGTTATATAATACGGTCCCATATCGAACAACGGGCCGCCGCCCCTCTTGTAGTAGAATTCGGGATCTGGATGCCAGCTCTCATGTCCGTGGTTCATCATGAAGGCAGAGGCGGCAATGGGTCTTCCGATCCATCCATCATCGATGAGTTTTCGGCAGGTTTGGATTCCTGCTCCCAAGAAGGTGTCTGGAGCTCCGCCGAGCAGTAACTGCTTTTCACCAGCCAAGTCTACAAGCTCACCCGCCTGCTCTACAGTGAGGGAGAGCGGTTTCTCCACATAGACGTGCTTGCCTGCTTCCAAGGCCCGTTTGCACAGGTTGTAATGGCTTTGCGGCGTGGTGAGATTGAGTACCAGATCGATGGATGGATCGCCAAGAAGTTCTTCTGCATCGGCATACCGCTTGACCTTGTACTGCTCTGCAACTGCAGCCGATCGCTCTGCCACCAGGTCGACAACCCCGACCAGTTCCACCGTATTGGAGAACATCTTGGTCAGGTTCTCAAGATAGATTCCGCTGATTTTTCCCAGCCCTATAATTCCAACTCTCAGTTTTTTCATATCAGAACATCTTCCTTTCACTGGCGAATCGATCGATGGTCAGACCTTGCTCTTGAGCAATCTGCCTCCCTTCTGCCGCCCATAAGAGACCCCGTTTCATCAACGTCCAAGCCTCGGGAATATCGAATATGTCATCGTGGTGTCCCAGCGAGTTGTAGAACACTCGCCCGTGTCCCCACTTCTTTGTCCATACCACCGGCATTTCAACCCTTCCGTTGGTGCTGTGATACCAATCGACGGTTGGAAAGGTGGTCGTGGCAAGGACTTCCACCACTGGATCGACATGCAGGTAGTACTGCTCGCTCGATACGGAAAAATCCTTGACGTCCCGCGTCAGTTCGCTTGAGCTATGCTTGATATGTACCTGATAGGGAACACCATCGGAGCCCGGGTGTGCGACCCAGTTGCCTCCCATGATGAACTGCCACAGCACGTTGGTGCGGAATGCATCACACATGCCCCCATGACAACCTGCCACCCCCACACCGCTGCCGATTGCATCGGCTAGATGGTTAGTCAGCTTGGAATGCAGTTCCCCCATCGTCCAGATGGGAACGAACAGGTCGAGACTGAACAGATACTCCCGTTCCTGAAGGATATCGAGTGAACGTTCGAGCTGTACTTCAAAACCCGCTTCTTCCAGAAACGTGGAAAAACGCTTTGCAACCAATTCAGGTTGATGGCCATCCCAGCCACCAACCAACAAGAGAGCTTTTTTATCCGTCATAACTGCTCCTTGAAAGATGCTGCCCTATAACAAAGCAGGACCTCAGTATGAGGCTGTTCACATCGGATTTGAATATCCTTCATAGGCTTTTCATATGTGTTATTGATACTATCGGAGCAGGAAAAGTATCAATGATTGTGCGGGCAGAGAAAATCTCAACCATACTACCTGTCATGTGCATGAATGAGCGTATCGTTGAGATTGTTGTACGTAGGAATCCAGTCGTTCTTGGCTTGCTTTTCTATCTTCCCAGATACCCCCCGTCCACGGGAAGCATGATGCCGCATACATAGTCCGAGGCATCACTGGCAAGGTATACTGCAGCACCTGCCATATCCTGAGGCTGGCCCCAGCGTTTGGCAGGAATGCGCTGACTGAGTTCTGCGAACCGTTTTTCGTCCTCGACCAACGCAGTATTGATCGGCGTAGCCATGTAGCCGGGTGCAATGCAGTTGACGTTGACGCCCAAGCTGGAAAGCTCGTTGGACATGGTTTTTGTCAACTGCATGATTCCGCCCTTAGCCGCACAATAGGCAACGGTATAGACTCCGGCGGCTAATGAATTGACACTGGCTGTGTTGATGATCTTGCCCTTGCCGAGGGCGACCATCAATCGAGCCGCCCATTGGGCGAGGTCGAAGACAGAAGTAAGGTTGAGCTCGATGACCTTGTCCCAATCCTCAATGGGGAAATCGAGGACGGGATGGCGGATCTGGATACCGGCATTGTTGACCATGATGTCGAGCTTTCCCTCCAGTCGCTTCTCAATGGCTGCCTTGAGCCTTGCACGGTCCCCCCTATCCAGTAGATCGGCACACATGCCTTCTGCAAGCAGGCCCTCGGATCGCAACTGTTCGGCTTTCTCCTCAACGCAGGGATTCACATCGACGAGGATGACAAAAGCTCCTGCCTCTGCAAGACCTTGTGCCATTCCCCACCCCAGACCTTGATAGGAGCCGGTCACGACTGCATTCTTTCCGGTCAGGTCAAACAGGTTGTTTTTCATACTACCTCTTCTTACTCACCAAGGGATTCCACCCATCGTTGATGAACTGGTCGATGGTACGATTAGTGCTACCGAAGGTAATGAAATCCTCGACTTGCATTCCATTCTCATCGTACGCCTTCCTGAACTCGGCAAGCTTCATAAGCCTCTCGATCACAGCTTCATCGACAGGTCTGTCGATTTCCTGTTCGAACGGACCCTGGAGAGCCAGCAACTCCTCCTGGATTTTTACCGAAATTGACATAATCATCTTCGCCCCGCTCAAGGCTGTGATGTGATAGGCACCCCTGCACCCTGCGGGCATGAGATAGGTCTCGTAGCCACGCTGGGCGAACAGTCGGTACGCCTTCTTGATGCACGCGGTCCCTGCCTGACGAATATCAGACTCCAACACACCGGCTTCTTGGTCGCAGGCGACGTCACGAAGATAGTCATCCAGCCTTCCAACCATGAGAACGGCGATGGTAAGCGGAGCCTTCAGACCGCTCTTACGAGCCCGTTCGATACCGCGTTTTGCAGCCTCGGCAACAGCAAGCACCTGAGGTACGGTAAAACCGACGGTCGCAGCCACGTTGTATCCAAGAGCTGCGCACTCCTCATAGGCTCGGATGCCGGCCTTGGTCGCCGGAAGCTTGATCACCACATTGGGAAACCAAGCTGCAAACTGTTTTGCCTGGGAGAGCATGTAGGCAAAGTCACCGCACTTGTTGGGATTGGTTTGAGCGCATACATACCCGTGCCCCGGCAGATGTCGTTCGTACAGATTTGAAAAGGTTTGGGCATACCGTCCGGTTACCGCCTTGACCAAAGCGAGTACCTTCTCATCACCCGATAGCATCAGAGCATCCTGGATTGCATCATGCCACTGCCCAGGTTGGCTGGACAGCGTCTGATTGACCAGAAACGGATTGGTGGTCATACCAACCGCGCCCCACGAAAGAGCGCGTTCAAGTTCATCCTTGTTGGCAGAATCATGCCACCAAACCGAATCTGTCTGACTTGCAAGCCACTGAAGGTAGTTCATCAAGTCTCCTCACTCCCCGATTGCGGTGCCGGACAGCTTCGCATAG
>WARP01003053.1_pt1 | contig 10691 bp, 9 predicted proteins | sample 4769151 | NCBI WGS metagenome assembly WARP01 (sample SAMN08893023, study PRJNA449175) | gut metagenome | isolation source: rumen sample fed with dry roughage | host: cow | place: India: Nagpur | collected 2016 | reverse complement strand
CTATAAAGAGCCTAAAACTTAGATGAAGAATCATCGTTCAGACCTTTCCCAAAAAATTAATTCAAAGTAAAACTACTAATTCAAATATAAATATATTACTGAGTTATGCCTCAGTCAAAATAATTAATCATAATTTATGTATAGCAAATCAGAATTATCAAAAAAGACTTTAGATGAACTAAAATCTATTGCTAAAGAATTGAATATTTCAAAGACAAATAAACTAAATCAAGAAGAATTGATTTATAAGATTATTGATTTTCAAGCAGCAAATCCATCTAAAGATGAAGAGAAAAGAGAGCCAAGAGAAACAAGAGAGAATAAAATTAATAAAAGAGCGAGAATAAAACCAAAACCTATAGCTGAAAGCACAACTAATAAATCAAATGAAACCGTTCATAATAATAATGAATGGAAGAATCAAAAAGCAAATAATAAGCAAAACGTTAAAGAAAAAGAAAACCTTAAAGAGTCAAGCCTAAGCTTTATCACTCTCCCTGAAACACCAATAATTGAAGATATAACTCTACCTGAATTTAAACTAAACCCTATTCCAAGCACTTCAACTTCGGCTAATATTACTAATAATGAGGGAAAATCTCATACAAAGAAGGTTATTAAAGAAAAAATACTTACTCACCCAGATATTATTGGGCTTAGTCATATTTTTGTAGAAGAGGAAGAAGAGATTGTTGAAAATGAAGAAGAAGTAATAACTGAAAAAGCATACAAAATTGAAAGTAATACTAATTCAGAAAGAGAAAAGAGAGAAATAAGAGACGATAAAGTTGAAAAGGAGAATAAGGTAGAAGAGAAGAATGATGTAAGTGAAAGCAGAGAGGAAAAAGAAAAGATAAGAGAAATTAAGACACAGCCTAAGAAGGAGTATATCTTTGAAACCGAAGGATTGATTGGTGCAGAGGGTGTGCTTGAGATAATGCCAGATGGTTATGGTTTCTTACGCTCATCAGATTATAATTATCTTAACTCTCCAGACGATATCTATGTATCACAATCACAAATAAAGCTTTTTGGATTAAAAACAGGAGATACAGTTAGCGGTACAATTAGACCTCCAAAGGATGGAGAGAAATACTTCCCACTTGTAAAGGCTGATTTGATAAATGGAAAGAATACAGAACAAATACGAGACCGTGTACCATTCGACTATCTAACTCCACTATTCCCTGAAGAAAAATTCAAACTAACAGGTCATAAACAACAAAGTATTTCTACAAGAATAATTGATTTGTTTACTCCAATTGGTAAAGGACAAAGAGCATTGATTGTTGCTCCTCCAAAAACTGGTAAAACAACCTTATTAAAGGAGATTGCTAACGCAATTGCTGCAAACCACCCTGAAGCATATCTTATTGTATTATTGATTGACGAAAGACCTGAAGAAGTAACCGATATGCAAAGGACAGTTAATGCAGAAGTTATTGCTTCTACATTCGACGAACCAGCAGAAAGACATGTTAAGATTGCTAATTTAGTATTAGAAAAAGCAAGAAGAATGACAGAGTGCGGACATGATGTAGTTATAGTGCTTGACTCTATAACACGTTTGGCAAGGGCTTATAATACTGTTGCACCTTCTTCTGGGAAAGTACTCTCTGGAGGTGTTGAAGCAAATGCTCTTCAAAAGCCTAAACGTTTCTTTGGAGCTGCAAGAAATATAGAAAACGGAGGTTCTCTTACAATTATAGCAACAGCTCTTATCGAGACAGGCTCTAAGATGGACGAAGTTATCTTCGAAGAGTTTAAGGGAACAGGTAATATGGAATTACAATTAGACAGAAAGATATCTAATAAGAGAATTTACCCAGCAATTGACCTTGTTTCTTCTTCTACACGTAGAGAAGATTTATTGCTTGACGACGGAGTACTAAACCGTATGCTTATACTTAGGAATTATATCTCCGATATGAATTCTGTTGAAGCAATTGAGTTTATTAAGAAACAGATGAATAATACAAAAAGCAACGAAGAGTTTTTGCTAAGTATGAATTCTTAGATAGAAAAAGTATATGAATAAGATTATTGATTTGCAAAAGAGGGTTGAAGAACTCTCAAAGGAGATATGTGCTTATTGCAAGCCATTAATGTTAGATAAAAATTTCTCGAAAGAAGTGAGGCAATTGCTTAGCTCAGAAACCGACCTTAGACTTAGTGTTGAAATGATATTGGAGGTTGAAAGCAAAAAAGAAGCTGATGAAAAGATAATAATTGCAAAGGAAGAGGCTGAGATAATACTATATTTCTTAACTCAAATCAATTCAAAAACTCAAAACAAAGCTAAAAGTATTATTGAAGACACAAAACAAATTATTGATATTCTAAATACTTTATAAAAGGAGTATGAAATTAGAAGTTGGAAAAAGAATTAAAAGGATTTTAATAGGTATTGGTATTATTTTTATAGTATCAATATTTATTTTTATATCTCTTGACTCTCCACAGACTAATTTTGTCAGGAATAATAACGATATAATTCTTTTTGCACATAGAGGCTATGTATTCTCAGCTCCAGAAAACACTTATAAATCCATTCTTAAAGCTAAGGAAAAAGGGTTTGTTGCGGTAGAAATTGATATAAGTTCAACTTCTGATAATCGTTTGGTTTTGTTTCATGATGAAGAATTGGAAAGACTTCTAAAAATTGAGGGCAAAATCAACGAAAAGTCGCTAAAGGAATTAAAACAATTAAATATCTTTTGGAGAAATTCCCTTAGTAAGCAAACAGTGATTGAACTTGATTCTATTTTCTATCGTTTCCCTGACTTGCTTTATTATCTTGACATAAAAGATCCAAGCAAAAAGAATATTGACAAGCTTTCTAAACTAATTAAGAAATACAATTTAGAAGACAGAGCAATAATTGCCCACGCAAAGCTCTTACCCCACTTCTATACAAAACTAATTCACCCAAAAATAAATATTGCTCTTGAAGGTATAGATTCCAATAAGTATAAATGGATTAAATATATACCTAATAGACTTAAGCCCGACTTCTATTCCTCTTTCCTTCATAAAGCAAACTCCAATCAGATGGATTATTATAAGAAAAAGAATATGATGAATAAGATAATTGTTTATGGAGTAAACGAGGATAATTACAAAAAGGCAATAGAAGATTACGGACTTAGAAACCTTATTATTGATTTAGAAAAATAAAAACACAAAAATTAAATGGCTCAAAACGAAGACTTATTTAAGAAGATTATATCACACTCCAAGGAATATGGTTTTATATTCCCTTCGTCAGAAATCTACGATGGCATGGCAGCTGTTTATGATTACGGTCAAAACGGAGTTGAACTAAAGAATAATATCAAAAACTACTGGTGGAAATCCATGACGCAAATGCACGAAAACATTGTAGGGATTGACTCTGCAATTTTTATGCATCCAAAGATTTGGAAAGCCTCAGGACATGTTGATGCTTTCAATGACCCTTTGATAGATAATAAAGACTCAAAGAAAAGATATAGAGCAGATGTTCTTATTGAGGATCATATTGCTAAGATTGAGGATAAGATAAACAAAGAAGTAGAAAAGGCAGAAAAACGCTTTGGAGAAAGCTTCGATAAGGCACAATTTCTTTCTACTAACCCAAGAGTTTTAGAAAACCAAGCAAAGATAGATTCTATCTCTAAGACCTTTGCACAACTTATGAACGATAACGATTTGGTTGGAGTTAAGGCTTTGATTGAGGAATTAGGTATTGTTTGCCCAATATCTGGTTCAAGAAACTGGACTGAGGTAAGACAGTTCAATTTAATGTTCTCTACTCAAATGGGTTCTGTTTCGGAAGATGGAAACACTGTTTACCTTCGCCCAGAAACAGCACAAGGTATTTTTGTAAACTACCTTAATGTTCAAAAAACAGGCAGAATGAAGATTCCTTTTGGTATTGCACAAATTGGTAAGGCTTTCAGAAATGAGATAGTTGCAAGACAGTTTATCTTCCGTATGAGAGAGTTTGAACAAATGGAAATGCAATTCTTTATCCGTCCTGGAACAGAAACAGAGTGGTTTAAGTATTGGAAGGAAACAAGACAAAACTGGCATCTAAGCCTTGGAATAGATATTGAAAATTATAGATTCCATGACCATGAGAAGCTTGCTCACTACGCAAGCGCTGCAACAGATATTGAATACCGTTTCCCATTTGGATTTAAAGAATTGGAAGGTATTCACTCAAGAGGTGATTTCGATTTAAAATCTCACCAAGAACACTCAGGTAAAAAGCTACAATACTTCGACTCTGAGCTTGGTGAAAGCTATGTTCCTTATGTAATCGAGACCTCTATTGGATTGGACAGAATGTTCCTTGCAATCCTTTCTAATGCCTTTGAAGAAGAAAAGCTTGAGGATGGTTCTGAAAGAGTTGTTTTAAGATTACCAAGAATGCTTTCACCTTATAAGGCTGCAGTACTTCCATTGGTAAAGAAAGACTCTATGCCAGAAAAAGCAAGAGAGATATTCAATCAATTGAAGAGTGAATTTATGATTCAATATGACGAAAAAGACGCTATTGGTAAGAGATATCGTCGCCAAGATGCTATTGGGACTCCTTATTGTATCACTATCGACTCTCAAAGTCTGGAGGATAACACTGTTACAATTAGAGAAAGAGACTCTATGCTTCAAGAAAGAATCAGTATTGACGAAATTGAAGCTTATATCTCAAAAGGAATTAAACCTAAACAATAAAAAGTATTAAGGCCATCTAATTTTCCAAGGTGGCCTTTTCTTCTTTCTTTTTTCTTGGTTCAAATTCGATAGAAATAGAGTTCACACAATGGCGAGTATTCTTAGGAGTAAAACCTTCTCCTGAGAAAACATGACCAAGATGTCCCTTACAATTAGAACAAATTATTTCAGTCCTTACTCCGTCCTTATCTAAAACTCTCTCAACAGAGGCTTTATTTATCACATCGTCAAAGCTTGGCCAGCCACACATAGCATCAAACTTATCTTCCGAAGAATAAAGCTCTGCTCCACATTGTTTACATACGTATATTCCCTCTTCTTCAAAATCATAATACTTTCCTGTAAAAGGTCTTTCAGTTCCCTTATCAATTATAACAAATTTCTCATCAGGGTTTAAGACTTTCCACATCTCTTTAGGAATAACAATCTTTGTTTTTCCCTCATCCTTTATCGTATCCTTGTTTATATGAAATTCCATAATAATAATGTTTTATTCTATTTAATCTATAACAACAAGTAAAGATTAAATATTGTTCCAAAAAAGAGGATTAATCGGAATTTTCTTTGATATAAAACTAATGATATCAAGATAAGAACTAAATTAATCAAACTTCAAACTTTTTTTCCTTGATTTCGATCTCAACATCATGGCATGAAGTACTCAACATCATGGCATGATGTTATTAGAATCATGGCATGATGTTGTCCAATTCATGCCATGATTCCGTGTATTTCATGGCATGATTTCGAGTAATTCATGGCATGATTTCAACATCTAAATCAAGTTTAATTAGTTTGATACTTGGTTTTATTAGTTTTTTCTTTGATTTCGAGGGATTAAAACTTGAATATTTTGTGAGTAAGAGAAGTTTTGGTAATTTTGCTTTAAATAATCGTCATTCAAATTTTAAGTCTATGTGTTTTACTGTTCATTTTGGAAAAAAATCATCTGAAGAGCTTAAGGAATATAGCTCTAAGAAAAAGGGTGTAAAAATAAACACAGAATTAGATTTAAACTATCCTAAAATTAATGGGTTTTCCCATCCCCTTTTACCAATTATCAAGGACTCAAGCATAGACTCTATGTGTTGGGGATTGATTCCAAGTTTTGCTAAAGAGGTGAATTACAAAGATTTACAAAAAATGACTTTAAATTCTCGAGGAGAAACAATATTCGAAAAGCCATCCTTCAAAAATTCTATTAAGAACAAAAGAGGTATTTTGGTATTAGATGGCTTTTATGAATGGAGACATTATAATAAAGCAAAGTACCCTTATTATATTTTCCCAAAAAACGACTCTGTGTTTTATTTAGGATGCATTTATAATTCATGGGGCAACAACGAAAGTGGAGAAATTATTGATAGCTTTTCAATTATTACAACTCCTGCTAATATACTTATGGAGAAAATACATAATACCAAGAAGCGAATGCCTTTGATATTAGACAAAAAGGATATTGAGAATTGGATTAACCCAAAAGAGGATATTGAAAAGGTGAAAAACTTGCTTAATGCTTATAAAGAAGGGGATATGGACGCTTTCACAGTAAATTTTTCAAGTATTGAAAAGAATCAAAGCTTCAATTCAGGTGAAATAATTAAAGAATTTATTTATCCAGAGATAGAGTTATTGGATTCTATTAGTTAACCTTGCATCTAATATCCTCAAACTCCTTGATTTTTTCAAATAAGGCTATAACAAATGGACAAAGTGGTTTTATTTTCTTATTATTCTCTCTTGCATATTCAACTGCAGCAACAACAAGTCTTTTACCTATCCCCTTTCCAGAGTAATTCTCATCAACAATGGTATGATCTATTTCAAAGCAATTCTCATTTATCCAATTATAGGTAATCTTTCCAGCAACAAACTCATTGTCCATAGCCCTAAATTCACCATCTTTATTATTATTTATATGTATAATTTCCATATTCTTGAATTATTTCTTACCAATCCTTCTTATACTCACTCGAAGTTTCACTACTAACGTTCTTTTCATTCATCAATTCCATCTGGTATTGAGAACAATCCATTTCTATCTCAATATTATCAGGCTTAGCAAAGTCTCCCTTATAGAAATTTAGCTTTGGATTCTTTTCACATTTCTGTAAAAACAAACCATATATAGGTAATGCCATCGATGCTCCCTGTCCAAGAGCTGTTGAGCGGAAATGAATTGAGCGAACCTCACCTCCTACCCATACTGCAGTGGAAAGTTTTGGATTAATCCCAATAAACCAACCATCTGAATTATTATCAGTCGTACCTGTCTTACCTGCAATCACACTTTTTAGGTTATATCTATATCTTAGTCTTCCCCCTGTACCACTTTCTACCACTCCTTTCATTAAATCTAAAACAAGATAAGCAGTTTGAGCATCTAAAGCTGTATTGCTCTTTGCAACGAAACTTTCTATAACCATTCCCTTATTGTCACATATCTTAGTAATCATTATTGGCTCAATATGATTTCCCTTATTTGCAAAACTTGCCATAGATGCTGCCATTTCAATAACCGAAAGGTCAGGAGTACCAAGACAAATCGATGGATAATTAGATATTGGCGAACGTATACCCATACTTCTTACAAGATTAACTACTGAACTTGGAGTTGTATAGTCTTTTATAAGCCTTGCAGAAATAAAGTTTACCGAATTAGCCAATGCCCATTTAAGAGTAACCATCTCTCCCTCTCTTGCGGTATTAGAATTCTTTGGAGACCAATTATCAAAGTCTTCAAAAACCACCGGCTGATTAGGTATAGAGAAACAAGGAGATAATTGACTATCTCTCATTGCTGCTGCGTAAACAAAAGGTTTAAATGTTGAGCCGACTTGTCTTCTTCCTAATGATGCGTTATCGAATTTAAAATACTTATAGTTTATTCCTCCAATATATACCTTTACATGCCCTGACTGTGGTTCAATTGAGACTACTCCAGTATTGAGGAAAAATTTATAATAACGCAAAGAATCCCAAGGACTCATTATAGTATCTCTATCTCCTTGCCAAGTAAATACCCTCATCTCTGTTTTCTTCATAAATTCAGCCTTAATCTCCGATTCGTTATACCCTTCGTTCTTTAAGCTTCTATATCTATCGGAATTTTTCATTGCCTGAATCATGTTCTTTTCAATATCCTGCTTAGAAATACCAGTAAAAGGAGCATATTTATATCCTTTAGAGTGAGCAAAAAACTGATCTTGGAGTGTTTTAAAATGTTCTTCAACTGCCTCCTCTGCATATTTTTGCATATTAAAGTCGATAGTTGTATATATTCTCAATCCATCCTTATGTACATCGTATGGTTCACCATTTGGTTTAAGGTGTTTCTTACTCCATTCCTTAATATAATTACGTATATACTCACGGAAATATGTTGCAATTCCTTCGTCGTGAGTTTGTGGATTATATTTAGAAATATCTAATGGTAATTTGGATAGTTTTTCAAACTCTTCGTCGCTTATAAACTCATATTTATTCATTTGAGCAAGCACTGTATTTCTTCTTTCTTGTGAGCGTTCAGTCCTTCTAACTGGAGAATAGGCTGTTGGTGCTTTTAACATTCCAACCAACACTGCAGACTCATGTGTTTTTAATTCCTTTGGAGTTTTATCGAAAAACGTTTTTGCTGCAGTTTTAATTCCGAAAGCATTAGACCCAAAATCCACAGTATTAAGATACATAGTAAGGATTTCATCCTTTGTATAGTTTCTTTCTAATTTAATAGCAACCACCCATTCCTTTAGTTTGGAATATATTACTCCAATTTTAGATTGTCTTTCTCTTGGGAAAAGGTTTTTAGCTAATTGTTGACTTAAGGTTGAACCTCCTCCTGAGCTTTTCTTCCTGCCAATTATTGTTTTACTCAATACTCTGAAAAGACTTCTCATATCTACTCCAGAATGTTTATAGAATCTTATATCCTCTGTTGCGATAAGTGCTTGAATTAAATTCTCTGGCAATTCACCATAACTTATATTGCTACGATTTTGAATACCGATATATCCGAGAATTTGACCATCTGCGGAATAGACCTCTGATGCTTGATTAGAATGAGGGTTTTCTAACTCTTCGAAAGAAGGCATAAATCCCAACCATCCAAGACTTAGGAAGAAAAAGAAGATAGTAAGCAAACCTAAAAAAACAAAATAAAGCTTCCATAGTCTTTTGATATAAAAACTAAACTCATTAGTTTTTTTAGTCTTATTACGATTTTGAGCCATAACTATATAGTTTTTCTATATTCAATATGTAATCCAATATTTTTAATTCCAATTAATGAAGTATCTCTTGTTGCTTGCTCTATTTCAAATCGATATTTCCCTTTAAGAGGAAATACAACATTTTGAGTAAACCAAAACCTATTATCTTTAATTCTTCCACTCCCTTTTCCTGTCCATTTTCCATCAGGATATGCAATTATACACTCTATAGTATCTCTTCGAGTAAGAGAACCATCAGGATAAATTGTTTTTACAAATAAATAAATATTAGATTTTGGGTAATCTATTGTATTTCGAAGGTTGATTGCAAAATTATATAATCTTAATGTATCATTTATCTCAACTTCAAATTCTGCAATTTCTGATTTATTCCAACCATTCTCATTTATCTTAATATTTTCATCATATACAATATTATTATTGCAAGAGATTATTGACAAAGAAAGAATTAAAGCAAAAAGAATTATTAATCTATTTTTCATCCTTTAATAAATAATTACACATTATCAAGTTTACTTTTGGGGTCTATTTTAATTTGGTAATCCTCCAAACACTCTACACTTTTACTACTACGATTTCTGCTTATTATTTCTTGAACTGAATCGGCAGACAGCATAATTATCTCATGAGTTTCTTCGTAAATATACCACATTAATCTCTTGAATACATCGGTTTTAATATAATTAGCTCTCCCCTTTTTAGTATGAAGCGTTACTCCTATTTCAGGGAATGTTTTTAAAGCATCAAGATAAACGTCATATTCAAAATTCAAACAACATTTAAGCTTTCCACATTGTCCTGCAAGTTTTTGAGGGTTAGGAAATAGTTGTTGAACCCTTGCTGCCTGAGTTGAAACAGAATTAAAAGTATTAAGCCAAGTACTACAACAAAGCTCTCTTCCACATGTCCCTATTCCTCCTAAACGAGAAGCCTCTTGTCTTGCACCAATTTGTTTCATCTCAATTCTTACTTTGAATTCATCTGCAAGTGCACGGATTAATTGTCGAAAATCTACTCTGTCGTCTGCAGTATAATAGAATATTGCTTTTGAATTATCGCCTTGAAATTCTATATCATTAATCTTCATATCAAGCTTACAATCATTCACTATTGCTCTTGTTCTAAAGATTGATTTTTCCTCTCTCTCAATCGACAATACCCATTTTTCAATATCTCCTGCCTTAGCTCTACGATATAATTTTCTAATATTATCAGAGTTTGGATTAACCTTTTTTCTTCTCATTTGAACCCTGCATAGTTCTCCTACAAGAGTAACTATTCCAATATCATGTCCTGGGGACCCTTCTACAGCTACAACATCGCCCTCAACAATTTCTAAACCTTCGGGCAAACGGAAAAATTCTTTTCTTGTATTTTTAAACCTCACTTCTACACAATCAAACCATTGAACATTAACAGGTGGCTTTACATTCTTCATCCAATTATGTACATGCAATTTAGAGTTTCTCTCCATCTCAACAGTATCGATTGGTACATAGCTTTGTGGAACATTTATAACCCCTCTTGTTAACATCTCAGAAGGTATAAAATTATTTTTACCTACACTTGGGTCTTCTTCAAAATATGGATGGATGAATTGTTCTGTATATAAAAGTTCTTTTTCTTCGTCTGTTTTAATCTTTTCTCTGCATTGAAAATTTATCTTTACATCGTTTTCTAAATTATCAATTTGAGAAGAGTCTAATTTATTATCTTGATTCTCTAAATTATCTGTCATATTAT
>WARP01000155.1_pt1 | contig 10695 bp, 8 predicted proteins | sample 4769151 | NCBI WGS metagenome assembly WARP01 (sample SAMN08893023, study PRJNA449175) | gut metagenome | isolation source: rumen sample fed with dry roughage | host: cow | place: India: Nagpur | collected 2016 | reverse complement strand
CGTGCGTGCGGATACTGTCCGGCAGAAACATTGGCCACATAACAAATTTTCTGTTCTGTGCCTTTGGCCGAATGGATGGTAATCAGCGTCACCACATCATCTTCAGACTGGCGTTCTATTTCACTGATCGAGACCGGATCGAGCACATATTCTTCCAGAAATTCACTCAGCTGATCATGTTTGGTGGCCAGCTGCTTGACCAGGTCAAAATCACCCATGCGTTTCGACCAGTCTTTCTTGGCGTAGTTTTCTTCCAGCTGTTCGAGCAGTGCTTCTATCCCCAAAGTGACACAAGCCTGCACCTGATCTTTTAATACCGACATCTGCTTCATGATCAGCAGCGTTTTCTCGGGAATGCGGCCAAATTTTTCCAGTTTGTCGAAAATCAGTTCTGGATTGTCCTGCTGCAATAATTGCTGCGCCAGCTTACTGGCTCCAACATCTCCCACGCCATTCCATAAGGTCAGAAAACGCATCCAGGCAATATCATCCAGCGGATTGGCAATCACCCGCAATAAACTAAGTAGGTCTTTGACATGTGCGGTTTCCAGCAGTTTCATGCCACCAATAAAACGGTACGGCACATTGGCCTGAATAAAGGCCGCCTCAATGTGACGTGCGGCAAAACTGGAACGCACCAGTACCATATGATCATGCCACGGCGTGCCTTGCAGAAAATGCCGCTCTTTGATATCAATGGCAATCCATTTGGCTTCATCAAACTCGTTCGGGAAGATATGCAGTTTGGGTTTAATGCCCTCGCCACGATGTGCATCCAGACGTTTCTCATACTTGATTGGACTTTGATCAAGCAACCAGTTGGACAGATCTAAAATTTGCTGTGTAGAACGGTAATTCTGTTCCAGTTTAAAAATCTGTGCATCCGGTACGCGTTCTTTAAAATGGTGGATATTTTCAAAGTCTGCGCCACGAAAACCGTAAATCGACTGGGCATCATCCCCCACACAGAACAGGCTGACTTTATCTTTTAATGGTTCCAGCAAAGCCCATTGCAGCGGATTAGTATCCTGCATTTCATCCACCAGCATATGCTGGCAAATCGAGGCGACATAATCACTGAGACCTTCCGATTGAGCCAGTGCCGATGCCACAACTGCCAGAATATCGTCATAATCCAGAAAGCTGCGCGCACGTTTTCGTGCCTCATACTCTTTCATAATGTCAGCAATCTGATCTTTATATTCCAAAAATTCAGGATGCTGTTTCTCTAAAGCAATACTGAGTTTTTGTCGGGTATTGCGGGCAAAGGAATACAGATCACACAGCTCTTTCGGTTTTGGCAGTGCATTGGGATTTTTTTTATCATCCTTACCGCGAATTAAGCGGAACATCATCAACTGATCATCACGGTCGATAATCGAAAACTGTTCCAGACCAAAAGCTTTCGGAATACGGCGCAGCAGATACATACAAAAAGTATGAAAGGTGGATGCGCGTAAACCTTTGGCCTGCTCACCCAAAGCCAATTCGACACGTGCCACAATTTCACTAGCGGAACGGCGGGTAAAGGTCAAAATTTGAATTTGATTAGCTGGTACACCTTGATCAATCAGGTAAGCTGCACGAGCCACAATGGTTTTGGTTTTGCCACAGCCTGCCCCTGCAAGTACCAGACTATGCTTTGCCTCCGTGGTGGCAGCCTGTTTTTGTTGCGGGTTTAATTCATTAATCAGGGTGGCTAAACTCATGGTGTCTCATCGTGCTAGGGAGATGAATAGTTTAACAGAGGTTTTAGTAAAACCTGAGTAATGCGCCTTGATTCATTTTTTTATTCCTTAAGCATTTTTTCAAAAACTGAATACTGTGTTTACTCAATCAAATGCCCATCGTTATTCCCTCTCCTTTTTAAGGAGAGGGTTAGGGAGAGGTTACTATTTAAAACTCCCCTCATCCTAGCCTTCTCCCTGAGGGAGAAGGAACTTCACAAATTTGATGATGTCTTAACTATTTAATATAAGTTCATTAAAATTATAGTTTCTTACATATTGCTCAACTGCTTCTTCCAAATACATTGAAGCATGCGCAATTGCATGTTCCATTGAAATTTCAGGAGGATTAATCCCGATAATTTGACTAAAACCCAAGTCATAAAGTTCATCAATACCATCGCCAACTACACCCGCAAAAGCAATCACAGGCTTATTGAATTGCTTTGCGACCTGCGCCACCCCAAATGGTGTTTTGCCAAATTTGGTTTGAAAATCAATTTTTCCTTCACCCGTCAACACATAATCAGCCTGAGCAATTTTATCTGCCAATTTGGTCTGTTCAATTACCAGCTCTACACCTGAGCGAATCTTGGCACCTGCAAACACCATCAAACCAAAACTCAAGCCACCTGCTGCACCGGCTCCCGCGATATTTTGTTTGCTGATATTTAATTCTGATTCAACCACATCGGCAAAATGCACAAGGTTTCGGTCCAGCATTTGCACCATTTCAGGGGTCGCCCCTTTCTGTGGCCCAAAAACAGCAGATGCACCATTTGCACCACACAAAGGATTGTTCACATCGCTGGCAATCATGATCTCAGTCTGTGCTAAACGCACATCCAAACCTGAAAGATCGATACTTTGAATCTGATCGAGCTGACCACCGCCCACAGCAACCTCAGAGCCTGTGACATCGAGAAATTTTACGCCCAAAGCCTGTGCCATACCCGCACCGGCATCATTGGTCACGCTGCCGCCCAGCCCCATAATGATTTTAGATACGCCTAAATCCAGTGCAGTTTTAATCATTTCTCCGGTACCCACAGTGGTGGTGAGCAAAGGATTGCGCTGGGCAGGTTCTAAAAGATGGATACCATTGGCTTTGGCCATTTCGATAATGGCTGTTTTTCTCCCATCGACTAAACCGAAGTAGGTTTGGATTTTTTGTGAGGCTAATGGGCCAGTCACCTCACAATCAATCTTTTGTCCGCCTTGTGTAGCAATCAGAGCATCCACAGTACCTTCACCACCATCTGCCATGGGCACCAAAATACACACCGCATCTGGATATACATTTTGAATGCCACGCTGCATAGCCTGACAGGCCTGTTCGGCGGTCATACTTTCTTTAAAGGAATCGGGGGCAAGAACAAAGGTTTTAGGCATAATCAACAAAAAATGAAAGCAATAAATCTTTATACAATAAAAAAGAGCGCTCTATGCGCCCTTTTCTCCCAGTTCACTATTATACATCTGCCGAACTTTGCGGTACTTCACGTTTGATATACGATGCTAAAGTCAAATAATTAATCCCCTGAAATAAAACATCTATCGCCAGAAACAGCCCCAGTACCCAGAACGGAGCATCAGGTGATTTTAAAATCATAATCCCGGTCACCAGGGTTAACAGGCCCGAAAATAAGATCCAGCCCCAACCTTGATACACTTTAAAAATAATGGCACTAAAAATACGGATGATACCGGCCACGATCAATACAATTGCCAAGAGATTGGTCAGCACAATCGCGGTTTTTACCGGTGTGCTAAAAGCATAATAACCAGCAACCAGATACAGTACGCCAAACAGGGCCCATAGCCAGCGGGTCCCCCCTTCAAAAATTTTAAAAGCTGCAACAAAATGCAGAACACCGCCAATCATCATCAGTATGCCAAACAGGAATACCACAGAAAGCGTAGCAAAAGGTAGTGAAGCAAGCAGTACAAGAGCAAACAAGGTCAGTACAATGCCCAGAGCTAAATACCATTTTCGATTTTCATGCAGCTGATGTCGAACTAAATCATTTCCTACTGTTCTCATGTTTTTTCTCAAGTCTTTTGTTTAGGAATACCTGTAGTTTTAGCTGATTTTCGGTCAAAAGTCTGTTATTTCTCTGCATTTTAATCAACAGCCCGATACGTAACTGTGGATAAAAGCATCGTTATCCCCAAGGGTTATTTTTTCCAGCCCAATTCAATTGCGGTTATTTCATTAATCAAAGTCTGTTTCAATGAATCCGGCATCCTGCTTTTTTGTTGTGACAGTGGAATATGTCCGCCCATCAACTCTGCTTTGGCTTGAGGAAATAAAGGCTGCTGGTTTGGATAAGCATATCCAATCGGATAGGCAGGCTGTCCTGTGGACAAATCATACTTATCACTTGCGCCAAAGCTATGCAGTAATTCATGCACCAATACAATCTTGTTTTGTTCAGCCTGTTTTTTAGATGCAAATAAATTGACTGAACCTATGCGCCCTTTTTGCAAAGCAGTGGAATGTTTTAATTCTTTAATTGTTTGGGGATCATAATAATTTAAATATAAAGTCACGCTGGGTGAACCATCAGCACTGTCATGCTGTTTCCAGGCATAAAAACGGAATTTTAGGCTCCATAAAATGGTATCCAGCATGGTTGCCTGTGGGGGTACTTTCGGGGGCAATTGTTTCAGTTCACGACCCAACTGAAAATAAATGGCAATTGGCTGTCCGCGATACTGTGCCGACATCTGCTGGAGATATGCTTGTGCTCCATTCAGTTCAGACAAGTTTAGCGATTGAATATAGCTTTGAGTCGCAGCTCGCCCATCTGCATTGACAGGATGCAGCATGACTATAATGGGTTTGGACCAGTCCTGGTTCTGGTCACGGTAGGCATTGACTGCAACAATCAACAGAATGATGAGCAAACACAGTATGCGAATGTTTTTCCACATGAAAAGACCACTTCTAAAATTTAAATATTCGTTATTGCATCTCTTTGAGTGTGCGAACAAATTTCTTATTTTTAATTTGTTTAACCTCTATCCAACCACTATGAATTGATTCAATTGCCTCTTCATAATTTCGTATATTTAGATCAGATTTCTTTAAACAAGAAATAACATCGTCTATATCAGCCCAATTATTTTTATCCGCATACTGGTTAATTGCCTTTTGTACTAATTTGATAAAAGTACTAAAACTACTTTTCCGTAAATACATTTGGCTACCTTGCATTTTCGTCTCAAACACATCTAATGCTTTTATTAAACCAGATAACTTATCATGACCATAATTTCGTGTATCAAAATCAGGCTTCACTGTATTTATATATGTTCCTACTAAACCAAGATATGCCCAACCACTATCATCTGAATTATCTTTAACAGCCTTATATATTAAATTTAAAGTAGCCTTATCTATTTGTTGCTTAATAGAATCTTTATCATTTAATTCAATTTTTATTGAGTCTTTCACCTCATTCTCTTTTTTAATTATTGAATTTTGTTTAATTTCCTCTTTTTCTTCAAAACTCAAATTTTCTACTGAAATAAATTTATCACATGCTTTTTTAAATGGTTCTGGCGTTGTTTTCCTCCCGAATCCATAAACTATCAAACCATTTTCACGAATACGTGAAGCCAAAGGAGTAAAATCACTATCACTTGATACAATACAAAAACCGTCTAATGCACCTGCATACAGTAAATCCATAGCATCAATAATTAAGATCATATCTGTGGCATCTTTGCCTTTTGTATAAGCAAATTGCTGAACAGGAGTTATTGCATGAGGCAGTAGAACATCTCTCCATTTTTTTAACGCTTCACTACTCCAATCTCCATACACTCTTTTTACACTTGCAATTCCATATTTAGCGACTTCTTCAAGTACAGATGAAATGGCGTTAATTGATGAATTATCTGCATCGATTAATACTGCAAACTTTTTTGTTTGAATTTCCACTCTTACCCCAATTAAAAATTTGATTCAGTTGTTATATAAATTATTTTGGCATAAAAAATGCCGACTTCCGTCAGCATTTTTTGCATTTCTTAAAACTTAAGCTTCAACCCATTTTCCATCATTGAAAACCAATGACCATTTGGTTTGCTTGCCTTCAGGCGTTTCCGAACCAATATATTGCGCCTGATTCTTACGACTGAATTTCACCAAGGTTGGGTTGCCTTCAGGGTCGACATCCGGTGCTTGCAAAATAAACTGGTATTTTGGATCCAGCTGCTCAGCCACGGTACGGAGTTCAGCCACTTTCGGTGCGCGGGTTTCACGCACTTTCGGGAACTTGCTGGCCGCCAGGAATAAACCTGCTGCGCCATCACGAAGGACAAAGAAGTCATCATGCTTGGTCGAACGCAGGTGTTCCATTTTAATTGGATCTACACGCGGAGGTGCAGGCTGACCATTCTTTAACACTTTACGGGTATTGTCACAACTGGTGCAGGCAAAGTAAGGTCCAAAACGACCGGTCTTGAGCTGCATCTCGCCATGACATTTATCACATGGAATGGTTGGACCATCATACCCCTTAATCTTGAACTCGCCTTCTTCCAGTTCAAAACCGGCACAGTCCGGATTGTTCCCGCATATATGCAGTTTACGGCCGCCATCAATTACATAGCTGTCCATGGCTGTACCACAAATCGGACAGCGTTTTTTCGACATCAAGTCAGCCGTTTCTGCTGCGTCGTCATCCGACAGCGCGGCCAGAGACTCAACCGGGGTTAAATTCAGCGTGCCTTTACAACGCTCTTTAGGCGGCAGGTTATAGCCTGAACATCCCAAAAATACGCCTGTGGTTCCAGTACGAATCTGCATTGGACGCGAACATTCAGGGCAATGTACCGCTTCCACTTCCACAGGCAGGTTACGGCGCATGCCGTGCTCGCCTTGTGCTGTGGTCAAGCGCTTCTTAAAGTCGCCGTAGAAATTATCCAGCAACTCTTTCCAGTTCCGCTGACCATCGGCCACTTTATCCAGCTGACCTTCAAGATCTGCGGTAAAGTCATAGTTCATCAGGTTATTGAAACTTTCATCCAGACGATCGGTCACAATTTCGCCCATCTTTTCGGCAAAAAGACGACGATTATCCAGCTTCACATAGCCACGATCCTGAATGGTAGAAATAATGGCTGCATAAGTCGAAGGACGGCCAATACCTTTTTTCTCTAATTCTTTTACCAGTGAGGCTTCAGTGAAACGAGCAGGTGGTTTGGTAAAGTGCTGTGATGGATCCAGTTTTTCTAGTTTCAGTATTTCACCGACTTTCACGGCAGGCAATAACACATCATCATCCGACTTGTTTTGTCCGCGCACTTTGGTGAAACCATCAAAGACCAGAGTACGGCCTTTGGCTTTCAGTTCCACACCGTTGGCATCGACTAAAATGGTCGAAGACAGATATTCTGCCGGAGTCATCTGACAGGCAACAAACTGGCGCCAGATCAGGTCATATAAACGCTGTGCATCACGTTCTACGCCTGCAAGGCTGTCGCCTTTCAACGCCACATTTGAAGGGCGAATGGCTTCATGGGCTTCTTGTGCACCCGCCTTGTTGCCATAACGGTTTGGCTTGGCAGGCAGATATTTTGCACCAAACTCAGATTCAATATGACCACGCACCATATTGACCGCATCATCGCTCAGGAAAGTGGAGTCGGTACGCATGTAGGTGATAAAACCTGCTTCATACAGACGCTGCGCCAGCATCATGGTTTTCTTTACAGAAAAACCTAAACGTGTGCTTGCAGCCTGTTGCAGGGTTGAGGTGATATATGGTGCGCTTGGGTTGACCTTGGTCGGTTTATCTTCACGACTGGCAACTTTATATTCAGCACCTTTGATCAGGTTGAGTAAAGCATCAGTTTCAGCTTGATTACGCAGTTTGAGGGTTTTACCGCCCTGCTTCACAGCTTCAAGACGGATATCATCTTTTTGAGATTTGGTATCTGCAAAAACCTGCCAGTATTCTTCAGGAATGAAGGCACGAATTTCACGTTCGCGTTCCACTACCAGTTTGACGGCAACCGACTGTACACGACCTGCCGACAAACCGCGGGCAATTTTTTCCCATAACAGTGGCGAGATCATGAAGCCTACAACACGGTCGAGGAAACGGCGGGCTTGCTGCGCATTGACCTTATCGATATCCAGGCGTGCCGGCTGTTTAAAAGCTTCCTGAATGGCATTTTTAGTAATTTCGTTAAACACCACGCGCTGATAGCGTGAATCATCTCCGCCAATGACTTCTTTTAAATGCCAGGCAATGGCTTCCCCTTCACGGTCCAAATCCGTTGCAAGGTAGACTTCATCGACTTGCGATGCCAGTTTTTTCAGTTCCGCCACGACATTTTCTTTGCCTGGAAGCACTTCATAGTGCGCTTTCCAGCCATGCTCAGGGTCAACGCCCATACGGTTGACCAAAGCCTGTTGCGCTTTTTCCGCTTTTTGTTCATCGGTCAGTTTGGTACGGGTTGCCGGTTTTTTCTCTGCCGTTTTCGAACCGCCCGTCGGCAAGTCACGGACATGGCCCACCGATGATTTTACGATGTAATTTGGACCCAGATATTTGTTGATTGTTTTCGCTTTTGCAGGCGACTCCACAATCACTAAGGCACGTTTGTTCGCAGCACTCGGTGATTTTGCTGTGGTGCTTTTGGATGTGGACCGAGGAGCGTTCGCCATAGTTAACCGTTAATCCTGTTTGATGGGTTTATAAATTAAAATTCAGCCAAAGATGTTAAATAAGCTTTGATGTCATCTAACTGAGTTGCTCGAAGGTCTGATTCTTCATCCCAATAGAGTCCTACACAGTTTGCCTGCATATCAATAGCATAAATGCCCTTTAATGCAATGGGAAAATCGTTAAACTTCTCATCACCTTGCACAACTTTGAGTTTCTGATCTTCCACACGTGCACGCATCAATGGCAGTCGGGCATCTGGAATTAAAACACTGTAATAGGCCACCATACTGGCGCGTTTTTCTGTTGCCATGGGCACTTTGGTCCAATCGGGAGCAGCCACTAAACGCGGATGTAAAGCCATCTTGCGCGCCTTTTCACGCATTAGGCCTAATGCTTTCTCCCTTGGGCTGACACGTAGCCCAAAAATTGAGCCGAGTACAAACAGCACAATGAAGACTGTAATCCAAATTCCAGTATTTTCCATAGTACAACCTTTTTATTCCTTTATTAGAGTTGCATAAGCTGAATATAAAACGCAAGTTACAGCGATGAAATTAATTCAGGAACAGCTCATGACTATACAGGACTTCACTACCATTCCAGTAAATATATCCTTTCTCAATCAATTCCTTAAGCAATAACCGCACATCCGATTTCGGGAAAAGCTGCTCCAGCAAATCGCGCAAAGCATAAATGTCTTTGGGTTTATCGGATTTTAATTCGCGTAGTTTTTGCGCCACAATCACCTGTACCGGATCAATTTTGGAAAAGTTTTTAAATAACTCTTTTTGCGCCTGATGCAATGTTTTGGCCTGTACTTCTTCTACTTCTTGTGAAGATTCAGGGGATAACTCCGCAAAAGCAGAGGACATGTTCTGCGATTTTTCTAAAGATGTTTTCTGCTCCAAGTCCAGTTGCATCCATTGCTTAATGACTTTTTTACGGAAACTGATTTGCTGGTCAAAACGTTTCACAATTTTTAGATTAATCAATAAGCCAGTGAGATGCTGAAGCTGATCATTTTCGACTTGCAAAATATTCGCCAGTGAGTTCTTCAATTTCTCCAGCGTATTCGGTTTACCCTTCATTTTCCCTAAAGCATCACAATACTTTTTGACAAGCAACAAATCCGGTTTTTGCAGAATGGTCTCGACACTGGGAATTTTGTACTTTGTATTTAACGCCGGTTCTTCAGCCTGAACCTGGATCAGACTACAGTTCAGGTTGGAAGACTGCAGCATTTCGAGCAGCATTTCACTGCTTGGCATGGTAGATATGAGTTCAATAGAAACATCGGCATCTAGCAGCGCAAGCAGTTGCCCAACCACAACCGCATACTCAAACTCTTTGTGCTCGACTTCTGCCGTTTCCAGAATGACCACTTGCCCACTGCTGACCCAACTTGAAAATTCCGTTAAATCTTGCAGAGAATATTCAAATTTTCCCTGACAATTAAACAGGTAAATTGCTGGATAATGCGGAATGATGTTACGCAACAATTGCGCAGTCGGCATATTATTTTCAAGATCAAGAAGAACGACTTTATGACTCATATCTTCGAATAAACAGTTCGGCTAGGCAGATGCGGTGCATTAGAACGGGAACCATGGCAAAGGTCAAATACTTTATGCTTCTGGTTTTTTACTCAGTGGCATGACTCGACCTAGTGCTTTAATTTTAGAAGGTTATTCAATGGCGAAGGAAAGGATAAGTTAAGTTCTTTTTCAAATAAAAAAGCCCTGATCAACACCAAGGCTTTAATACACGGACGGGTTCAGCTCAATAATGCGGTGGCCGGTTGGACATCGGATCAAAGGCAGCAATGCCTTCCGATAAATCGGCAGATTCCACACGCTGATAAAGCAGCTGCATTTGCTTCTTTAAATCCATAATTTCAATATGTTGACGTGTTACCTGTTCATTCAACTGTTCAACTAAATCATCTAAAAATGTAATTCGGACTTGCAAATCTTCCAAGTGTGCGGAAAATGACGCCTGATCATTAAGATTTTTTTGTTTAGTCATTTTAAGTCCTCATTGGGGATTTCAGGAAACAGTATGGCCTATATTACTTTAAGGGATGTCCAACTTGCGTTTGGCGGACCGTCCCTGCTCGACGGCGCGAACTTTAATCTGGAACGCGGTGAACGAGTCTGTTTGATTGGCCGTAATGGTGAGGGTAAGTCTACCTTACTTAAACTCATCGAAGGAAGTTTGCTACCAGATCGTGGTGAAGTTTCTATACAAAATGGCATCACCATTTCCATGCTGGCCCAAGATGT
>WARP01000888.1_pt1 | contig 10729 bp, 9 predicted proteins | sample 4769151 | NCBI WGS metagenome assembly WARP01 (sample SAMN08893023, study PRJNA449175) | gut metagenome | isolation source: rumen sample fed with dry roughage | host: cow | place: India: Nagpur | collected 2016 | reverse complement strand
CTAAGATGAAAATGCCATCTTGAAAAACAATGGCTTGGTGTATGATAGGTTGGAAATTCGACTGATTTCATGCTCTCGATCTGTAAGATTTCGCCAGAGTGAATGAGCTCATTCAACTCAAGCACAAACTTTGTTGGCCATTCCTCCAAAACAAGCTTTTTAATTCGATACCCATTCAGGCAAATACAGGATGATTTCCGGGAAAATCAAAAACATGCCCACTATGGCCAGGTCTATCACCAGGAACCACAGGATCCCCTTGAATACCTGTGAGGTTGTCACTGCATCGCCAACGACACTTTTTACAACAAACACGTTCATGCCAACGGGTGGAGTAATCATGCCGATTTCCAACAATTTAGTCAGAATCACGCCAAACCAGATCAGGCTGAATGATGTGGTCTCGATAATGGGCAACAGCACCGGCAAGGTCAACAACATGGCACCAACGGGTTCCAGGAACATGCCCAGTACCAAATAAATCAGAATGATACCCAGCATGACCCACATATCACTGGCTTCAAGGCTAATAATAAAGTCAGCAATAAAATCACCGGTTCCTGATAGAACCAAAAAGCGGGTAAGCAGACTGGCGCCTACGGCAATAATCAATAAAGCACTGGTGGTGACTAATGTTTCCAGGGCCGCAGCCTTGAAAGCAGCCCATGTCATTGCCCTTTTCAAAATAGCAACCACACAAGCCAAAAACGCACCAATCGCACCGGCTTCATTGGGGGTAAACACGCCGCCAAACAACCCGCCAAAAATGCCAATCATGATCAGGAAAATAGGCCAGGTATCTTTTAAGGCAACTACTTTATCCTTGAATGAAATTTCCTCCTTGACATCCTGAGCCAAAGACGGATTAAGCTTCACCCGGACATAAACAACCAGGACATAACCAATAATCGTTATCAGGCCAGCGGTAATGCCCCCCAGAAACAATTGAGAGATGGAGGTTTGCGCAATCACCCCATACAAAATCATGATGATTGAAGGGGGAATCAGGGCACCAATGGTACCGGCAACCGCAACCGTACCGGTTGCCAGGCTGGGATCATATTTGTAGCGAAGCATTTCCGGAATGGCGATCCGGCCCATGGCGGCAGAGCAGGCAATGGAAGATCCGGAAACAGCGGCAAAGCCTGCCGAACCAAAAATAGAGGCAATCGCCAAACCGCCAGGCACACCTGCCAACCAGGCCCTGGCAGCCTTGAACATACCTTGGGTCAGATTGGTGTGATAGCAGATAAAACCCAGGAACAGAAACAAAGGTACCGAGCTGAGGGTCCAGTTGGCAGCAAAGTTATAAGGAATGATACCCAGTGATGACATGGCAATATCAACACCCACCACTGCCCAGATACCCACAAACGAAACGGCTATCAGAGTAAAACCGATAGGCATCTTAAGCAGCAACAATACAAATAAGGCAATAAGCCCTAAAAATCCAATACCAATATCGCTCACTTTTGTTCCCCAATCATCTGGTTATTATCTTTATTCATTGCGAAAAGCAAAAACTTCACCAGACAATAAACACCCAATAAGCCGGCCCCAAAGCACAAGATAAAGTAACTTGGCCAGGTCGGAATTGTGTAATCACCTTGCATGACCGAGGTTTTGGACGCCAGATTTTTCAAGGCGACCCCCCAGGATACATAGGCGATTAAAAATGCGGTGACTGACACAAACAGACTGCCGAACATATCAACGGCCTTATTCATTTTTGGCGAGAAAAAGCCAGAGACAAGCTCGACTGAAATCGCCGCTTTGGTTTGCTCGGTATAGGCCAACGGCAAAAATATCGCGATAATCATGTAGTAGTGCGCAACGAACGTGATGGTTCCTGGCAAAGGTTTATTGATAAAAAATCTTGCAACGATGTCCGCTGTCACATGGATCATCATTAATGCAATTGCCGCCCCACCAATCAAGGTAATCACTTGATTGATTTTTTTTAAAAGTATTTCTATGTGATTCATTATTCATGCTCTCTAATTTCATATCCATCCAGGACGGGTTTTCTCCAAGCCCATCCTGGCCTTTGATATAACGTTCAGCTATGAATTTTCCAAAACCAGACGGCCTTCAACCTGCCCATTGGTCAGCTGGTTCAAGGCATCATCGGCCTCATCCAGTGGCCTGATTTGAATAGGCAGATTGATCAAGTCATGTTTGTTGGCAAACTCGATCAGTTCTTTCAGGTCCCCCAGTGACCCTGTGTAAGAACCAATAATTGAAATGGCTTTGGTAATGATGTAGGGAATGGGGTAAGACAGCTCGCCACCATGCAAACCAACAATAATCAGTTTGCCACCTTTACGGGTCAGGTTAAGACCCATTTGGACTGTCGCATCACCACCCACAAAATCAAGAACAGCGGCACAATTGGCATTGCCTGCCTGCAACACCGCTTCCAGCACATTTTCCTGGGAGGAATCAAAGACGGATGTGGCACCGACTTTCAGGGCAAGCTCACGTTTTTGCTCGGACAAATCCAGGCCAATAATGTTTTTCACGCCCAGTAAAGACAAGGTTCTGATGGCAAGCAAACCTAAACCACCGCAACCAATCACAACAACGGCTTCATCGTCATGAACATCCCCCATTTTTTTAATGGCTGAAAAAGTGGTTAACCCCGAGCATGCCAACAAAGATGCGTGGGAGGGATTCAAATTACCCAAGTCCATTAAGTAACGTGGATGTGGCACCAATACATACTGGGAATAACCACCCGGTTTAAAAACACCTAACGCAGCTGGCTTGGTGCAAAGATTCTCTTCACCTCTTTTGCAAACAGAGCACTCACCACATCCAATCCAGGGATAAACCAACATTTGTTTGCCAGGCTGAATTTCCCCAGCCTGATCGCCGGCGGCTTCGATCGTACCCACAATTTCATGGCCCAAGGTGACGGGCAACTTAATACCACGATCTTCAAGCGATAACTTTTTGCCTTGCCCAAGACCATAATAGCCTTCATAAATGTGAACATCACTATGACATACACCACAATAATTCACGCGCACCAGAACTTCAGTTCCTGTGGGTTTAGGCAGTTCCACTTCCGTTCTTTTCAGTCCCATGCCAAACTCATTGAACTGGTACCGCACGTAAGTATTGATTTCAGTCGTCATATTTCAAGCTCCCCCAAGGGTAAATATTTTGTTTAATGCTAAAGCGATATGATTTATTTGAAAATCAATTTGTTCGCATATCGCACATCTTTTACACTAATCGCACAAACGAATATAACTGCAGCTCTACATAGCGTCAATTCTTTTACCCCTAAACCTAGGGTAATTCTGGATATAAAATGTTCTTTTTAACAACGAAACAATTCTGAGCAATTACTTTTAGACTTTTGAACCCTAAAACAATGATTTCTACTTTTATACGTATTTACACCAAAATAACAGCCGCACATGTGCGGATTTTTTTAAAAAAAATCTTTACGCTACTGCAACCCCAACCTTTTACCCAGGCCAGTACGTCGGATAATAAACTTCTCCAGTTCTGCCAGCAGGAACAGTAACAACCCCGCAGCCAGTACCTTGCCCCATTCCAGCAGCGACAGGCTGGCAGAATTAAAGATGGTTTGCATGATTGGCAAATAAGTATAGGCCAGTTGCAAAGGGATGCAGGCGGCAACCGCAAACAGGATATAGCGGTTGCCGGTCAGGCCCTCGCGGCTTAGCACCGATTTAAGAAAAAAGCGGCTGTTGAACAGGTAGAATACTTCACAAACCACCACAATATTAACCGCCATGGTCCGGGCCACCTCAAGGCTGGTGCCCGCATTCAATTCCCACAAAAATACCCCCAGCGCACCAATCATAATAATGACCGACACCATTAAGACACGCCAGATAAAAAAGCCCGAGAGCAAGGCTTCGCCGGGCGGACGGGGCCGCCGGTCCATAATGCCCCGCTCGGCCGGCTCAAACGCCAATGCCAGGCCCAGCGTACCCGATGTGGCCATATTAATCCACAACACCTGGGCCGGTGTTAATGGCAGGGTCAATTCAAACAGGATGGCGGCAATCACCACCAGGACTTCCCCACCGTTGGTGGGAAGCATGAAAAGAATGAATTTTTTCAGGTTATCGTAAACAGCCCGACCTTCACGCACGGCACTGGCAATGGTGGCAAAGTTGTCATCGGCCAGCACCATATCCGACGCCTCTTTGGCGGCTTCGGTGCCTTTCATGCCCATGGCTACACCAACATCGGCACACTTCAGGGCCGGGGCATCATTAACCCCGTCTCCGGTCATGGCCACCACCTGCCCACTTTCTTGCAAGGCCTGCACCAGACGCAGCTTGTGTTCGGGTGCTGCCCTGGCAAAAACATCCACCTCCATGGCCACATTACGCAAGGTCTCGTCATCCATCACTGCCACTTCCGCACCGGTCAGGGCAGGCTTGCCAACGCCAATATTCAGCTTTTCACCAATGGCTCGGGCAGTTTCCACATGATCACCGGTAATCATTTTGACGCGAATACCGGCACGATGGCACTCACGTACAGCCTGTACCGCCTCTTCACGGGGCGGATCCATAATGCCCAGTAATGCGATCATGACAAAATCCGACTCCATATCGTTATGGTCAAGTAAATCACTTTTTGGTGCAGACCGCTTGCATGCCAGTGCCAGCAGGCGCAAGCCCTGGGCTGCCATATCGTTGGACATGCGCCGCCAGTAATCAACATCCAGTTCCTGTTCACCATTACTACCCAGCTGCGTGCGGCACATATCCAGGATACGTTCCGGTGCGCCCTTGACAAAAATCCAGGGTTCTTGCTGGCTGTCACAGTGGTAAGTGGCCATGAAGCGGTGCTGGGATTCAAAGGGAATGGCATCAATCCGGGGCCAGGCATTCTCATTGGGCTCATTCAGGGTAAGGCCCGCTTTTGCCCCCAGTACCAGCAAGGCACCTTCAGTGGGATCGCCCTCTACCCACCACCTGCCCTCTTCATTCAACAAACGGGCATCATTACACAACACACCAGCACGAATGGCCAGAGCCAGTTCGGGGTATTCGGCAGCCGTAATACAGCGCCCGTCAATGCATAATTCACCGCTTGGTTCATAACCCACGCCCTCTACATTGACTCTGTGCTCGGCACATATAATGCGCTGCACAGTCATTTCGTTACGGGTTAAGGTACCTGTCTTGTCAGAACAAATAACGGTTACCGAACCCAGGGCCTCGACGGCCGGCAACAGGCGAACAATCGCGTTGCGCCTGGCCATACGGCGCACGCCCAATGCCAGGGTGACGGTCATAATGGCTGGCAAGCCTTCAGGTATGGCAGAAGCGGTTAACGCCACAACCATCATGAACATGTCCTGGGGACTGTGCCCGCGCCATAACGTGCCCAGAACAAAAGTCAGTGCCGACAAACCCAGAATAAAGAAGGCCAGTTGACGGGCGAAATAATCCACCTTGCGTAGCAGGGGTGTTGCCAGGTTACGAATTTCTGACAGCATCTGGTTGATTTTACCCAGCTCTGTTTGGGCGCCGGTTGCCACCACCACCCCTACCGCCTTGCCATAAATAACCAGCGTGCCCGAATAAGCCATGCCATAACGGTCACCCAAAGGCGTATCGGGCTCGGCAGTTTCCGTATTTTTTTCTACCGGCAGGGATTCGCCAGTCAGGGCAGCCTCTTCAATACGCAGGTCTCGTACATTAATCAGACGTAAGTCAGCAGGCACCCGGTCTCCCGAGACAAGAGCCACCATGTCGCCGGGCACCAGATCGCCAGCGTCAATGTCATGGTGCTGGCCGTCCCGGATGACCGTAGCGTGTGGGGAGAGCATATCGCGGATGGCATCCAGTGCCGATTCCGCCTTGCCTTCCTGGATAAAACCAATAATGGCATTAAGCACCACCGCCATCATCAGCACGCCAGTATCTATCCAGTAACCAAGCGAAGCCGTGATAACCGCAGCACCCATCATGACATACAGCAGAAGGTTATGAAACTGCAGCAGAAAGCGTAGCAGCGGCCCGCGTTTTTTGGGCGGTGCCAAACGGTTGAAACCATATTTCGTTAAGCGCTGCCGGGCCTCTTCTTGTGCCAGGCCGCCTCTGCCAGTTTGCAACATTTGCTCTACCTGGCCGGGTGTTAAGGTATGCCAGTCTGTGGGGGACAACTGTTGGGGTAAGTCTGTGTTTACACGGTCTGTCATTAATGAAGCCTTGTCTGATCGTAGCAACTTAAGGAAGAGTTAGTTACGAATTGAACGAAAATACAAGTAGATTTTACATGGCCGTGATGACACCGTCCAGCCGGGATTTTTGAGTTTTAAGCATTGCTGAGAACAGTGAAAGCATATTCCAGACAAAAAAATCCGGCCACACCAGGCATGCAATGCATGAACGCCCAGTGTGCCGGATTCCTGTTTAAGCCGAATAACCATCGCCAACACTCACCATTGTCCAATGGCAAGAAAACTTCAATGCCAACTAGAACGGTGTCTGGCTGTTAACACTGTCTAACGGTTCCAGTGCTGAAAAATCCGATCGTGTGGCAATATACTCAGGCCGTGGTACCAAGCCATACTTGGGCTGCTCAAGCGTATTTTCAACACTGTTATACACCATGAATACGTTTGACCTTGGCCAGGGAGATATATTGCTGCTTGATCCATGCATGGTATTGCAGTCAAAAAACACCACCGAACCGGCCTTGGCTTGCATGGTCTTAATACCGCCCTGCTCTACCAGCAAACTTAAGGTGAGTGTGTCTGGCACCCCATACTGCTGTTTTTTAAGCGATTGTTTGTAATGGTCACCCGGTGTTTCACCAACACATGAAATAAATTGCATCTGTGAGCCCGGCACCAGCATTAGCGGACCATTGCATTCATTATTATCAGTCAGCAACACAGAACAGCTTAACGCACGCATTGTCGGCATGCCGTCTTCCACGTGCCAGGTTTCAAAGTCTGAATGCCAATAAAACTCCTTGCCGGTAAATCCCGGTTTAAGGTTGGCCCGGGATTGGTGGATGTATACTTCCGAACCCAGGATTTGCCTTGCCACATGAATAAGTCGCGGGTCACGGGCAAGGCGGCCAATAGACGCATTCAAGGCATGTACCTTGAAAATGGAACGCACGGCATCACTGCCCGGCTCTGTAATGGCCTCATCCATGCCGGCAATAGATTCATCCTTGCTCATGCGAACAACCTCTTTGAGCAAAGCCGCAACCTCTTCCGGTGTAAAGACATTTTCAATTAACAGAAAGCCATCGCGCTGGTAAGCGTTCAGTTGCCCTGCCGAAAGCGCATTTGCGTAATTGCCGTCATTCCATACCACGGGCTCATTTCTGGCCATAATAGCTGCCGTGCTACTGGTACGTGAAGCATNNCTCCCATTAAACGGTATCAGTCACCAATGGGTAAACACCTTCTTCATCATGCACTTCAAGGCCCGTCAGCGGTGGGTTGAAAACGCAGATCACCCGCAGGGGTTCTTTACCGCCACGCAGCCAGTGCTCGTCATGTTGATCCAGTGCATAAACCACCCCTGGACCCAAGGCGTATTTTTTGCCATCAGCCACGGTTTCAATTTCACCGTCACCTTCAACACACCATACGGCTTCCAGGTGGTTCTGATAGTGAATATGTGTTTCGGTACCCGGAAAAATAACTGTTTCATGAAATGAAAATCCCATGCCGTCTTTTTTCAATAACACACGACGGCTCAGCCAGTTCTCAGTGACCACTTCTTCCTTGGTACCAATCACATCTTTCACATTCTTGACAATCATTTCTTTATTCCTCCAAATTTCAATACCTGGGCATTAATACCCTGGTTTTTTAATACTTCCGTTACACTGCGCTCGATAATTTCCAGCCCACGAATCAGAATTTCGTCTTCGATCGTCAAGGCCGGAAGAATTTTCAGCACCTCATCACGCGCACCCGAAGTTTCTATAACCAAACCATGGCCAAACGCTTTTTTGACTACTTTATTGGCCAGTTCAGGTCTGCCTTCGAACACCAGCCCCTGGATCAGGCCTCTTCCACGCACGCTTAAATCAGCACCGGGAAAGCTGTGTACGATATTTTCCAGCCAGTCACGTACCAGTCGTTCTTTACGAATGGTATTGCGGGCAAAGTCATCCTTGGCCCAATAGCTGTCAAGCGTTTGCGCTGCCGTAACAAAAGCCAGATTATTGCCCCTGAAAGTACCGCTATGGGCACCGGGTTTCCAGATATCCAGCTCTGGCTTGATAAGCACCAATGACATGGGCAAGCCAAAACCCGACAAAGATTTGGACAGGGTAATAATATCGGGGCGAATACCGGCCGTTTCAAAGCTGAAGAAATTGCCGGTTCTGCCGCAACCCACCTGGATATCATCCACAATTAACAGCATATCGTAACGGTGGCAAAGCTTTTCCAGCTCTTTAAGCCAACGCCAGCTGGCAACATTAACACCCCCTTCACCCTGCACGGTTTCCACAATAATGGCCGCCGGCAAATCCAGGCCGCTACTGGCGTCATCAAGCATTTTCTCAAGGTAAACAATGGTGTCTACATCGGGGCCAAAATAACCGTCAAATGGCATGAAAGTGGTATTGCTCAGGGCAACGCCAGCCGCCTGGCGAAATTTCTCATTCGCGGTTACAGCTAGCGAACCACCGCTGACACCATGAAAACCATGGGTAAATGAAATGATATTGGAGCGTCCTTTAACCTGACGGGCCAGCTTAAGCGCCGCTTCGACGGCATTAGTGCCGGTTGGACCGGTAAATTGCAATTTGTATTCCCAGTTCCTGGGCTTAAGCAAAACGCGATCAACCGTTTCAAGAAATGTTTGTTTGGCGCATGTAGCCATATCCAGACTGTGGACAAGGCCATCGGTTTCCAGATATTCAATCATTTTTTGCTTAAGTACAGGATTGTTGTGACCGTAATTCAAGGTACCGGCACCGCTGAAAAAATCAACGTATTCCCTACCTGTTTCATCAAATAACAATGACCCTTTGGCCTTATTAAATACAACTGGAAACGACCGGATGTAGCCTCGGACCTCCGACTCCATCCGGTCAAATATTTTCAAGTCCATGATATTCTCCTTTTTAATCATGATATGTAAAACACTTACTATGACCGACCCGCCGCAAACTGCCCGCTAGCCGGTTAGTGCTGTATTAAACCGAAAATGGCCCAATACGTATTAATTTCTCGTCTTCATGCGCTTCGGGGCCAAACAGGCTTTTCTCAAACAAGTCACTTTCATTCACGTTGGCCTTTAGTTTTCGCGCCAGGCTGCCAAACATACTGCGCGAAGCAATATTGTCTGGGCCAACCGTAGTTTCTATAAACCGTACGTTAGCCAGTTCGGGCCGATGCAACAGATTTTGCAGCATTTTCCCGCCCAGGCCTTGGCCGCGTGCCCGCTCATGAACAGCTACCTGCCAGACAAATAAAACGTCTTGCCGGGTGGGATGAATGTAAGCAGAAATAAAGCCATCCAGCCCATGCGCGGATTGGGCGACAACACAAGTATTTGAAAAGTGCTCGCACAAGAGCAAATAGGCGTACACCGAATTAAGATCAAGTGGCGGGCACTTTGCGATTAGCTGATAAATAGCGTAGCCATCGGTCTTGCATGGGGCCCGCAACAGGGCTGTGTTTTCTCTTGCGAGGCCATCTGGCAAGGCAGATGGGGTTTCAGGCAATGGAGGTGTGGGGTTGGGTGTTCGTGTTGTTGTCAAACCATAATTCCAGATTCAGGGTGAGCCCCACCAACGGGAACATCCAGAATGGGTGAGGCGGGTTCTTTGTGAACCTCGGCAGGCTCTGTACCGCTGGCCTCCATCAGTGTCACGATACGTTCAAGCGACAGCGTGATGGTGGCTTGCTCAAGTTCCGGCAACGCATTAAGCGCATCGGCCAGTTTTTTCTGCAATGGAGACGGTGTATTCTTAACCAGTTCAGCTCCTGCTTCGGTAGCGGTAATAAACACAGTACGCCTGTCCTGGCGCCCTCTTTCACGTTTGATGAAGCCTTTGTCTTCAAGGCGGTCAAGGATGCCCACAACCGTACTCGGACTGACGTGAATTTCACGACTGATGGCGGTTGCGGTAATGGGGCCTTTGGCCACAACCGCCCGCATGCAAATAAGCTGTGGCGCCGTAATATTGCTATACGACGCCAAATGCCGCGAATGCAAGGCGATAGACCTTGTAATGCGGCGCAACGCATGCAAAATGCGTAAATCGTACTGCAGACTTGATTCTATTGAATTCATAATGACACGAATGATTAGTGTTAAATTAATTTCTATGCGAACTATATTAAAGCAAAAATAGCTATCCAGCCAATAGAAAATAACTAAGATTTGATAGAAAATGCTACGAAAGACTGCTTTAAAGCCTGAAAATTCCTGATTAGCCTCTTAAAGCAAACAAAAAATAATATGTAAATATGATTTCAATAGAAACCATATTTAAACGAAGACTGAAAAATTTAGTGGGAAAACAGGACGCTGCCCTTAAGTGCCAATTGGGTTTAATTTATTATTGATGATTAAAAGACAAGAGATACTTAAAAGACAAGAAAAAAGCCGGCCATCATGTTATTGATGGCCGGCTTTTTTTGAAATTTTGGCTCCCCGAACTGGGATCGAACCAGTGACCTGCGGATTAACAGTCCGTCGCTCTACCGTCTGAGCTATCGGGGAATAAGAAAGCTATTATA
>WARP01002794.1_pt1 | contig 10735 bp, 10 predicted proteins | sample 4769151 | NCBI WGS metagenome assembly WARP01 (sample SAMN08893023, study PRJNA449175) | gut metagenome | isolation source: rumen sample fed with dry roughage | host: cow | place: India: Nagpur | collected 2016 | reverse complement strand
GCAATACGTGCCCGTTTATCGGGGCGCAACGAACCTAAAGTGGTCATGTTGTGATAACGGTCAGCCAGTTTGATAATAATGACACGCGGGTCTTGCAGGGTGGCTTGCAGAATTTTACGAAAGGATGCGGCTTTATTATATTCCTTATCGCTGGAATGACTGAGTTTGGTCACGCCATCAACCAGCTCGGCCACCGTACGGCCAAATTTTTCAGCAATGTCTTCTTTGTTGAAATCGGTATCTTCAATCACGTCATGCAGCAAGGCAGCCATCAGGGTTTCTGCATCCAGACGCATATGCGAAAGAATGCTGCTGACTGCAATCGGATGCAGGATATAAGGTTCGCCACTTTTACGGGTGATGCCGTCATGGGCAATATCGGCATAATCGCAGGCCACAAGCACGCGCTCGACATCACTTGCACTTAAGTAAGCATCGATAATAATTTTGAGCTGTTGTTTGGCTTGGCTGACCTGTGGGCCTGGCATATAACACCTTTACTACTTCAGTTTTTACAATTTAAATCGCTAGAGCTCTAATGAAAAGCATATTGCATGACTTGTCAATTTTTTCGTCTAAAAAAGCAAAAAGATAAATCCTAAATCACCTATCTCTAATCTTATGTTATAACGGTTATTCAGCCAATATTAAAGTTGTGCAATAAAAAAAAGCCTAGTTAAAACTAGGCTTTTTACGATATTTTTTCTTATTGGAAAGAAAAGCCATCTAAATTCAAATTGTTTGCAGACAGTGCAAGGTCAAGGCTAGAGGTTTGATAGTCTTGATCACGTTGTTTCAGGATATCTTTAGAAACATGACCTACTGCAATTTCACGTAAAGCAACCACAGTTGGTTTGTCGTTATCCCACTCTACTGTTGGTTCAATGCCTTGACGTGCCAATTGACGCGCGCGTTTGCTTGCCACTAGTACAAGCTCAAAGCGGTTGTCTACATGGTCTAAACAATCTTCAACGGTTACGCGTGCCATAAGAATTCTCGTTTGAATATTAAATTTGAACAGACTCGACAGTATAAAATGCTTTGCCTGCAGACTCAAGTTTTAATCACGGTTCAACAGGAGTAATTAATTTTTCAATCAATTCCTGATGACGGGCTGCTTGCTGTGCAATCACTAAACGATTGGCAATAATCACACATTCAAGATCATGCAGTGCCTTATTAAAGTCATCATTAATAATGACATAATCAAAATTTGTATACTGCTGCATATCTTCAACTGCACAGCCCAGGCGACGCTCAATCACTTCAACGGAGTCAGTGCCACGGTTGGATAGACGCTGGCGCAAATCAAACTGGCTAGGCGGTAAAATAAAAATTTGTTTGGATTCAGGAAAAAGTTTGCGGACTTGATCTGCACCTTGCCAGTCAATTTCAAGTAAAACATCATGTCCTTTGGCAAGCTGCTGTTTTACAGTCGCTTGAGCCGTACCGTAATAATTGCCAAACACTTCTGCATATTCAATAAAACCGCCTTGCTCAACCAAGGCAATAAAATCTTCTTTTGTTGAAAAATGATAATGGATACCGTCAAGCTCACCGGGACGTTGGCCACGCGTGGTGTGAGAGACAGAAACGTGCAGATTGGTCACACGGTCGAGAAGGGCTTTAACGAGGGATGTTTTGCCTGTTCCAGATGCAGCAGAAACGACAAACAAGAGACCCGACATGATATTTTTCCTGATATGATAAAATATCTTCTCTATTTTAGAGCAGACTAAGGTCAAACTAAATAGCTGATCGTAGTTTGTTTGCATTTATTTCAAATTATTCCGCTCAACTTCGGGTGAACATTGAGGATCTTATGGAAATTGTATTGGCCAATCCACGTGGTTTTTGTGCAGGTGTCGACCGAGCAATTGCGATCGTCAACCGGGCACTGGAATGCTTTAATCCGCCTATTTATGTGCGTCATGAAGTGGTGCATAACAAGTTTGTGGTTGATGATTTACGTCAGCGCGGTGCAATTTTTGTTGATGAACTGGATGAAGTTCCCGATGACAATATCGTGATCTTTAGTGCACATGGTGTGTCGAAAGCGGTACAAATTGAGGCGGAGCGTCGTGGTTTAAAAGTCTTTGATGCCACCTGTCCGCTGGTCACCAAGGTGCATATAGAAGTGACCAAATATGCGCGTGAAGGAACGGAAGCCATTTTAATTGGTCATGAAGGTCACCCGGAAGTGGAAGGCACCATGGGGCAATATGACAAAAAAAATGGTGGTGAAATCTATTTGGTTGAAGATGAGCAGGATGTAGCGGCTTTAAAAATACAGCATCCTGAAAAAGTGGCTTTTGTCACTCAGACCACATTGTCAATTGACGATACCGCCAAAGTGATTGATGCTTTACGTACAAAATTCCCTCATATTCAGGGGCCACGTAAGGATGATATCTGCTATGCCACGCAAAACCGCCAAGATGCGGTACGTGACTTGGCAACTCAATGTGATGTGGTTTTAGTCGTCGGATCTCCTAATTCATCAAATTCAAACCGTTTGCGCGAGCTGGCGGAACGTATGGGGAAACATGCCTATTTGGTGGATAATGCCGATCAGCTTGATCAGGCCTGGTTTGATGAAAATACCAAAATTGGGGTAACTGCTGGTGCATCGGCACCCGAGATTTTAATCAAACAAGTGATTCAGCGTTTACAGGACTGGGGCGCCAAAGCGCCGCAAGAACTGGCTGGTCGTGAAGAAAATATTACGTTTAGTTTGCCGAAAGAGTTACGTATTCCTGTAACTCAAGCTTAAAGCGTGAATGATTTAACATTCTGAAAATTTTAAAAAATTGACAGATAATTGTATTTTGGCAATTATCTGTTTTTTTATGCCTTTTATCCTTTTGTGTGTTTAATTTGTAATTAAGTTCGATATTATTTTAAATAGGGTAAAGTTTTGTTGCCTAGAGGAAGGTTATGCATAAAAGTGGTGGATTTACTTTAATTGAGCTGATGGTGACAATAGCTGTAATAGCAATCGTGTCTATGATTGCAGCGCCAAATATGAGTAAAGCGATCGATAAAAGACAAATAGAAAGAACCACCACTGACTTTGAGAAAGCTCTTACACAGTCAAGATCTGATGCCGTTTTGAGCCGCAAACAAATTACTATTCATTTAGGCACATCAGGAACAGATACTCCTACTGACCGTTATTGGAGTATTCCTGAAGATGTTGATTTAAGCTTTAATGAAGGAACTTGCAATAGTGGTAGTTGGGAGACATCAGTAATCACCCCATTATCTACCATTGTTTTTTTACCTCAAGGGAATGTTGCTACTTTGCCAACAAATTTAGAAATCAAGTTGACAAGAAATCAAGTAGATCGATTTATTTATTTAACGAGTTTTGGTCGTGTTTCATCAAATGCCAAATCAGCTTTTGAGGGGAAATGTACATAATGAATATATTAAGTCAAAAAGGTATTGGTTTGGTTGAAGTAATTGTTGCATTGCTCCTTTTATCGATTGGTGTATTAGGTTTTGCAATGCTGCAAATACGGGCAATGGATGCTTCTATGGATGCGTCAAAGCGTATTCAGGCAATGAATTTGGCGCGAGATTTATCAGAAAGAATGAGGGCCAATAAACAAGGTCTTTCTAAATCTATCATTGTTGGAAAGGGAAGTGATGCCAAGTTGGTGGATGCTTATGCAAATGCACTTGCTGGTAAATATTACATCACAAGCTATTCTGCTTCTTGTGCAAATACAGCAAAATGTAATAGTGAAAATTTTGCTAAGGAAGATGTAAACCAGATTCTATTTAAAGCATATACAATGGGAATGAAAGTAGCATTGAATGATTGTCCAGGTAGTGCTAGCAATCGATATTGTGTATTTGTTGCTTGGGATGAAACTTTACCTATAGATGGATCTTCAGATACAAGTTGCACGAACAATGGCAGTTTTTTGGCGAGTTCAAAGTGCATTGTGCTGGAGGCATATTAATGAAGTATTCAAAAGGTATTACATTAGTTGAATTAATGATTGCTTTAGTCATTGGCCTAATAGTAATTGGGGCTGCCCTACAGTTATTTTTAACGGGTAGCATTAATTACAGTTTACAAAAAAATTTGGGTGAATTGCAGGATAATGGCAATTTTGGGCTTAATTTTATAATTAAAGATATTAAGCTGGCAAATTTAGATGCAGATTTGTCCGTTATTAATGACCGCAATAAATATAGTGGAATTGTTTTGACCAGCCTTAAAAGCTATGCATCATTAACCCCTGAAGAAGCGCAAGTTCACTCAGCAAATCTTCCCTTAAATTTGACTGATAGCACTGTAAATATTGCAAACCTTACATTAGCAAAAGTGGGGCCAAGCAATGTAGATCAAGCTAGTGATCAGCTAGTGATTCAATATAAAGCATTTGATCCTAATGGATTTGACTGTGAAGGCAATGCTTTTACACAAGAAGAGATAAATCAAGGTACATTTGTTGTACAACGTTATTATTTGCGCCCAGATGGCAAAACTTCAGATTTAGCTTTGGTATGTGATGCTGGGCGTTATAAAACGATGGTAGAAACAGCAGAATTACCAACTGGAATTTCAGGTTTAGGGCAACGAAGCCAAATCATTATGCGCCGAGTCGATTATTTTCATGTGTTATTGGGTGTCAAGCAGAATAATACAGATGAATTCAGTTATATGACGATCGATCAGTACATGGGGGCCAATAATCAATTAACAAAAAATGGCTCTCCGCGTCCTCGAATTATGTCTGTCCAGCTGGGTGCTTTGGTCCGCGGATATGATTCGATAGCAGGTAATGATACTTTGCCAACAGTATTTAAAGTCTTGAATAATGACGTGACTTTAACTGATTCAAGTGCCAAGGAAAAGTATGCTCGTGAAGTAGTAAGCCAAACAATAGCTTTAAGAAACGGTTATGGTCTCATGGAGGATCTATAAATGAAGCTTTATCAAAAAGGGGCAACATTAATTGTTGTTTTGTTTGTGCTGATATTTATGATCCTGATAGGTACATTAGCTGTCAAGCAAAGTCTAGTGGGTTTAAATATTGCAACAAACAGCCAAATTCAAAGCCTGATGAGGCAAACGGCAGATGCCGTATTTTTCTCTCTTGAGCGGGATAATCAAGATTCAGCTACTTTTCAGAAAAACTTGAGTTCATTGGGTTTGTTTGGAATGGTGAAATCTGATGCTTTTTTAGAAAAGGAATTGGTGTTCTGTTATAGACCGAAAACCCAAGAAAAAGTATTTAGCCTGAAAAACGCCAGTATAATTTACCCTTCAAATGAAACAGAAGTGAATAATTCTGAGCTTGGGGTAACGGGGTTTTGTAAATATGCATCAAGTGATTATAGTAGCGGACGGGATTTCATGATTTCTCAGGTTGCTGTGAAAAAAAGCAGTTTACAAACTGATGTGCCATTTAAATTTTATCCGTTGGGTACGGATACATCCACCGTACAATTAGATCAAGTCCAGCCTATTCAAATTATTGTGACAACAATTATACCAGGAGCTGCAAGCAGCACAGGTTCGGGATGGTCGAGTTTTGAAAGTCAAATTAATGATTGTTTTAAACTTCATATCAATGATAAATCAACTAAATATCCAAATCAAAAAACTGTTGCAGAATGTTTTAGTGACCTTGGAGTGCCTTATAGCCAGCAGGTTATGGACTATGCCGTCATTAGCTATGCATCAAAAAGTTAAGGAATTGGGGAGATTGAGATGAAAATGAAATATAAAAAACTGGTTGTTGCCATTCAATCTGCAACAATGACATCGCTTATTTGTTCGGCGCTACCTAGCCATGCAAGCGATATTGAACTGTACAAAAGTCCACAAGCAACACAGACAACTTTGATGTTTATGATGGATGTGTCGGGGAGTATGGGTGATGAGAATCGCATTGATAACTTAAAGCGAGGGATGATTAAGTTGCTTCAAGGTGATGCAGAAAATGGAATAGAACCTTTGCCAGATAGACTGGTAGTAGGGCTTTCTGAATTTAGTTCACCTGATCGAAATGGGCCTTTTGGGCGGATAAAATTAGAAGCACGTCCTTTAGGTGAAGAGACGATTTTATCTGGTAATCGACCAGTGTTTCAGATTCAGCAAACATTTTCTCGCCCAGTAACTAGAACAATTACAGAGTCGAGAAAGTGGAATGCAACAGATCAATCTCGAATACAGTCAGGTACTAGAGTTAAAAACTGTGGGTGGTTCGGTAATAATTGGTGTGATGTTAGTAATTGGTCACCAATAGGGTCGAATGATGGGTGGACACCAACAAAAATAAATAATAGTAGTGGTGGGAGTTGGAATATATCAAATACTCCAGATTGGACTCTTATAGGTACAGCTACTCCGACAAGTGGTGTAATTAATCCTAAAGAATGTATTTCATGGAATGAGTCGAATTATAATTGTACATCTTGGGAAAGCTCAGTAAAAACTGTTGCTGATTTTAGTAATGTTACTTCAACTTCGGAAAATTCTGATGTAAGTGTTGGGGGGGTATCTGATTCTGCAAAATCAAATCCAATTGATGGATCTCCAGAATATGGAGATATAAGTTCACGTGATCCGAATTGTGATAATAAAGGGAATTGTACAAGAACGCAAACACGAACTGCGCAAATTACAAGCACAAGAATATATACACAAACAGGGACAGGAACTTATACAGTCACAACAACTTACTTTAGTACTTCTGCAAAAGAAACGCACCGTAAAAAAATGATTCGAGCGGTTAAGGCATTGAATGCTAATGGTGGTACGCCAACTGGTTATGCTTATGCTGAGGTTGCGGCTTATTTGATGGGGCAAACAACTTCGGGAGTATCAACTGCCGGATCTGCTTCAGGTTTCTCTGCAAATGTGACTAATATAAGTGATGCAACAAATTACATTCGCCCATCAGCCATTAATTTAAAAACAAACACAAGAGAATATACAATTGATTCTTCAAAGCAGTGTAATACACAGGGGATTTATTTTTTAACTGATGGCGCTCCTACATATTATAATTCGGATGGCAATAACGTTAGAAATCAATATAAAAGAAGTGTACTTGAAGATTTTATGAAGAAATCTTTAGGAGCTAAAGGCAGTAGCTTTTCCTGTAATAATGTAAGCACTTTAGGTAGATATTCAACTGGTTATAGTAGTGGTACTAGAAATGGTTCCGATATGAATACACCAAATGGTTGGGATTGTATTGGTGCATATACAAATGCATTACTTGATCCAAATTTAAATCCTGCAGGCATTAGTATAAAAACAGCGGTAGTTGGTTTTGGTAGTGATTTCAGTAATAAAGCAACTTCAGATGAAAAAGATGCCGACAAATGGGGTATTTTGGGGCAAGGGGGCAGTTATATTGGAACTCGGGATCAGGATGTTGTAAATAGCGTAAATGCATTTTTAAAAAAATTACAAAAATATATTCCGCCAGTCACTACAGGTTCTGTAACTATTCCTGTCGATAACTTGGATACGCAAAATGTTCAGCCTTGGGGTTATTTCCCGCAGTTTGATCCACAGCCAGACTCTAAAGTGACAACGTGGATTGGCAACTTGAAAAAATATGAAGTTGTTAATAATGTCTTGCTGGATAGAGATGGCAAAAATATTATTGATGCCACAACAAAAGTCAGTGTAGATGACCCAAATGACTTTTGGGCGGATGAATCAATTAAGAAAACTATTGTTAAAATTAAAAGAGTAGGTACTGCAGATATTGAAGAGGAAGTCGTAGTTCGGGTTGGGGGCGCACTGAGCCAGTTTAATCTGGGTGTGACAGATAATAAAGAGCGAAAAATCTTTACTGACCGTAAGATAAATGAACAAGACTTGACCGCTTCTAATATTTCTGGTGATTCAAATTTAGTTCAAATTAAAACTGCGGATTTAAAAGTTTTAAATGACGCAAATAATTTCGCTAAAGACCCTAAACGTGGCTATATTGCATCTTTATTCGGATATGATATTGGATCGACTATGGCCTCCAGTTTGGAGACTGATTCGACTACAGAGACTCAAACCAACTTTGCCAATTTTTTAACAAACAGTAATGCAAAATTAAGACAAATGGGTGCAGTGATGCATTCCAAACCTGTACTTATTACGCAGTCTGGAACAACTACTTATAATGATAAGACTGGTGATCTAACATATACTGATCGTGATGATTTAATTGTATTTGGAACCACACAAGGATTATTACAGGTGGTGCGAGCAGGAAAGACCGCATCTGACCCTGATGCGGGTAAAGAAGTTTTCACCTTTGTACCAAATGAAATGGTCGAAAATCAATATCAAGGATTTCTTAATCAGAATCAGCAAGGATCTATATTAAAATACGGTATTGATGGACAATGGACGGCCTATACAGAATATGCTACTCGGAGTGGAACAAACCCAGCAGAGCCAGTTGTTAGCGTAAAAGATGGTAAACAGTGGCTATACGGCGGTTTGAGAATGGGAGGTAATAGCTATTACGCACTTGATTTATCAAAAGTAACTTCTGATGGTGGCACACCTAAGCTGAAGTTTAGAATTGATCCGAAAAGTGCACTGGCATACTCGCCACTCAGCTATATGGGACAAAGCTGGTCAAAACCAACGCTTACTTGGGTGAATTGGAAAGGTGAGCGTAAATTGGTGATGATTGTTGGTGGTGGCTATGACAACGTAGCTTACGAAAGCAATATAAATTACAGTCCATCTTCTAGTATTGATAAAGGTGCGGGCGTATATATGTTTGATGCAGATAATGGCTCTTTGCTTTGGTGGTCTAGTGCTAATGTGAAATCAAATTCAACATTAAACACTGAAACGTATGCTGCTAATATGAAGCGCAGTGTCGTCAGTCAAATTAAAGCAGTTGACCGCAATAATGACGGTTTGGCTGACCATTTATATTTTGGTGACTTAGGTGGTCAAGTATGGCGGGTAGATATTAATGCTTCAAATAAAGCGGGTGATACTGAAAACTTTGCGAAACGAGCTGTTCGAATTTTAGATGTGTCTTCTGCTGCAAATGTACCGCGCTTTTATACTACGCCTACTTTTACCGTTCATAGCTCTGTAAATGGTTATTTTGGTGTAGTTACAATTGGTTCGGGTAATTTAAGTTTTCCAATGTCAGCGGCTAACCAAAATGATGCTTTGTATGTTGTTTATGATAAAGATGTTGCTAAACGAAACTTATCTGTACTGGAAGATAGTGAATTAAGCACTGTAGACATTAGTCCATCAGGATTAAATGGAAAAAAATTAGTTGCGAATAGTGATGGAAATACTGAAGTGCCTTTGACATCTGGCGGGTGGTATTACCCATTAGCCAGTAAGAATCGTATATTAAATGACAATGTCGCAATTGATAATGATTTATACATCAGTGTATTTGATTCTACGATTGATATTGATGATGTAGATTGCGTAGGTGGGGTACGTGGAAAAAGTGTTGCTAAGCAGTTCTGTTTGCCTTTTGGACAATGTTTGAAAAAGGATTCTTCAGGGAATAATGTTTCAGATAACCGCCCAGAGGATATTGAATTAGGACGTGGAAATATTGGTATTAGTTTTGGCGGCATAGATAAAAAGCGTGGATTAGTGTTGAATTTACCTACTGATAAAACGCTGAAATCATATCAGGGTAAAACAAAATTTATTTCTCAGCGCTGGTATGAGCGTTAAAAGGTGATCCTATGTTAAGAAAAAATGGATTCACTTTGATTGAATTGTTGATTGTAGTAGTAATCCTTGGGATTATTGCTGCAATCGCAATACCAAGTTATCAAAGCTATGTGCGTAAAAGTACTGAAAGTAAAGTACAGCAAGAAATTTTAAAGGTAGCCGAACAGCTTGAACGTTATAAGGCTAGAAATTTTAATTATCGAAATTTTACGGCAACATCAGTTGAAATGCCTGTTGGCTATACATTAAATATTTACGATATAGATGATACAGCAAAAAGTTTGACGGGCGGTGTTCAGGGTAGAGGATGGTATATTAAGGTGACTCCGCCAACGGATCCCCAAAATTATTATTTTTTGATGGGTAGTAACGGTTTAAAATGCAAATCACATTTGGTAAGTGATGTTGACTTTAAATGTGAACCTTGGGATGACAGTACAAAAAGTGGAAGTCAATCATGGTGAGATTAAAGGGTTTTACTTTAATAGAGTTAATGATTGTAGTGGTCATTATAGGAATCTTGGCGGCTATAGCTTATCCGTCTTATACTCAATATGTAATTAAAACTAATCGGGTTGATGCACAAGCGGAAATGGTCAAAGTGGCAGCGCTATTACAAAAATATCGAGTGCTTAATTCAACATATTTAAAAGTTGATGGAACTCCGTTGACCTTAGCGGATTTAGGCGTTTCTTCAAATTATCCAGATTCAGCAAAGCCAATGTATAGCTTAACATTATCCAATGTAAGTGCAGGAACTTGGACTCTAACAGCGAACCCAATCTCCACTTTACAATCAGGGAATGGCGATATAGTTCTGACACATAAGGGCCAAAAATGTTGGACTAAAGGGACAACATGTACCCCATCCGCAACCACAAACTGGGATTGATATTGAAATAAATTTAAACTGTGGATAACCTAAAATTTGATCTTTCTTTCGAGGTGAATATAACGTAAAATACTGCCCTCTATGAAAGGGGTTTGAAGTGTTCCGGTGGTCGGGACAGGGATAATCCGTAAAAACTA
>WARP01000582.1_pt1 | contig 10736 bp, 13 predicted proteins | sample 4769151 | NCBI WGS metagenome assembly WARP01 (sample SAMN08893023, study PRJNA449175) | gut metagenome | isolation source: rumen sample fed with dry roughage | host: cow | place: India: Nagpur | collected 2016 | reverse complement strand
TTTGAGAGAGATATTAAATATACCAGTATCTCCCCTGGTAAGTGTTATATTTTGGTCTTCATCTATATAAAGCATTGATAATCTCCTCGCAAAATAAAAATCTACCTAATTCTATTAATTAAGTAGACTTTTAAGTATATTACTACATTTATTTACACCCTATGAAAGTGTGTGTGTATGTCCTGGATCAGTTATTGAAACTGTAGCAGATGCAGTACTCACTGTTGGTACTTTTGAACCAAGAGTTGGTGCAGTATGTGTATGTGTATCTGCTCCATGAGTCGCAGCTGTATGAGTATGTTCGAAAGTTAATACATGATCTGTAACTGTTGCCTTAAATGAACCACTACCACCATTAAAAGCACCAGAAGTGAAACTTCCACTACCTGCACTTTTAACACCATAATCTGTAGAATGTGAACCAACTGTTGTTTTATTAGCTGTAGTTGATGCAGTAATTCCAGTGGTATTAGAATTTGCAGTAGTTGGAAGTGTATAAGTAGTATTTATATAATTACCAACTAACTGCCACTGCGTGCCATCATATACAAACTCAACAGTGCCAGCGAGTAAAGCTTTATTAGAACCTGTTGTAATTTGTGCGCCATTATGGAAAATATTTTTAGCTCCTAAGCTATTAACATTTAAAGCTGGAGTTCCCGCAGTATTCGTATTACTAAATTTAACAGTTACCCGTAATCCCGTTTCTAAAGCAGGTGTTCCTGCAGTAATTGAAACGGTTTTCGCGGCAGTGCCCGCGGCAGTTGTACACGAACCAAAATGATTACCCGTTGCTCCAGTTACTCCATCTTGTTTAATTGTTTGATGCGAGGTTAAAAAAGTAGTACCTTTAGTATAAGTAATAGTACCATTTGAAGCACTTAAACTTGTAACAGCATTACCGCTACCAGAAGCAGAAACTTTAACATTGCCTAAACTTGCTGCTGGAACCGCACCACTTAATTTTGTAGCATCAAGTGTGGAACTAGCAGTTAATGGCGTAACAGAGTCTCCATACGCTGATATATGTCCTTGAGCATCAATTTCAATTGGATAAATTGCTTGAGTTGTTTGAGCAGTAATAGAATTGCTGTGATTTAATGTAACTGCTCCAGAGGTACCTCCACCACTTAAACCGGTACCAGCGGTAACTCCCGTAATTGTACCTACATTATTAGTATATGAAGCACCTTTAGTAACTGTAAAAGTTGTTCCACTAAGAGAAACTGCCGTAACCGCATTACCAGTACCACTAGTATTAACTGTATATGTATTATGACTAGTTAAGAAGGTAGTTCCTTTAGTGGCTGTTATAACCCCATTAGTGGCACTTAAACTTGTAATAGCATTACCAGTACCAGTTGTACTAACCGTAGTAACTGTATCCGTAAATTTTGGAGAGTTGCCGACCGCAACTCCATTAATTGTATTTACTTGTAAATTGTTTGTGAAACTCGCACTACCATTAACAACCAAATCTCCTAAAGTAGCTTCATCAACAGTAATAGAGTCTCCAAAAGTAACGGGACCAGTTACTTGACCACCAGTCAATTTCAATGCCCCGCTATCAGAAACGACATAGATATTGCCACCATAATTAATTTTGTCAAATGTATATGTCGCCATGTAATATCTCCTTAAAAATATATGTAAATGTTATACGTATTTGTTTCGCGGCCGAGCCAACTTCTGAAAAATTTTAGTTCAACTAATTTTTCACAAAGTTGAGCGGCCGCGGAATACGTAAAACTTATAATTAAATCGCGTGTGTATGTCCATTATCAGTAATTGTATGGGTTGCTCCATTTACTACGGTAGTAGACGTAATTGTTAATGAAGGTACAGTACTATTACTTCCTCCACTCTTTGATTGCACCTTTATAGCCGTACCAAGAGTAGGTGCAGTTCCATTGCTGCCACCACTCTTAGACTGAACTTTAATTGCAGTACCAAGAGTAGGTGCAGTTCCATTGCTGCCACCACTCTTAGACTGAACTTTAATTGCTGTTCCAATAGTAGGCGCAGTATGAGTGTGTGAGAAAGTAATATTTAATTGTTTAGTATCTGTTGAATCCATTGCAAGTGTTAAACTTGCGCTGCCAGAACCTGCAGCAGTAACATTCGGAATTGTTTTTTCCTCAAAAGTCCAACTTGAGGCTGTACCTGCTGAAGTAACGTTTGGAATTGTTTTTTCTTCAAATGTCCAGCTTGATGCACTACCTGCAGAAGTTACATTTGGAATTGTTTTCTCTTCAAAAGTCCAACTTGATGCAGTACCGGTAGACCAACCAGATGCACTACCAACTGAAGTAGTACCGTGATTAGCAATTGAAATACCAGTAACTTTGCTTTGTGTAGTGGTAGGAACCGTATCTGTAAATTTAGGAGAACTACCAACAGTAACACCATTAATAGAATTTACTGCTAAATTATCAACAATACTAGCACTGCCTTCTACTACTAAAGACTCAGTGGTTAAATCCTCTATATCAACCGAATCACCAAAACTAACCGGTCCCGTTACAGAACCACCAGTAAGCGGTAAATATTCTACACTACTATAGGCATTACTACCTAATCCTTTTACTGCCACATCTGCAGTGGTACCACCAGTATTAACACTAATTGTACCATTAGCACTACCAGTAGAAATTGACCTTACACCACTGTTTGCAATTGTAATTTTTTTATTTGTAGTATCATCTGTAAGAGTGATACCAGTACCTTGAACAAATTCCGCGGTTGTTGTAGTAGAACCACTACCACTTCCGCCAGCGGTAAATGTCCAAGTATATTTATGTGAAGCTAATGCATTTGTTAATGTATATGTAGTGTTTGAATTATCATCTTTTTGTACTACATATAAGTTACCATTTGTATCAGCTTGAACTGCTCTATTGTTTCCACTAGTGGTATAACCTAATTTCACTCCTAAGGTAATTGTTCCACTTGAAGTAATTGGACTACCACTAACTGAAATTGTATTATTAGTAGCGCTTTGAATTGCTACATTAGTAACTGTACCACTAGGTTCATCACCGGATGGAATCAATATCCATGCAGAACCATCACTAATAAATGTGTCTCCAACCTTCGCTGCTTGTGAAGCATAAGTTCCTGCAGTAATTACTTTATATGTAAAACCCTCATTTGCCGCCGCGGCAGTAGGAAGTGATGTAATTGTTCCACCAGTTCCAAGAGAACCTTTAAATATCATTGGTTCTGGTAAGGCAGTTATTGCACTATCTACATAGGCGGTTGTAGCAATTTTTGTAGAATTATCTCCTGCTGTTTGAGTTGTTGTAGTTACTCCACTTGGAATTGCTCCACTAAGTTTCGCTGCATTAAGGGTTGAAGACGAAGTTAATGGAGTTATTGTATTACTACCCAATGTAATAACTCCACTTGCTATTTTAGCATCGGTAGTTCCATAGCCACTTATTGTTGTTGGTTTAGAAGTAATTCCTGACCAAGCGACCGATCCGGCTGAACCAGAAACATTGCCAGTTACATTACCAGTTAAATTACCTATAAAATTAGGAGCTGTTAAGTCATAATATAATCTTTCTGCTTGATATTTACTTAAAAAAGGAGTTCTACTAGAATCTGGCCTATCCAAATGTATCTCTACTTGAGTAACTTTAGTGGTAGGGTCCGTCGCTCCCACAATAGAAATTTCCAGTTGAGAAATATTGTAATATCCTTGGTGCTCACTACGATATGTCATTGTAGAAGAACCACTATCACTTATGGGAGTAAATGCAATATCATGCCAGCCTATACCATGACTTTGATAATTACAGTATACTCTACCAGAAATACTAACTGGAATACCAGTATGATAAAAACTAATTAAAATATAACCATAGGGATAACCTGGAAAATAAGTACTAGGACTAAAATCCATAGTGAGAACTCCAGTTTTTCCTGCTCCAATTATAACATTAGATTCATAAGATCCATCAAAAAGACTTGCAACAGAGCCGGTAATATTTGTCATTGAAACATTCCATCTTTTATCTGCTGCATAAAAACCATTATCAATTTTAGAAATATAAGGTCCTTTTAACGACACTGGGGCAAAAGGATTAGTAGTTAACATTTCATCGTTTTTTCCTACTGCTCCAATGTTCGCTGCTGTTAAATTAACTTGTCCAGTTCTATAAGAGCTTTCCGCATTACCTTTAACCCCAGTTACACCCGTATTAGTAATAGTAATGGTTCCACTAGTTGTAATCGGGCTTCCACTTACAGAAATACCAGTGCTACCAGATACGGCCACCGAAGTGACCGTACCTGTGTTAGTTGTATATCCACTTATGTTGTCCTTTATATCATAAGTCGTTCCATTCGGTAATTTAACTTGGCTAATCTCTGCCATTTAAATCACCTCCTTTATACGCTACCTTTAGTTACGCTAACATCAGTTGTATTCTTAAGAACTGTAACTGAATCCTTATTATTCCAAGCAGTATTCGCGCCACTTGCAGTTGCTTTAATATTTGTTGTAGATGGAGTAACTGCAGTACCTGAAGCCGCCGCAGCCATATATTTAGTAGTTCCACCTGTTGCAACTGTAATATCTCCAGTTGAACCTGTTGCTAAAGTAACTGTTGGGTCAGTAACACTAAATGTTGAGCTACCTCCAATAACACTGGCTGTACCATTCGCACCAACTGTTGTACCACTCGCACTTGCACTCATATATTTCGTAGTTGCCGCGCCAATGCCAGTAGCAACTGTAACATCACCAGTGCTTCCACTTGAAATTGTAACTGTAGGTGCTGCAGTAACAACTGTAACTGTATCTCCAACTGCAACATCAGTAACTATATCTGCACCATTTGTATCAGTAGTATTTACACTACCAGTAGCAACTCTAGTAGCACTACCTGCCGCAGTAGGAACAGCCAAACTTGCCCTTGGGGCGCCAGCTGAATATGTAGTTTGTGTATCCATTGTTGCCGCGCCAATTGTAAGTACACCATTTGATACACTTACACCTTTAAGCCAATCTGTATTTGTTGAGCTTGAGGTTCCGGTTCCTTTAGCGGTTGTTTGTGAACTTCTTGATTCAACTGGTGTAATATTAGTACTTCCACTTACACCAGTAATCGTTGTAGTAGCAAGCTTCTTTGTGGTTGGTGTAACCGAACTTGCAGCACTGCCCGTCTTACCAGTTATATCTGCGGTAGCTTTAATTTTTGTAGTTGTCGCAGAACCTTGTGATTCTACATATGTAATTCTACCTGTATCAGTAGCGTTATTAGCTGTTAAAGTAACAGTAGGCTGAGCCGTTACTTGAACACCAGTAAGTACTGTTTTAGCATCTTTAGAGTTCCAAGCTACACCAGTACCACTAGCACTTGCACTGGCTTTGGTTGTACTTACACTCTTTGTATAAGCTACGCGGCCGGTTGCAGAAGAACTTTCCTCAGACATTGTAACCGTAGGTTGTGTAACACTGCTAATTCCAGTTGCTACACTAATAACTCCAGTTCCAGCGGTCGCGCCGGTTGAAAGAGCAACGGTTGGCTGGGTAATTGTGAAAGTAGCGTCGGTACCAATTACAGTATCTGTTTGTTTTGAAAGGCTAACTCCAGTAACAACATCAGAAAGTGATATTTGAGTATCACCAATTTTTTCCCAAGACTTACTACCATCTGGACCAACAGGTACATATTCATCGTATACGTCCTTTCCATCCACTTGTGTAGTAGACTTAACTAAATAAAATGCTCCTGGTGTAGCACTATTAGCCGTCATTGTACCAGTATATTCGGTATCTTGATAAGTTACAACTACACCAGCCGGTATGTTAGCAACGACTGGAGCAGAAGTACCATCCCAAGCGACATTGTAAGATACACCACCAGCAACAGTTTGACTTAACGTGTCAACAACGTCTCTAATTTCTCGGTCAGCGATATAGTATGTATTACCAGAAGGTAAGGTAATTCGCTCAATAACCGGAGTATTAACATCAGTATAAGCCATTTTGCTTTCTCTCCTTTTAATTTCTATTTAAAACTAACGCGCCATCGACCAATTCTGCGTTGTCGTTGACATTAAGTTTATTATTCCAAAATAATTTTTCCTGAAGCGTTACATGAACTTCAGGGTTAGTAATGTGATTCATAACTTTATCACGTAATTCAGCATCAACAAATGGAAGGTCTTGTACATAAGCTTGTCCATCACCTATCTTCATACCAGGCACTTGGATTTGTACTTCTTCACCATCAATTATTTTTGTCATTGATTTATAATCATTATAAACAATAACTTCACCCTCAAGTGGAATAAAACCGAGTGCCTCATTCCAATGTTGCGTTGTATCTCTTTTAAATTTAATTCTTGCTTGTGTTGTGGCACTCATATTATACCTCCTATATATTTATGGTACTGGTACCACAATCTATTATTAGTTCATCTAAAGAAATAGTTCGATTATTAATTACAATTCCGTTGCCAGCTTGGTAAACTGCACTTGTAATCTCATCGACATATTCCTTTGTTGCATAGTCTTCTCCATCGAGTAAATCTTCAACTCGAAAATTTTCTAATATCTCAATTATTTCTGGAGTAAAAGTTCTTGGTATATATGGTAAATCTGCCCAATGGGTATTTCCATCCCCAATTTTCAACTTCATTTTATCCATTGAAAATGCAGGTTCACCTTCCCTTAAAATCGGATTCTTATCTATCCATTGCGCTTCTGTGGCGCGGCGTAACTGGATTATCGCCTTAACTCTTTTCTTTTTAGTAGCCATATCCGTCAACATCTCCGCCATCATAAATTATAATATCATCAAAGTATGTTTCTTCCGTAGGAGCATTTGTATCCATACGAGTGTCTAAAACAGAAGAAGATTTGTTCAATTGAACCTTTATCGGTTTAGACTTTAAGGCATTAAGTTTAACCTTAAAACTTCTATCTTCATTCCTCATTTCCAATCACCCCGTCTTTTAAAACCCCAAATATACGCTCATGAACTGGTTCAGATGCATAAGCTTCTCCATCGGTAGTAAGAACTCTGATTTGAATTACTGCGATATTCTTTTCCGCGGCAGGATAGAAATGGAATTTAAGGGTATCTTCTTGAGTTAAGTGAACTGTTAATTCACAAGAAGGAACGAAGTCTTCCAATGGCTCATTCATTGAAGCATTTTCAAACTCATCTTGTATGTTGATTATTTCAATTTCATCACCAATTGATTTATCAAGAATAATTTCACCATTTTGAAGATAAGTTATATAGACTTCTGATATCTCTTCTGTCGTTAGAGGCAAAACAAAACTATGATATGGAGTCGTTCCACGAGTAATCATATATTAAGTCCTCCTTCAAAACCTATTCTCTTAAATAAGTAGGGAAATTAGATGAAGACTCTATTTTATGGAGCAAATATAAAAGGACGGATTAAACCGTCCTTTCTAATTACTTATTCATTTTTGTAATTGCTTCTTGAATAGCCTTCTTGACCGTTTCATCACCAGTCTCACCCATCATTTTTTGAAGTTCTTCAATCATTTCAGTCTTTGAGCCAGTACGTGAATAACCACGAGCCATTGAATAATCATAACGTGGGTCATAGTACATATATGAATTTCCTCCATCTCTATAGCTACGTCCGCCGTCATAAGTGCGTCCCATTGAGTAGCCATATGAGTTTCTCATATCATACATGTCACGGCCGCCATATGAGTGACCGGTTCCAGGTTGATAGTCTGCATCTATAAAGTATTTACGCTGACTATAGCCTTTATCTTCCCATTCAGACTCTTCTTCCTTTTTGTACTTCTTAATTTTCTCCAAATTCTTTTCAGTTTCAACTAAGTCTTTAAGTACATCAAGGGTTTCATGGGATAATGTGCCTTTCTTAGCTATATCTTCAATCTCTCCACAAAGCATCGCATGGAGAGTATCCATTACTTTCTTATCCATTTCAATCCTCCTATGCGATTCTTGTAATTACAAGATTTGAATTAGTTACATTAATTGAAGGCGCCGGTGTACCCGTAGCGTCATCAACGATTCCGCTGACCGCGCGCACTGATACAGAGAAACAACATCCTCTTGGCACAGTAACAATTGCAGTTGAAGTTACATTGTTATATTCTTCAACTGCAGCTGGAGTTACAATTGCGCGTGAAGTAGGTCTAGCTTCTCCATTAACTGCGACAGATACAGCAATTGGTCCAACTGTTCCGCCTTCTGGCACAGCTATATTTCCATTAAAAGTAACTTGATATCTTGCAAAACAACCTGTAGAATTTCCTCGGAGAATAAAAATTCCAGTTTCATCTTCATGAATTACATTTCCACGATTACATGGAATAGAAGCACTAAACACGATTGGCTGATTAAGTTCAACCAACTGTGTCGCATTAGCTAAATATTCTGCCATAGTAGTTACCTCCTAAAATGCACAGCCGCAAGTAGAATTGCAGTTACATCCATTAGGGTTCTGTACTATGTATGCTGGACGAGGAACTGGTGCAAGATATTGTTCGAGAGCAGAAGTCTGGGCTTCATTGTTAGCAATAATCGCAGCTGTCTGCGCGCCCTGTGAAGCAGCAAGATTAGCCATTGTAAGCTGGCGTTCGAGGTCAGCAATGCGCTCATTCTTCGCATCAATTTTGTCTTGGCACATTGTATCAAGAATACGCTGAACTCCTGCATTCTGAGACTCAAGAACATCACGAAGAGCATCAGATAGAGCAGTTCTATCTGCACAGTTTTCTGTTGCGATTGTATATTTGAGGTCTGCAGAAGCTAATCTATTATCACAGCAGCATTGAGCAAGTTGTGACTGAAGTCCAAAGTTAGTCTGCATATCAGCAATTTGACGAGCGTTGTTAGCAATTTCAGCTTGTGCGAAGCCATTAGAAATAGCTGCATTAACACCCGCAAAACCATTACATAGTGCAGCCGCAGTATCAACAAATCCATTAGTAACAGATGAATTGATACCAGCTAATCCACCCATTACTGCACTCTGGTCAAATCCGCGCTGAACTTCAGAACCTACGCCACCATTGCCGTAGCCTCCGCCCCAATTGCCCCAGTTGCCGTTGAAGATGAATAAGAAGAGAATAATGAGCCACCAAGCTCCATCTCCGCCCCAGCTACCGAAGCCGCCATTGTTACCAGTTACTGCTGCAATATCAGCAGCACTTAATCCACTACCATCAGTAAGTGACATTTCGTCTACCTCCTAAATTTTAAAAATTTAAAATGTAGACGCAAGACTCTATATATTTATTTTAAGAATTTTCGTAATTGTGTAGCCGTTTGAGCAAGTTGATTGAATTGTTCTTGACTCATTTGGCCAGTTTGAAGAAGTTGCTTAACTCTTGTTTCTGGATTACCAGAAAAATTAGAACTAAATTGCTGGAACTGAGTTAAGAAATTATTAAATTGCCCAAAAGGATTGGAGTTGGAATTGAACTCTTTAAATAAGGAATTGTGGTTCATTTTTCTTTTCCTCCTTTGGTTTATCACCTTTAAGTTCTGATAGAATCTTGTTTAACTCTTCATGAGTTACGTAGTCGTGCGCGCGGTCATCCAGATTACTCGTCGCGACCTTATCTACCTCTTTGTATTCAAAAATGCGGAGAGGTAAAGGCATACCACTTGTATCTGATGATTTAACGTAGAATACATTTGTTTCTGAATCCATTAATAACGCTTTCTGTCCTGCAGGCACCGGGACTGAACGCGCACCGGCTTCACCTTGAACCCAATTTATCGCGCCCAGTTGTGTCGGCACAGTGGGTTGATTCCATGATGGTAAAGTTTGACCGCCCGCGGAATATACGTATGGAGAGTTCGAATAAGTTTGTGGAAAATAATTATTATAACTTGCCATTTAACTCATCTCCTTTGAAAATAATAAATTGGTATTTCATTACCTGAATCCCAAGAATCATAATAGTTTCCGTCTATAACACAAACAACGTGTTCACCTGTGCCAAGAATAAATGTACCAGTTGGATTGTGACGACAAAAATCTTTAACCGTATAACAATCTGGACACATATCTGGCATTTGATGCCTTTTGAAACCTTTTATCTTGAGATATTCACCCCAAACTCGATTTGCCGATGGCATATCATACATTTGGAAACCTTGAATTGCAAGGGAGAGGAATGTACGTTTCCAAGACATATTAAGCGCGCGAGATATGGCGCGAATTGTACAATCACCAACGGAAAGTTTGAGTGGATTTGGATTATAGTAGACGTATGACATTTGGATAACCTCCAAGGGGTTGAATTGAGGGGTAGGCTAGCACTACTCCTAATTCGTTTGAGTCTTACGCCTACGAGCTTATGTGAGTATAGGTTGAACTTATTTGCAACTAAGTTTAACTTGTTTTACTCGATAGTAAGTAGGTATTTTTTGAATAGGCTCAACTTTTTTACGACGAAGTTGAAATTTTTTTGCAATAAAAAAGACCACCAAAGTGGTCTTTTAAGATTTATCTTATTTTTACTGCAGTTATATATCCAGTCGCCGAATGGGCTACGCTACTAGATAAACGAACAGATATAACTGTTTGAGTATTATAAGCAATGTACCAACTATAAGAATAACTAGCCCAATTTTTAAAATATCCGCCAAAAGTTTTAATAGCTGTACTATTGGTTGAATTATATAATTGAATACGACGAGAAGCTTCAGAGCTATTATTAAAATCACCCGCTATAAAAACAATATATCGACCAC
>WARP01005766.1_pt1 | contig 10753 bp, 10 predicted proteins | sample 4769151 | NCBI WGS metagenome assembly WARP01 (sample SAMN08893023, study PRJNA449175) | gut metagenome | isolation source: rumen sample fed with dry roughage | host: cow | place: India: Nagpur | collected 2016 | reverse complement strand
GGCGAGCAACAAAAAGCGCCGAAGGTCTCCCTTTCTAATTTTCTCCAATTTACCCTGCCATTTGAAGAGGGTGACAAAGATGATAGAGGCGAACAGCAACCTAAAAAAAACAATCGTGAATACCGGAAATCCCGCATTCAACAACTGCTTGGTCCACACGAAACTGATGCCCCAGAAAAGCATCGAAAACGTAATGGCCGCATAACCTTTTATGGCTTTGTTTCCTTCCATTTTTAGAGCGCGCAAATATCGGAAAAAAAATCAATGCCAACAATAATATAAAAAATTGGGCGTTTAGTGGAAAAATTTTGCTTATGAGGATTTCTCGACTCTGCTTCATCCTGCTATCCATAGCCGTCCTTTTCGGTTCCTGCAAACCTAAAGACCTTACACCCGCTTATATTGACATCGACTTTTATGATGTAAACTACAATCCCGCCACTGGTGTAACTCCGCTGAATGTGAGCACCTTCAACGAGACTCATGGCACAAATTATGACGAAGAGCAGCTGACCGCCCTCCTCCAGCACACCTTCACCCATGTAAACGTATATGTTGACGGCAAAAACCTCGGATGCTGGAAACTGCCCTGCCACGTGCCCGTCCTTAACGTTCCGGATGTAGACTCATCCAACGTAATCATCCTGCCTGCCCTTCCATTGAACGGCATGACCAACACCATTTTCGGCTACCCATTCTTCAATGTACTTCGAAAAACACTTCCGCTCAGACGAGGAGAGACCTTTTCTCTATCCAGTTCCCCGCTAAAATATTCCTACCTGTCGGTTGTCAGAATCCCGTTTATCGAGACCTTCTCCAACAGCTCACCCTTCACCCCGACAGACACCACTTCCAGCACACATTGTTTCACCCCCGTCGTAATAGACGGCATCAGTGTGGGTGAAATTGTCTTGCACGGGGAGAACGACCACTTTGACGTTTATACTCAACAAATCCCGCTTCCAGTTGGAAATTACTATGTTTACCTGGAGATAACCTACAAGACCGAAAGCACGATGAACATAGGCATGGCCATATCCACGGCCACATACAGCAACACCGTGCACCAACTGGGCGGTGTCTATGGTACCAATGGTGAGTGGAAGACGGTTTGTTTCCGCCTTGGCGGCGTCATCAACGACTACCATAACGCCAGCGGAAGTGTCACTCAAGGCACTATTTTCCTGACAGGCAATGGAAATGCCGGCCAAGACACCCATTTCTACATCGACAACATCAAAATCATATACTCGCCCAAAGCTTAGGTCAGCATGAACAAGAAACGCCTTACCGCCCTTTATCTCGCCTTTGACATCCTGGCCTCCATTCTCACATGGGTTTCGCTCTATTTCTTCCGCAAACATGTTGGCGAAGACATGGCTTTCGAGCAGATTGTAACAGCGGCTTTCGCCGACAGCAAGTTTTTCTGGGGCATAGTCCTCTGCCCTATCTACTGGATTGTATTTCACGCCTTTTTCGGCTATTATAACAAAGCATACCGTAAATCGCGACTAAATGAGCTGGGGGTCACCTTCGCCGTGACTTTAGTGGGTACGCTCATTTTTTTCTTCGCCTTCATATTGGACGACATCGTCACCAACCCCGGAGACTACGTCCGCTATATGATGTTTCTCTTCACATCCCAGTTCTTACTCACTTACATTCCCCGACTCATCATTACCTCCTCGGTCAATAACAAAATTCATAAAGGGCTTCTCGGGGTTAACACTATTATTGTGGGTTCTGATGATATTGCGTTGGAAACCTACAACACCGTCATGGAGCAGAAGCCCCGATCCGGTAATTCCCTTATCGGCTATGTAAAAGTGAGCGACGACGATACCGACACGCTTTCGGGTCTGCTTCCTTGTCTTGGAACCATCGATAATCTCAGCAATATAATCGACAACCATCATATTGAGGAGCTAATTTTGGCGCTCAACAATGGCAGACGGAAATACATTGAGAAAATCGTCCTGCTGGCTCGTGACAAACAAAACCTCACCCTCAGTATCTTGCCGCAATTGCAGGACTACATCATTGGCACGGTCAAGACCTCTGCTGTCCTGTACGAGCCTCTCATTTCCATCACCCCCGAATATTTGCCCACCTGGCAGCGTTATCTCAAACGTTTTTTGGATATTCTCCTTTCGCTTATCGCGCTCATTCTTCTATCTCCGTTGTATGTCATACTGGCTATTGGTGTGAAACGTTCTTCACCCGGTCCTGTATTCTACCGTCAGGAGCGTATCGGCTATCGGGGCAAGCCTTTCAATATTATCAAATTCCGTTCCATGCGGGAAAATGCTGAAGAAAACGGTCCCCAACTCTCCTCCCAACAGGATGACCGCATCACCCCTTTTGGCAAGTTCCTCCGTCAATACAGGTTGGATGAAACCCCGCAATTTTTCAACGTTCTCGTTGGCGACATGTCGCTGGTGGGACCACGCCCGGAGAGACAATATTATATAGATCAGATCACCGAGCGAGCCCCCTATTACAAACTCCTTCTAGGCATCAAGCCTGGCATCACTTCCTGGGGACAAGTCCGGTTTGGATATGCAGAAAACGTAGACGAGATGGTGAGGCGACTTCGCTGGGACTTGTTGTATATTGAGAACATGTCGATCCAAATGGATATTAAGATATTGATATACACAGTATTGATTATCTTAAAGAGAGAGGGGAAATAAAATTTTCAACTTTTAACTGACCTAAATTAAAAAAGTGTATTTTTGCAGCCGCAAATAAGGGACGTTAGCCCAGTTGGTTTAGAGCGCTGCCTCCACACGGCAGAGGTCATAGGTTCAAATCCTATACGTCCCACTCGAAAAAACTCAGAAAGACGATGGTAACATCGTCTTTTTTATCATAACTAACTAAAGATTCAAGCATCATGTCCAACACAAGGCTCAGCGTCAACATCAACAAAGTAGCCACCTTGCGCAATGCGAGGGGCGGGAACATGCCCGACCTCATTCAGGTGGCCAAAGACTGTGAGCGCTTCGGCGCACAAGGCATCACCGTACACCCGCGCCCCGACGGCCGCCACATCAAATATCAGGATGTTTATGACTTGAAGAAGATTGTCACCACGGAGTTCAATATCGAAGGTTATCCCTCCGAGAGTTTCATGGATCTGGTGACGCGGGTGGTGCCCGCGCAGGTAACACTGGTGCCTGATCCACCAGAGGCACTTACCTCCAATGCCTGTTGGGACACCCTGGCCAATCGTGAATTTCTTAGCCACATCATTGAACAATTGCACCAGAAAGGCATCCGTGCCAGCATTTTCGTAAACGCGGATCCCCAAATGGTGGCGGGTGCCAAGGCCACAGGCACCGACCGGGTGGAACTTTATACAGAATCTTACGCCGCACAATATTTAGAGAATCGAGAAAAGGCCATCCACGATTTTATTATCGCCGCAGAAGAGGCTGAACGCCAACAGATCGGCCTCAATGCCGGTCACGACCTCTCCCTGGTGAATCTCAAGTATTTCCAAGAACATATCCCTGGTCTTCTCGAAGTATCCATTGGACATGCCCTAATCTGCGACGCCTTGTACCTCGGCTTGCAGGAGACCATTCGCCAGTACCGTCTCCAGCTCCAATAACTGATGGTTGCCCGACACCGCGTTATACCCATTTTCATTCCTCAAAAGGCGTGCCCTTTCCGATGCACGTACTGCAACCAGTTTGCCATTGCAGGACAAAACCACATTCCTACCCCAGCTGAAGCGGAAGCAACTATCCGTCAGCATCTCAGCACCATTCCTCCCGACACGCACATCCGCATTGCCTTCTTCGGAGGCAGCTTCACCGGCATGAGCATTGAAGAGCAAAATACCTATCTTGATAAGGCTCTCCCTTTTGTGCAAGATGGCACCGTACAAAGCATACAGCTTTCCACTCGTCCGGATTATATCACGCCGGAAATTTTGGAGAACCTCCAACGACACGGGGTATCCCTCATTGAGTTAGGCGCACAATCCTTGAATGATGACATATTGCGCGCCGTCAATCGGGGACATACGGTACAGCAAGTGAAGGAAGCAGCCGCTCTGATTCGGGAATATGGTTTCGATTTGGGGCTTCAGATGATGATTGGGCTTCCGGGCGACACACTTAACGGAGCCATCCACACTGCACATCAGATTGCCGACCTCGGGGCAGTATGTACGCGCATCTACCCCACCCTTGTGGTACAGAACACCCCATTAGCCCAATCCTTCCAATCGGGAGAGTACACGCCACTCACTTTAGAAGAGGCTGTAGAATGGTGCAAAGCACTTTATCTGTTTTTTAACGAGAAAAAAATCAAAGTGCTTCGGATGGGATTGCACCCTTCCGAAGGGCTGCTTTCCGGTCGCGACTATTTAGCTGGTCCTTTCCACGTATCGTTCAAGGAATTAGTACTTACAGCCATCTGGCGTGATCGTATACTAACGCAACTGCAAGGCAAGCCGGAAGATAAAGCCGTCATTCGGGTTCCTCACGATGCCATCAATTACGCTATAGGATATGGTGGTTCCAACCGGAAAAGATTTCCGAACATCCGATTTGAGATAGTTTAACCCTTTATCGACGGAGCAAATCGAACACGGTCTTCACTGGGTTGAAGGTTGCGATGGGCACTTCCACGAATACGGTAATCCAGTCGCTCATAGCACCGTTCCAGAGACCGGGCAATTCCAGTGCTTTCAGGGTACGATCACCAAATGATTTGGAGGAGATAAAACCTGTTTCCGGATCCACATATTGCAGCAGGTCAAATTTTCCACCCTTGTAGTCTTTCAAAGCACAGACCATATCCACAGGGTTGAAGTGGGTAGCCTTGGTCATGACGGACTTCTGTTCCGGAGCGATTTGTGAGGACTCCACAATCTGCAAAGAAGCGTTGTTCTCGGCATCCAACACCCAGAAGGGACCGCCACCAGGCTCACCTTCATTGCGCACCATTCCGCACACGCGCATAGGACGGTTCATCAATTCAAAGAGTCTTTCCGGGGTAACATCGTCCTCCATGGGAATCATCAGCTCGGATTCGGCGAAGTCGAGCATTTCGCAGAAAAGCATGGGATCCGGATTGCCCGCCTCAAGGGTTCTGAGATACTGAAACGAGCGTGCCTGCAGCTGAAGCAGATGAGCTGCCAGGGCTTTCTTATACGTAACTGTCGGTTCCACTCTTTCCTCCGTAATGACATTGTCAATATTTTTCACAAACACCACATCGGCATCCAGCCGATTCATATTGTGAATGAGGGCGCCATGTCCAGCCGGACGGAAGAGCAGGTTGCCGTTGCCATCGCGGAAAGGCGTGTTGTCCAGTTCCGCCGCCACAGTGTCGGTGGCAGGGTCTTGTATAGAGAATTCAATATGATATTGGACGTTATACTGTTTCTCATACGCGGGCACCACTTCGGCAAGCAGTCGCTCGAAGCCGGGCTGATGTTGGGGCGACACGGTAAAATGCAAATGGCAATGGCCATCCACGTTGGCATAGCGGGCAGCCTCCACCAGATGCTCTTCTACAGCCGTACGGATTTTGTCCGCATAACGATGGAACAGCAAGAGGCCTTTCGGCTGGTTCCCATAGTTGAGGCCTTTCTCGTTCAAGAGATAATCCATCGCCAACTTATAGTTTTGCTGGCGAATTTCATCGTCGAGATTGTAACCGTCTTTGGCCATCACATCGCGTAAAGCCTCGTAAAACGGGTAGCGGGGCAAGGATTCAAGGAAAGCGACCGCCTTGGCGCGCACGCCTTCCGAATCGTCCGTCAGGTAGGTAAAGAGCTCCTTGAACATACGGGAAGCGGCTCCAGAGGCAGGTACAAATTTCAAGACTTTCTTGCCGTTGAGTAGATTCTCGTAATCGGCGACGAGTTCCTCCACCGTGTCATCCTCCAGTTGCAGGATGCCGTCGCCCGGGGTGGCGGCACGATCAAGGCGGGCAAAGTCGAAGCCTTTTTTGAACATGTCAAGTTGATGTTGCACCTCTTCGGGTTTGCTGCCGCGAGCGCGCATAAAGTCAAGGTCTTGGGATGTAAATTGTATTTCCATAATAGGCATATTAAAATTGTCACTAATTAGCGACGGCAAAGGTAATGAATTTTTATGTACTTTTGCGCACACAAAATCATCACCCAAACAATCCATACATTATTTAGGTTTCAAACGAATCCCACAATATTAATCCCCCACATTTATGAAAATAGGAATGACGGAAATCATCATCATCGCCCTGATAATACTGCTCCTGTTTGGCGGAAAGAAAATTCCCGAGCTGATGAAGGGACTTGGCAAGGGCGTGCGCTCGTTCAAAGATGGTGTGAACGGCAAGGACGAGCAAGCCGACAGCAAATCCGACAATGTTGAACAGACCGACCTGACAGAAAAACAATAGATGACCGAAACCAGTGAAAACAAGAGCTTTTGGGAGCATCTTGACGAGTTGCGCGGAAGTCTGATTCACATTCTTGTAGTCGCATTGGTGTTTACCATAGCGGCCTTCTGTCTAAAAGAGTGGCTGTTCGCAATCGTACTGGCGCCTGCAGACGCTTCTTTTTTCATGTACCGTTGGCTGGGCGGGGGCATGACCACCCTGCACCTTATGAACACCGGTCTCACCGAACAGTTCGTCATCCACCTCAAGACGGCCTTCGCCTTTGGTATACTATTGGCTTCACCCTATATCATTAAAGTGCTATTCGATTTCATCCGCCCGGCACTGTATGAAACTGAGCGGCGCATATCCGTGCAGCTAACCGCAAGTGCATACGTAATGTTCCTCCTCGGTGTAATTCTCAATTACTTTATTATCTTTCCGGTCACGGTTCAATTTTTGGGAAATTACCAGGTAAGCCCCAAAGTGGACAACATGCTCACCCTGCAATCCTATATGGACACACTGCTGATGATGAGCATCATATTTGGCATCATCTTCGAAATCCCGATAATTAGTTGGCTATTGGCTCGAGCAGGACTGCTGAAATCGGAGTATATGACTCGATACCGGCGACATGCCATCGTGGCCATCCTCATCATTGCCGCCATCATCACGCCAACTGGAGACGCCTTCACCCTGCTCATTGTATCGCTGCCCATCTGGCTACTCTACGAGCTGAGCATTCTGATAGTAAAACGGGTGGAAAAGAAATAACTATTTGTGTTTCTGATAATACGCAACGCCTCTGCGGACATTCTCCTTGACGGAGTTGGATGAATACGTGGCGCCCGAAACCACATCTACTTTTGTTGTGGCCACTTTATCCACAGACATACCATTCCATTTATTCAGCAAATGTGTGGTAACCATCTCAAAATAACTCGGAGTCTCATCATTCGGCAGCGCTTCCACCTTTTGAATTTTATCATCCTTGATGTAAACCTTCAGCGGTGTGGGACCGTTGAAACCTTGTACATCCTTACCCAAAGTGGTAGTATCCACAATATACACGCCTTTTTTCTTCGTCATCACCTTATCCTTGAGGGTAGCGGCTAGTAACACGGCTGCAGCGCATAACAACAATACAGAGATTCCGGAAATAATAAATCTTTTCTTCATATCAGAACTAATTTTTTTGAGCAGGCAAAAGTACATTTTTTTGGAGAATGTTTCTTGTTTTAAAAGATTGTTTTATTTTTGCAGACTTTCTCTGAAAGTAAGAAAACATACAAGCAACAAATTCTAACCATTTGATTCCCATGCAAAAGAAAACACTGAAAAGAATCCGCAGCATTTTAGGTGCGGTTTTCTTTCTCGGCATCACCTTATTGTTCCTGGACTTCACGGGTACATTACAGCATTACCTCGGGTGGATGGCTAAAATCCAGTTTCTGCCGGCGGCACTGGCTCTGAATTTCATTGTCATCACCATCTTACTGGTTCTGACGCTGCTCTTTGGGCGGGTATATTGCTCCGTGATTTGCCCTTTAGGCGTGTTCCAAGATGGTATTGCGCTACTGCACAATTGTTTCAAGAAAAATCGATACACCTTTTCAAAAGCACACAACATTTTACGATACACTGTATTAGGGATTTTTGTTATAGCTTTGATAGCGGGTATTAGTTCCCTCGTAGCACTGTTGGCACCCTATTCTGCCTACGGACGCATTGTCCAGAACCTGTTTGCTCCCGTTTATCAGTGGTGCAACAACGGTTTGGCGCTCCTGAGCGAGCATTATAATAGCTACACATTCTATAGCAAGGAGGTGTGGATGCGAAGCCTACCCACCTTCATCATTGCTGTCGTCACGTTTGTAGCCGTGATCATTTTAGCTTGGCGCAATGGTCGCACCTACTGCAACAATATCTGTCCTGTTGGCACTTTCCTGAGCTTCTTCGCTCGTTTTTCCTGGTTTAAAATGCACATCAACGAAGAAAAATGTATCAAATGTGGACTATGCACTCAAAACTGCAAAGCATCCTGCATCGATGGCAAGAACGGATTTGTGGACTACTCCCGATGTGTGACTTGTGGGAATTGCATGGCCGTTTGTCCCAAAGGAGCCATTGATTTCACTCATATTCGTTTGTCTTCTGCACCGAAGGTAAGCACTCCATCCGAGCGACAGAACGACCCAGTGGACAGTAGTAAACGGGCATTCCTCATTGGCTCTGCCGTGGCTATTGGAACTGCCGCACTTGCCCAGGAGAAGAAGAAAGTGGACGGTGGATTAGCTTTCATAGAAGACAAAGTAGCTCCCACACGTCAAACCCCAATAGTGCCTGCCGGAGCCCAATCTTTGAAGAACTTCCGTACCCATTGCACCGGTTGCCAGCTCTGCGTTTCGCAATGTCCCAATGATGTGTTGAAACCCAGTACGGGTATCATGAGCATCATGCAGCCGGAGATGTCTTTTGAGCGCGGATACTGCCGTCCCGAGTGCACCGCCTGTTCCGATGTTTGTCCGGCCGGTGCCATCACCCGCATCACCAAAGAGGAAAAAACCGCCATACAGAAAGGTATTGCCGTTTGGGTAAAACAAAACTGCATTGTGGTAACCGACGGCGTGCATTGCGGCAACTGCGCCCGCCACTGTCCCGCCGAAGCTATCGAGATTGTGCCGATGGATCCCGCCGACCCCTCTAAGGGTCGCATACCTGCCGTTAACGAGACTAAGTGCATCGGCTGCGGCGCCTGTGAATATCTCTGCCCCGCTCGTCCGCTGTCGGCCATCTACGTCGAGGGCATTGAAAAACACCACATGGTTTAAAATCCAACCGATTATTGGCAGAGACGCCATGCATCCTATCTCTACGAATAAATAATCAGTTTTAAGATACAATATCTCGTTTCCACGAATTTAAATATCGAAAATATGACCGCAAACAATATATCAAGACGCAAATTCCTGAAAATACTGGGGGCAGGGACTGTCGTTGCCGCCACCGCATCCTTGCCCGGATGCCACAACGAGGATTTCACCGACAACACGCCCTTTGAGGTTCAAAAGGGGAAGATGACTTACCGCACCAATCCCAACACCGGCGACAAGGTTTCATTACTGGGTTTCGGTATGATGCGTCTCCCGGTAGTGGAAAATGAAGCCCCCACCGGATCCAGCGGACGCGAAAGCACCGCCCCTATCGATCAAGAACTGGTTAACCGGATGGTGGACAAGGCCATCGAATATGGTGTTAATTATTTTGATACCTCTCCTGCATACTGCCAAGGACGCAGTGAGCATGTCACCGGCATCGCCTTGTCTCGTCATAAACGCAGCGAATACTACATAGCCACCAAACTCTCCAACTTTGCCCCCGACACTTGGTCGCGGGAAGCCTCCATCAAGATGTTCCAAAATTCCTTAAAAGAACTCCAAACCGATTACATCGACTATCTGCTGCTGCACAGTGTGGGTTCGGGAGAAGACGGTATGGAGAACTACCAGAAACGCTACGTGGACAACGGTATGCTCGACTATCTGCTCGAACAACGCAAGAAAGGGATCATCCGCAATCTCGGATTCTCCTATCACGGCGATATAAAAGTATTCGACTACCTCTTATCCCGCCACGATGAGTACAAATGGGATTTTGTGCAGATTGAGATGAACTACCTGGATTGGCATTATGCAAAAAAAATCAACGAGTTCAACACCGATGCCGAGTATTTGTACCACGAACTGGACAAGCGCCACATTCCAGCCGTTATCATGGAACCGTTGCTGGGCGGCAGGCTTGCCAACGTGCCTGACAAGATTGTCCGGCAGATGAAGACTCGAGAGCCTCAACGAAGCGTAGCCTCCTGGGCGTTCCGGTTCTGCGGCACATTCCCCAACGTGCTCACCTCCCTCAGCGGCATGACGCGCATGGAACACCTTATGGACAACTTGGTCACACACTGCCCTTTGAAACCGCTCACCCAAGAGGAGCTTAACTTCCTGGAGGATATTGCCAAAGATATCTACGATCTGAAGAGCATCCCCTGCACCGAATGTCAATACTGCATGCCATGTCCCTACGGACTGGACATTCCCGCCATCTTCGCGCACTATAACCGATGTATCAAAGAAGGCAACCTCGCCAAAACGATGGATGACACCGACTATAAGAAGATGCGGAAGGCTTTTCTCGTGGGTTATGACCGCAGTGTACCCAAACTACGCCAGGCCAGTCACTGCATTCAATGCGGGGAGTGCGTATCGCATTGTCCGCAACGTATTCCTATCCCCCGTCAAATGCAGATGGTGGACGAATATGTGGAGAAGTTGAAGCAGAATATGTTATAAGCGTATAAAATTAGAGA
>WARP01004615.1_pt1 | contig 10763 bp, 8 predicted proteins | sample 4769151 | NCBI WGS metagenome assembly WARP01 (sample SAMN08893023, study PRJNA449175) | gut metagenome | isolation source: rumen sample fed with dry roughage | host: cow | place: India: Nagpur | collected 2016 | reverse complement strand
TCGGAGAGATAGGCGGAGATGCAGAGGAACAGGCTGCTGCATATATCAAAGAGTTTATTACAAAACCGGTCGCGGTTTATATTGCCGGCAGTACGGCACCTGCCGACAAACGTATGGGCCACGCCGGAGCAATCATATCCAGCGGGAGCGGTACAGCCGCCGAGAAAAAAGCAGCTTTCCTGGCTGCCGGGGTACCGGTGGCCGACGAGCCCTCACAAATTCCCGGTTTATTGAAGAGATAAACCATCACCCAACAACAAACCAAAATAAAAAAGAGACTGCCGACCAATTGGCAGTCTCTTTTTAATTTGCAAACCAAGAAACTTATCAGGCTTGGGTTGCATCAACGAAAGTCCTTGCTCCCAACTCTTTATCCATCATATAGAGAGCTGCTCCGTTATCGCCGACCATCTTGAGCTTGTCGATTATCTCCAAAGCGCTCTCCTCCTCCTCGGCCTGCTCGTCGATAAACCACTGCAGCATGTTTGCTGTAGCATGGTCACGCTCTTTGAGGGCTGTTTCGTAGCAGTTATGGATCATGTCCGTTACTTTGCACTCATGTTCGTATGTGCTGTCAAAAATCTCCTTGATCCCCTTCCAGTCTGTCTCAACAGCTGCAATAGGCTCAAGCTTGACATTGCCGCCACGGGCAATCACATAATCAAAAATCTTGAGAGCATGTGATACCTCCTCCTGGTACTGTACCCTCATCCAGTTTGCAAAACCGGTCAATCCCTTTTGCGCAAGGTATGACGACATTGACAAATACAAATAGGCACTCCAGAATTCTGCATTGATCTGTTTGTTCAAAATTTCCTCTACACTTTTCTTGAATCTCATAATAATATAAAATTTAACGGTTATTTAATTTTCAACTATCCTATAACAATCATACCTCCCAATCTGTTTTGCCTCCGAGAACAAATTTGGGCACATCACGGGAACTTGAGGTAAAAAATGCTACCCTCTCCCGGAGAGGATTCAAGCCAGATCTTCCCTCCCATAAGGCGTGTAAATTCCTTTACTATGGAGAGCCCAAGTCCTGTGCCACCATAAACCCGGGCACTCCCCTCCTCAACCTGGGTGAATCTTTCAAATATCCTCGAATGATGGTCTTCCGGGATGCCAATACCGGTATCCTTCACAAATATCAAAACCCCGTCAGCCTCAGCCCGAAAACCAATTTCTACATAACCAGAAGGGGTGAACTTTATGGCATTGTTGACCAGATTGATCAAAACCTGCTGCAGTTTAAGCTTATCGTTCTCAATCATGTACTCCCTAACATCGGGTTTGGAGAGTTTAATCTCTATATTGGTTGTCTGTTTGTGGAAGAATTGCCAGACATCCTCAACAATAGGGACAAGGTCAAATTTTTCTTTAAGTATATTGACTTTTCCTGCCTCAATTTTTGCCACATCCATAACATCGTTTATGGTGTAAAGCAACCTGTGGGCACTTTTGTTAATGATCCGTATGTACTCTTTTTGTTCGGGATCCATTACCTCTCCCATCAACAGCTCCGAAAAACCAATGATGCCATTCAATGGAGTCCTGATCTCATGACTCATGTTGGAGAGGAATGTGGTCTTCATCCTGTCACTTTTTTCGGCCTCTTCCTTAGCCTCCTTAAGCTGTCGGAAATTTGTCAGTTTCTCGATGAAAATCCCTATGGTATTGGCGAAAATTTCAAACAATAACAGGTCCTCCTCGCTGTAGGCTTCGGGGTCGTTGTAATCCTGCACCGCTGCAACCCCTATCACCTCTTTGAGTGTAGAATCCATCAACGGAGCACCCATCCAAACAGGAGAGTCCTCACCATAAGTTTCCAGACTGAAAACCTTTTTAATATCCTGCTCAGATTCACTTGTAACAAGCATTCCCTTACCTGTGACCCTAACATATTCGGTGAGGGAGTTTTCCAACGATTCTGTAAAACCATCCTCCACACTGTCAAATTCATCTACATAATAGGGATAACTGTAAACCCTTTTATCCTTGTCATAAAGTGCTATGTAAAAATTTGCAGCCCTTATCACTCTCTTCATATGGAAATGGACCTTCTCCAGGAAGATTTTCAGATCGGTATCAAACATGGATATCCTGGACAAATAGAGCAAAACCTCCTGCATCTCCCTTTTCTTATGGCTAAGGGTAGAGTCACGGATAATTGCCCCCACACCGGTCTCTCCGTGGCTAAGCTTTATCGGGAACTTCATGGTCTCGGAAACCCTGCCGTCTATCAACTCCTCGAACCATACGATCTCCCCGCTCTCCACAACCCTTTTATCGGAGTCGTTATAGTTACTGGCTATCTCGTTGGGAAAAAGGTCAAAATCGCTTTTACCGAGCAACTCTTCCCTGGTTTTACCCATCTCTGTACAAAAGTGATCATTCACAACCACATACCTAAAAGAACTATCCTTCATGAACATGAAATCACTGTTCATGTTGATAAACGAGTTGTACCTGGCCTCATTCTCAACCAGTTCTCTTTTTGCCCTGTGGTTATCCATCCGGTTTATAAGCAACCTGCCCACCAACACCGAAAAGAGAGGATAAATAAAAAGGATTGTAAGTGACATTTTCCTGAATGTCTCGGACCGGATAACAGGATCCTTTATCAAAAAAACGGAGAACAGCATCAGCAGATGGGCAACAAACCCTGCACCCGCCAGTTCGGCAATACGCCTCCCCCCCTTCCGCCACTCAGGGCGAAGCCATTTCCATACCAACCCGGTCGCTGCAGAGAAGATAATTGAGGCAATCCCCATCCACACCCCGGGACCGCCCATGAACAGCCTGTATGTTCCGGCAACAACTATAGCCGCGACTGTTGCAACGGGCCCGAAAAAGAGGCCTACATTGACCATCAATATGCTACGGCTGTCAAACACCAGCCCTGGGGAGAATTCCCAGTTTGTGAGCATCAGAAGAATGGCAACACAGCCCAATACCAAACCTGTCATAAGCTGGTTCCTGCGGCTGCGGTACGCTGTTTCGTTGGCCCAGATTATATCATACAAAAATGTGACAGCAAGCAATATGGCCACATTTTGCAACAAACCTGTAAGGAGGGTATCACTCATGATAACAAATCTAGTAAAAAAACAGCAAAATATGTTTTTTGAACAGTAACAATTATCAAATGTTATTCATATAACCAAAACCAAAAGAGATGAAGGATGATTCCGTTAAAAAAGAGTTTCCGGTAACCGGAATGAGCTGTGCAGGATGTGCTGCCGGGGTAGAAAAAAGGGTAGCCTCGCGCGAAGGTGTAAAAAAAGCAGCTGTCAATTTTGCAAACAAAAGCATTCTGGTAGAGTTTGACCCATTGGTAACCAACCCGGTAAAACTTAGGCAGAGCGTCCAGGAGATAGGATATGACATGATCACGGAAGAAGAGGGAAAGGCCAATCAAATCGTAAAGGAGAAAGAGCAACAAAACTACCGCAGGTTAAAACGCAACACCCTTATGGCATGGGCATTGTCAATTCCGATTATGATCTGGTCCATGTTCTTCATGCACAACCCGCAATACAACATTCCAATGATGCTTCTTTCAATACCGGTGCTTTTTGTATTTGGAAGGGAGTTTTACATCAACGGGTTCAAAACGCTCACAAAAGGGAGTGCAACCATGGACACCCTGGTTGCATTAAGTACTGTGATAGCTTTTTTATTCAGTACGTTCAACACCTTTTTTCCGGAATTCTGGCTCTCCAGGGGGATCGAACCGGTTGTCTACTACGAAGCAGCAACTATGATTGTGGCATTTGTCCTATTGGGCAGATTGCTGGAAGAGAAGGCCAAAGGCAATACCTCATCGGCAATCCGCAAGCTGATGGGGCTGCAACCAAAAGATGCTACGCTGGTAAGAGAGGGAGAGGCGGCCATTGTGCCAATATCATCCATAGAAAAGGGAGATACAATCAGGGTAAAACCCGGAGAGAAAATACCCGTTGACGGGACAATCATCTCCGGGGAGTCATATGTGGACGAAAGCATGATCACGGGAGAGCCTGTCCCTGCATCCAAAACCATTGGTCAGAGGGTGCTTGCCGGCACAATCAACCAAAAGGGCACCTTTGATTTCACTGCCGAAAAAATTGGTGGCGAGTCCCTCCTGGGACAAATAATAAAAACTGTCCGGGAAGCCCAGGGCAGTAAAGCCCCGGTGCAACGTATTGCCGACAAAATAGCCTCGGTTTTTGTACCTGTAGTAGCGGGAATTTCACTTCTGACACTGGTTGTCTGGCTTTTGGCCGGAGGAACCGGAGAGTTCGCCAAAGCTATACTTTCGGCCGTATCGGTACTGGTTATCGCGTGCCCGTGTGCACTCGGCCTGGCTACTCCCACAGCCCTGATGGTAGGTATCGGCAAGGGGGCCCGGGAACATATCCTCATCAAAGATGCTACTGCCCTGGAGCAAATGAAAAAGGTAGATGTTGTGGTGCTGGACAAGACCGGAACCATTACCGAGGGTAAGCCTCAGGTGAGCGACTGGGTATGGCTTAAGGATTTGCCGTCGGAGCTTGTACTCAAATACACCAACATTATTTTTTCAATAGAGGAGAGGTCGGAGCACCCTTTGGCAGGAGCAGTGACAGAATATATAAAAAAGGGGGCACCAGGCAACAAACCGGTTGCAATTGACCTGGAGAGTTTCCAAAGCATAACCGGTATGGGTGTAGAAGCAATCGCAGAGGGAACTGATTACTACCTGGGAAGCCGCAAAAAGTTGACGCCGGATGTTGCAGGCTCAATGGAAATCCCGTTTGATACCGACGGCAAAAGTCTTATCATATTCTGCGCTAACAAAGAGCCTTATGCCGTCATAGGGGTGAGGGATACAATCAAGGAGGGGTCTGTAAAGGCTGTCAGGGAACTTAAAAAGATGGGTATAGAGGTGCATATGCTCACCGGCGACAACAGAGCCAACGCCTCTGCCATTGCACGGGAGACAGGCATTGAACATTTTAGTGCAGATGCACTGCCTCAAGACAAGGAGGAGTATATCAAAAACCTGCAGGCAATGGGGAGAGTTGTAGCTATGACCGGAGACGGCATAAATGACTCGCAGGCACTCAGCAGGGCCGATGTGAGCATCGCCATGGGTAAGGGAACCGACATTGCTATGGATGTGGCAATGATGACCCTCATCTCTTCCGATATTTCACTGATTCCAAAGGCTTTTAACCTTTCCAGGAGAACAGTGAAGCTAATCCACCAGAATCTTTTTTGGGCTTTTATCTACAACCTGATAGGAATCCCGATTGCTGCCGGGGTACTTTATCCCTTTACCGGGATATTGCTCAACCCCATGATAGCAGCAGCCGCAATGGCATTCAGTTCCGTATCGGTGGTCCTGAACAGCTTGCGGCTGGGTAAATAACTTTAAAAAGCAGGAGAACTACCTCCACCCGAACGGATGGGGAGCCAGTTCTTTTGCTGCAAACGGGTGGTAGTCCCCTTTGAGGCCTACAGGGGCAGCATTCCTGATGTCATATACTATCTGGATCGACTTCCTTGCTTCGGTGATTCCAAAACCCTCCCCTTTGAGTATGTTCTGGTAAGAGACGGTGTGGAGGTCGGCAAATCCGTCGGTGAATTCTATCTCCTGACCACCAATGTTGAATGAGCGGTAAATCCTCTGACCTTTGGAAGAGATCTCCTCGGGAAGGGTTGCATCATTGATGCTGAGAAAATAACGCACCCTGGCCTTTTCGAACTCAATAAATCCGGCAACCCTGTCGTGGGTACTTACATGAACAACATTTTTCTTTACCTCTCCGAATATCCAGTAGAGCATATCGTAAAAATGAATCCCGATATTTGTGGCAATCCCGCCGCTACGGTGCACATCCCCCTTCCAGCTTGTAAAGAACCAGTTTCCCCTGGAGGTGATGTAGGTGAGGTCCATGTCGTATACTTTGCCGGCAGGGCCTTCGTCGACCATTTTTTTGAGTGCCAGGATCGACTGGTGGTACCTTAGCTGCAGTATTGTGAAGACACGTTTTCCGCTCTCCTTTTCGGCCTTTTCCAGGGCATCAAGGTTCCATGGATTCAAAACCAAGGGTTTTTCGGATATCACGTTCACTCCCAGCTTAAGACCATACCTGATGTGGGCATCATGCATATAATCCGGGGAACAAACAGAGAGATAGTCCACGCCACGGCCCTCTTCCTTTGCTTTCGAGAGATGCCTGTCAAAAAGTTCAAACTCCTTGAAAAACGAGCACTCTGGGAAGAAACTATCCATGATACCTACACTGTCAAAAGGATCGACAGCTGCAAGCAGGTTGTTTCCTGTCTCTTTGATTGCTTTAAAATGACGAGGTGCAATATAACCTGCAGCTCCCATCAAAGCAAATTGTTTAGTAGTTTCCAACTTGTATATTTTTTTACTATTAATCAAATATATAAAATAATCCGCTCAAAAAAAATCAGAAGTTCCAGCCAAAGGGATGGGATGCACTTTCCTTGACAGCAAAAGGATGGTAGTCACCTTTTAAACCAACTGGTTTTGCGTTCCGTATCGAATGGACTATACCTATAGAAGCCTTTGCCTCTTCCAGCCCAAAGCCCTTGCCTTCCAGGATGTGTTTGTAAGAGTCGGTGTGCAACTCTGTGAACCCGTCCGAAAACTCCACCTCCTGCCCCTCCATCATCAACGATCGGTAGGTGCGTTTACCGGAGAGCAACGCCTCCTGAGGCAAAGTGTCGGGATTTATACTCAGGAAATAGCGCACCCTGGCCCTCTCCATCTCCAGATAGCCGGCCACCCTGTCATGCGAAGCTACATGGACAATATTTTGCCTTACACTGCCAAAGACCCACGATAGCATATCGTAAAAATGGACTCCGATATTGGTTGCCACTCCGCCGCTTTTGCGCACATCCCCTTTCCAGCTGGTAAAATACCAATTTCCCCGGGAGGTTATGTAGGTAAGGTCTACGTCATATATCTTATCCGCAGGACCATTGTCTATCTTGTCCTTAAGTTCAATTATTGCTTTGTGCAGCCTCAGTTGCAATATGTTATATACTTTTTTCCCGGTTTCCCTTTCTACGTTCCGGAGGGCATCAATGTTCCATGGGTTCAATACGAGTGGCTTTTCACAAATAACATCGGCTCCGGCCCTTAGACCAAAACGGATATGGGCATCGTGCAGGTAATTTGGTGTGCATATCGATACATAATCCAGCTTGCCGCTGCATTTGCCGTCATCCCTGCGGATCACGTTGTTTTCCATCTTTGTGACATGGCGTTCAAACAGCTCATACTGGGTAAAAAACGAGCACTTTGGGAAATAGGAGTCAATAATTCCCACGGAATCAAATATATCATAAGCAGCACAAAGAACATTTCCGGTATCCTTGATGGCTTTCATGTGTCTTGGGGCGATATACCCGGCGGCACCTATCAGGGCAAAATTTTTCACTCTTGGTCTCCTTTTAAAATATCCGGCAAATATACACAAAATGTGCCATGGTGGTGTATCTCGCTTGCCCTATTCATACATTTCGCTGTAATAGCTCTGGTAGTCACCCGATGTAACCCTTTGGAGCCACACCTCGTTTTCCAGATACCATTTCACAGTCTTCTCGATCCCCTCCTCAAATTGTAAAGAGGGGCTCCACCCAAGCTCTTTGTGCAGCTTGGACGAATCGATTGCATACCTGAGGTCATGTCCGGCCCTGTCTGTAACATAAGTTATGAGGGATTCTCCGGATCCCTCCGGCCTTCCCAGTTGTTTGTCTACGGTTTTAATAAGAACCTTGATCAGGTCAATGTTTTTCCATTCGTTGAAACCTCCAATATTGTAAGTATCCCCAACCTTGCCTTTGTGGAAAATCAGGTCAATGGCCCTGGCGTGGTCCTCAACATAGAGCCAATCCCTTACGTTCTCTCCTTTGCCGTAAACAGGAAGCGGTTTGTTGTTCTTGATATTGTTTATGAAGAGAGGAATCAGTTTCTCGGGGAACTGGTATCCGCCATAGTTATTGGAACAGTTGGAAATCACAACGGGCAACCCGTAGGTGTCGTGGTAAGCCCTCACAAAATGGTCACTCCCTGCTTTCGAGGCTGAGTATGGTGAATGAGGGTCATACCGGGTTTCTTCGGTAAAAAAAGTCCCGTCATTCTCCAATGAACCGTAAACCTCATCTGTAGAGACATGGTAGAAAAGCTTTCCCTCAAACCCGGCCTTCCCTTCGCGGCCCCAATGGTTCTTGGCAGCCTGGAGCAGGGAGAGCGTCCCCATTATATTGGTCCTTGCAAATGAAAAAGGGTCCTTTATGGAGCGGTCCACATGTGATTCTGCCGCCAGATGGATAACTGCGTCAATATCATATTTGGCAAACAGCAACACCATATTATCGTAATCACAAACATCCCCTTTTACAAAAGTGTAATTGGAACTTTTCTCTACATCGGCCAGGTTTTCAAGGTTACCTGCATAGGTGAGCAGGTCCAGGTTAATGATATGGTAATTTGGATATTTGTTTACCAGCAACCTCACCAGGTGTGACCCGATAAAACCGGCTCCTCCGCTTACAAGAATCTTTTTCATGGTCTGACTATTTTATTTGACGATAAATATTCTCCTGACGAAACCTCCAAGGATAATTTCCAGTGCGGAATCTTCAACCCAAAGGTCTTTTTTATCTTTTGTTTGTCCAGCACCGAGTAGGGAGGTCTTTTGGCCCTGGAGGGGAAACGTTCGCTTAATACAGGCTCCACAACACATTTTGAACCGGAGAGCCTGACTATCTCCACGGCAAAATCATACCAGGAGCACACACCCTCATTGGAGTAATGGTAAATCCCATAAGGGAATGAATCCCGTGTGGTGCTCCAAAGCAGGTAATCCCGGCAAATCACAAGAATTGCATTGGCAAGGTCCTCGGCACAAGTGGGTGTACCTATCTGGTCATAAACAACTTCCAGTTTGTCCTTTTCATTTGCCAGCCTGGCTATTGTCTTTACAAAGTTGTTACCAAATCGGGAATAAAGCCAAGAGGTCCTGATAATCAAAAACCTGGCACCAGACTCTTCCAGAGCAATCTCTCCGGCCTCCTTTGATTTACCGTAAATACTGGACGGTGCCCTAAGGTCATCTTCGTTATATGGCAAAGGACCTCGGCCATCAAAGACATAATCGGTGGAAATATGTATCAGAAGGGCATTTGAGGCTTTGGCTGCAGCAGCCAGGTTTGCCGGGGCATCCCGGTTGACAGCCATACAAACCTCGGGTTCATCCTCGGCCTTATCCACTGCAGTGTAGGCAGCACAATTGATGACCACATCAATTGAATTGCCGGTCACAAATGAGATAACCTGGTCACGGTCGGTAATATCCAGCTCTGACTGGTCAGTGAGGAAAAGTGAGATATTGTCAAATATTCCGGAGAAATATCCATTATTCAATATTGCGGCCAACTCACTTCCCAACTGACCGTTGGCACCTGTTATAAGGATACCGGGGTTATCCTTTTTGGCTAAGTTGCTCATTTGTACAAATTTTCGTTATACTCGAAGAGTTTTGCATTCTCCATCAACGGATGGTTCTTGTCCTTATCGCTGAGTATGATATCGGACAAAGGGAGCCTCCAGTCAATATTCACCTGCGGATCATCCCAACGAATTGAGGCCTCATGTTCCGGAGAGTAGTAATTGTCACATTTGTACTGGAAAACACACTCCTCGCTCAGCACGGCAAACCCATGGGCAAAACCCCTTGGGATAAACATCATAAGTTTGTTTTCACAAGACAACTCAGCAGCAACATAGCTGCCAAAGGTCGGAGAGCCCCTGCGTATATCCACAGCTACATCCAAGACCTTTCCGCTCACCACCCTCACAAGCTTGCTTTGGGCAAAAGGGGGGAGCTGGTAATGCAACCCTCTTAACACACCATACCGGGATTTGGATTCATTATCCTGTACAAAAGTGGTATCACATACATTGGCTGCAAAAAGAGCCTGTGAAAATGACTCCATAAAATAACCCCTCTGGTCATAAAAAACCTTGGGGTCAATAACTAGTACCTGGGGTATTGAGGTGTTGATTATTTTCATTTCAAGAGGGAAATCAAATATTGTCCGTATTGGTTTTTTTCCATTGGCCTGGCTATCTCACGAAGTGTGGAACCATCAATCCACCCTTTGTTGTAGGCAATCTCTTCGAGGCAGGCAACCTTGAGGCCCTGTCTTTTTTCTATCACCTCCACAAAAGAGGAGGCCTCACTCAGGGAGTCATGGGTACCGGTATCCAGCCAGGCAAATCCACGGCCAAGCAACTGCACCTTAAGGGCTCCCTCTTTGAGGAATTCCTGGTTTACTGTAGTGATTTCAAGCTCACCACGTGCAGAGGGCTTGATCCGCTTGGCAACATCCACCACTTTGTTGGGATAAAAATAGAGACCAACCACAGCGTAATTGCTTTTGGGATTGGCCGGCTTCTCCTCAATGCTCAGCACTTTGCCTTTGCTGTCAAACTCAGCCACCCCGTACCTTTGCGGGTCGTTCACATAATAACCGAAAACGGTTGCCGTCTGCTGTGACTGTGCATCTTTTACAGCCTCTTGCAACATGCTGGTGAAGGATTGTCCGTAAAAAATATTGTCACCCAGGACAAGGCATGCAGAGTCATCCCCTATAAACTCCTCCCCAATGATGAATGCCTGGGCAAGACCGTCGGGAGAGGGTTGCTCTGCGTACTCAAAACGCACACCGTAATCGGATCCGTCACCCAACAA
>WARP01011280.1_pt1 | contig 10766 bp, 9 predicted proteins | sample 4769151 | NCBI WGS metagenome assembly WARP01 (sample SAMN08893023, study PRJNA449175) | gut metagenome | isolation source: rumen sample fed with dry roughage | host: cow | place: India: Nagpur | collected 2016 | reverse complement strand
ACCATTAAACAGGCTGAGATGCTGGACGACAAAAACCTCTTCAAAGATCTCAATATCAATATGGTGCTCTATCTGTATGTGGAAACCGAAGAGGTGGAGAAACGTATCCTTCGCCGTGCCCAGTTGGAAAACCGCGCCGACGACACGCCCGAGACGGTAAAAGCCCGTGTGGCCAATTTCTTCGAACAGACTATGCCGCTCGTGGATTACTATCAAAAACAGGGCAAACTGATACAGCTCAACGGCATGCAGGATATCGAACATGTGTTCGCTGACATTTGCAGCACGATAGAAGCCCACAAGTAAATGACAGAAACGATTCCCAAACGGCGCATTGCCCTGTTAGGCTCCACCGGTTCCATGGGAGTGCAGTCGCTGGAGGTGATTGCACAACACCCCGACCTGCTCCAGTTGGAGGTCATTGCGGCCAATTCCAGCGCAGAACTACTCATCCAACAGGCGCGCACCTACCAACCCAATATTGTAGTGGTGGTGCAAGAGGAGGCCTACCGGGTTGTTAAAGAGGCACTGGCAGACGAAGATATCAAAGTGTTCTGCGGGGAGCAGTCTCTCTGCGACATTTGCGAAATGGATTGCGTGGACATGGTGCTCTCCTGCATCGTAGGAGTTGCGGGGTTGCGCCCTATCTATCACGCCATCGACTGTGGCAAGCAGGTGGCATTGGCCAACAAGGAGACCCTAGTAGTGGCGGGCGAGTTGATGACCCGCCGGGCTAAGGAGCAGAATATCTGCATCTATCCCGTGGATTCTGAACACTCCGCCATCTTTCAGTCGCTGGCTGGAGAACATTACAATACCATCGAGAAACTCATCATCACCGCTTCCGGCGGTCCATTCCGGGGATGGAGTAGGGAAGCCCTGAGTGCAGTAACTCCTGCCATGGCGCTGAAACACCCCAACTGGAACATGGGACCCAAAGTAACCATAGACAGCGCATCCCTTATGAACAAAGGTCTGGAGGTGATTGAGGCCAAATGGCTCTTCGATGTGCCCTTGGATAACATAGAGGTGGTGGTACATCCGCAATCGATTGTGCACTCTCTGGTTCAGTTTCACGATGGCTCCCTGAAGGCTCAGCTTGGTCTTCCGGATATGAAACTCCCCATACAGTACGCACTGACCTTCCCGTTCCGGATGGAGAACAGCTTTCCTCGGTTGGATTTCGCGGACTACCCGCAACTAACTTTTGAAAAACCGGATTTGGACGTATTCCCCTGCCTCAACATCGCGTATAACGCATCCCGACTGGGAGGCTCTATGCCCTGCGTGATGAACGCCGCCAATGAGATTGCCGTGCAATGGTTCTTGCAAGAGAAAATCCGTTTTGTGGACATCCCGCATGTGCTGGAAGAGGCTCTCTCCCGCACATCTTTCTGCGAACCGCAAAGCGTGGATGAATACCTCTCCATTGACCGCGAAACCAAGGATGAACTTTTGCGACTCGGACCATGGAAGGGTTAGTCGTAAAATCCACCGGCAGCTGGTACGATGTACGCCAGGATGATGGCTCGACCATCTCCTGCCGCCTGCGCGGACAATTCCGTATACACGGCATCAAAAGCACGAATCCCGTCGTGGTGGGCGACCGGGTTCATTTCGACCTGGAGCATGATGGTACGGGAACGATAACCACCATTGAGCCACGTCGCAACTATATTGAACGCAAGTCCACTAATCTCTCGAAGATTAGCCATATCATTGCCTCCAACATCGATCGGGCTTTCTTAGTTATCACGCTGAAACAACCCCGCACATCGTTGGGATTTATTGATCGTTTTTTGGTCTCCGCAGAAGGTTTCCGTATTCCAGTATGCCTTATTTTTAACAAGATAGACCTATATACACCGGAAGAAATGGCTGTAGTGGAAGAACTGTCCTTGCTTTATGGCAGCATCGGATACGGTACGTTAAAGACCTCTGCCGTTACTGGGGAGGGCATTCCGCTGCTTCGCGAGATGATGACGGGCAAGGTATCCCTGTTTAGCGGACATTCTGGCACAGGCAAAAGTGCCCTCATCAAGCAGGTGGATCCCTCGTTGGACATCCGTATTGGGGAGATTTCCCGTCAGCATTTGAAAGGGAAACATACGACTACTTTTGCGGAGATGTTTCCTGTGGCTGGCGGTTACATGATGGATACACCCGGCATTAAGGAGTTCGGTCTGATTCAGTATTCCAAAGAGGAAATTCGGGATTATTTTCCGGAGATACGGGCATACAACAACCGTTGTCGCTACGACGACTGCATTCACTTGCACGAACCAGATTGCGCCGTACGGAGGGCAGTGGAAGAGGGGCACATTCCCGAATCCCGATATCTGAATTATTTAGCCATCCTGCAGGATGACGACATGCAGTTGGCGGATTGGAAATTGCAATAAAAGGTTATTGATAACGTAACTTGCTGAGAAAATAGACCGGCATTTTCGATTTAGCACTTCCTTGGCGGAACCGGTATCCTGACAATAGAAAATCATCTCCGTGCCACTGACTCAGATTGGTGGTATAGATGTTCGCATTGTTGCGAGATGTCGTGGGGAACAAATCCACCGTGCGGATGGGATCCTCCAACTGAAACTGCCGGTCGGTGAGCATCGTGGTCAACGATTGCCCCATAGTAAAATGGTAGAGGATGTAGTCAGTCAAAAAGGAAACCCGTAGGTGGGTGGTGAGATTGGTCACCATAATATTGTCGAACGGTATAGAATAATTCCAGCAGCGTCTCCCGTTGGGATCAAACACGTGTACTTCCGCATCAATAAAACGGTATCCCATGAACACGGGCTCGGTGGTGGGCACTCCATAGGAATAGGTGGTGGTATAGCGGTATTCCGGATAAAAAGATTCGGACACAAAAGCATATAGGGAATCGGAAGTGTAAATATTGCCGGCCAAATAGAGAACATCGGTCGAGGTGCGTCCAGTGGCCTGTGTCTGATGGAAAGGGTAGAGCATAGGTTGCTGGAAGTGGTGCTCCTCATAGATGCATGAATAGACCCCGGCCGCCATGTTGCCGGAAGCTTTGCGGGGCTGATATGTTCCACTCAGTAGATAACGACCCGGCGCAAGAAGAGCTATTCGTGCATTCTGGAAGCGATATACGCCTGTGTCGGGAAAGTCAATCACCCGCTGGATATGGCCAGCTAAATTGGTTTCGCAAAGCCATAAGACGTTGTTTCGAGTGCTCGGCGAGGTGTTTACGCACACCACAGAACACTCCTCCTGACTGTCCATGAGATAGTCGTCCACCGTGTATTCCGGCGCATTGCTCAAATAGAGGGCGTGGACAGATTTGTCTCCGTTCGGGAGGTAGAATATGTTGTAAGTACTGTTTCCGGAAGGAGCTGTGAAGATCACACTGCCATTATGAACAGAAAAATGGGCGATATCACCGGTCGGCAAGTTTCCGACCGGATGTTGTTCTGTTGTGTGATCCGTAAGTGAATAGATCAGCAGCAGTCCATCAGGTTGTTTACGTTTCTTGAGTATCTGTTGGCAGAGTATAAAGAGTTTATCCCCATCAAAAGCGGAAGCCACAATCCCCATAGACGTAGGAAGAGGATTGCGGCTTTCGTTCATCAAAGTCAGATTTACATCATACTGAAGAATCACGCAGTATGCGGTATCTGTTGTAGTAAGAGGGTAAAGCAGGCATACTCCGAGTGTGTCGCATAAAACGCGCCGCATTTCCGAGGAGTAGCGCTCTGCCGGAAACTCCAACCGTACTGGCCGTCCGGATTGGGCAGCAAGGGTTCCGTACAAGACAAAACCCAGCAGGAGAAGTCGGAATCTTTTCAAGATATTATTGGACAATATAGTCAACATAGACGCCCGGTGTATGCACCTGCTCCATGGGGATGGTTCCGGCTTCCACCAGCTCTTTGGTTTCCACAATGACAAGGTCAGCAGCCGTGGCCATCATGGGGTTGAAGTTCTGTGTGGTTCCTTTGTAGATGCAATTGCCCACGGTGTCGCAAACACTTGCTCCGATGAGGGCGATGTCCGCGTGGAGGGGCAGCTCCAGCAGGTATTCCTGTCCGTTGATTTCGATTTTGCGTTTTCCTTCCTCTACAACAGTGCCAATACCCGTTTGGGTAAGCACACCGCCTAAGCCGGCGCCGCCACAACGGATACGCTCCGCCAGTGTACCTTGCGGTGCAAATTCGATCTCAAGTTCTTTGTCATTGAACTGCTGTATCGTGTCGGCATTGGTGCCGATATGGGAGGCGATGAGTTTCTTGACCTGGTGGTTTGCAATCAACATGCCGATGGCTTTGTTGGGATAAGCGGTGTCGTTGCCGATGAGCGTGAGATTCTTCACACCCTTCTTGGCAATGCCTTCAACTAATTTTACTGCAGTACCGGCGCCTAAAAAGCCGCCAAACATGATGGTCATCCCGTCTTTCACATGGGATACAGCTTCTTCAATGGAAATAAGTTTACTCATCTTGGTGTGTTTTAATGTTTATTTTTTATGTTAGATTTCAAAAAAATGCGTGGCAAAGATACAAAAAATCAGAATATCATTTCACCTCTTCCAACAGCAAATCACCCAATCCGATATGATAGCCTTCTGAAAAGAAAAGGATGGTTCCCTGGCGGTTCACCACGATGCAAACGGGATTATCACCCTGTCGGGTCTCCACTAATCCGTTCAGCACTTGTTCTCGTAACGGAGCAAAACCCTTCTGTGTGACGGTCAAGTTTGCAGGTAGGTGCTTATTTGGTTTCCAGTTGCCGTTATCGGCCACAAAAAACAGTGAGCCGCCCCAAGTCTCGTAGGCTTTCCGCTTGGTTTCCAACTCTTTCACCAAATGGTTGACCGGTTCTGTACCGGGTGTCACCAGACACAGAATCAATTTATCTTTGCCGGATTGGGCGAGTATGGTTTGCAGAGAGATTCCGTTCACGAATGTTTGATCCATGTCTAGGCTTCCATAGTTGTGCTCCCGCATCGTGAGTGGGCGCAGGATAATCTGCTTTTCCACCGTCTCGTCAGCACTCACAGTGAAGAACTCCATTCTGGAAAGCACATCCCCATTGCTGTAACGGTTACCCGTAGAGAGGCAATAACGTCCAGCAGGTACACTCAATACGATATGCGATTTATCTACACGAGGATCGTTTTCGTAATCGTACGAAACAAATTCGCCGTCTACAAGTCGCTGGAGAGTATATTGTGGATAGTATGTATAGTGTTGGGGATTGTGCAGTACGATGGTTCCGTAGGGGAGTACCTTTTCGTGAATATCAGCATCAGGATAGAGTTTGACATTCTGCCAGGCACCATTCTCCCAAGCATAGATTTCCCCGCTGGCGTTGTCCATATAGGCTGGCACATCGCGTTCCCGACAAAGTGCCACAAAGAATATGCCCAACGAGTGCCAATCAGCACGTTTTCCAATCGCTACGCCTTCTGGACTAATCGGACAGTTGAAGTAGTTGCACTCGTCATCCACTACGATATTCTCTACAGTGTATTGCCGTATTTGTTCCAATGTCGGTTTTTCGCCCAGCTCCTTATGAGAAACTTTCCATAGGATGGCATTTGGATAGCGTAGCATTTCATTGGAGATGCGCGGAGCGAGCAACCCCTTCACAAACACCTCCTTGGGGAATTTTCCGAGATCCTTATGTAAGTTATTTTCCAAAATTCCTTCCGGCGTATCGCGCAAGTCTTTGTCTGCCAGAGAATAGATATATTCTCTCAAATAGATGCCTTCTTCTTTTACACGGTGTTTCTGGAGAAAATTCATAACATCATTATAGTTGCCCTCACTGCGGCGCACTATGTCGTACAATTCTTCATCACTGAAATACTCGCTCTGAAGAGTGGCTTTCACCATGTCGGCCGTAGGGAATGTGGCTCGGTAGGCTTCGCGCAAGGAATCCTCATACTGCTTGCGGCGCTCATTGAGAGCCTGTCTATCGGGAGTGGTTGTCGTTAAGGTTGCGCCTCCTTTGGGCGGGTTCATATCCAAGAGAATGGTCTCCGGGATTTCCTGTGCACCTTGAGACCCCAATGTCAGAGTGAGATGATGCTGCGTGCGACAATCAGCTTTCGCATACGCATATCGACCCTCTTTCTTCACCCAAATCAACAAGTCTCCCTTTCCAGTAATGAGAGAAGCTTGCCCTTGAAGGTCGGTTTTACGGCTGGCCAGCGTGTAGTATTCCGCATAATTGTAGAGTTTAAACAATACGGTGGCGTCGGGTATCGGACGGTTGTTTTCGTCGGTTACGGTGACAGTAAGGCGCACTGTGTCGGCATAGTTTGACAACACATTGATACAGGAATAGTAACGGGTCTGCTTGTTCACCTCTTCGGGACCAAGGTATTTGCCAAACACATTGGTGTGCACCATCATTGTTCTGGAGGAAGGGACGGCGAACCAGCCCATATCGAGTTCTGGGTCGGGTTCGCAGGCACCCAAGAAGTGCCATTTCCCATCCACATAGGCTTCAACCCAAGCATGGTTGTCGTCGCAGTGTGCCCAACGTGGGGTATAACATTGGCGGGCGGGAATGCCCACTGCCCGCAAGGCGGTGACTGTCAGCGTGCTCTCTTCGCCACAGCGACCATGCGAGGTTTTCAGTGTGGCCAAAGGTGCCGATGTACGCACATCGGCGGGTTGGTAGTCCACATATTCGTGGCACCAGTGGTTTACTTCCAACGCTGCCTCGTACATGCTCATGTTTTGAATACGGTTTTTCAGCTGATGGAAAATATAGGCGCGAGCCGTGTCCAGGTTCTCGTTGTTTACGCGATAGACGACCACAAAATGACGGAATAACTCTTCTGGAACATCTTTCCCCCAGGAAAAGGTGTTGCGAGCCTCTCGCGCAAGGGCAACTTGCTGTTCGAAGAAGTTAAAATAATAATCGAAGAGGTCGCTCTGTGGCATATAGGCGTACAAAAAAGTCAGATACTGCGCCATCTCACGACTGTCGTTGTCTGAACGTGTCTCGTATGCCATAATCTGCTCGCGCACATATTCCGGAATGTCTTGTCGGTGCTGATAGTCTTTCCGCACTGCACTCCAATAGTCTTGCTGGGCAAACAAAGGGGTTGTCAGACCGAAGACCGACAACCCGAAAATGATGATAAAGGCATGTTTCATAACAGCGAAATGCTAATTTCTTTCGTCGAAAAAGGTGACGGGTTTCCGGCTCATGGCAGGAAAGTTTACCTTGCGGACAGCTTCAGCGGGTGCAACTACAATCTGCGGGGCAACTCGTATCTTAGCGCGGAAACGGTCTTTGAGGTCTTTCACAGCATCTAAGGGGGCATTGTCGCGAAGGCCGATGGTGATGATAACATCGTCGGTACCCGCATCGCTGGTCTTGAGGGTGATGTAGTAGTTTTCCACATAGCCTGTATTGTTCAGCACATCGGCCATGGCGGGTGGGTAAAGGGTTGTGCCCTTATACTTGATCATGTGGTTCTTACGACCTACAATGGGGCTGATGCGGAACGTCTGTCTCCCACACCGGCAGGGTTCCGGGTGAATACAGGCCATATCCCCAGTACGGAAGCGCAGTAGCGGCATACCCTCCACACCAAGGGTTGTGATGACCACCTCGCCAACTTCACCCTCCGGCACGGGATTGTCGTCTTCCCCGATGATTTCTACAATGAGAAGCTCGGGATGGTGATGACCGCCGCAACCGTACTGACACTCGGAGAAGGTGGCAGACATCTCTGTGGAGGAGTATGTGGCAAAAAGATCCACATCCCATTTATCCTTTATCTTCTTGCCTAATGAGTTGAGCTCGAAGTTTTGTTCCCGCAATCCCTCTCCGATACCGATAATGCGACGAATGGAACTCTTCCTGTAGTCGATGCCATTAGCTTCGGCGTACTCTATGAGTTTCAAAATAAAAGAAGGGATGCACATAATGGAATCGGGCTTTATCCGCTGAATGGTATCCCATTGCAGTTCGGGAATGCCATTTCCTACGCGGATAACACCAGCCCCCATCTTACGCAAACCAAGAAAATAGGCCATACCTGCCATAAAGCGTTTGTCAAGGGTGGTCATCAGCTGCAGCACACTGCCTTGTGTGAGACCCGCACAGGTGAATGATACAGCTTCGTTGTAGGCCAACCTATCCAGATCAGAGTCCGTACAGGCAAACGTGACCGGATCCCCTAACGTACCCGAGGTGGTGATGAAATCAATAACCTGTTCGCGAGGAACGCATAGGAAGTCCATGTTGTGCAACTGCAAATCCTTCTTGTCGGTGAAGGGAATATGCCTCAGATCTTCCAGTTTTACAATTTTATCCACATCGATATGATGCTGGGCGAACATTTGCTGATAAAATGGGGAGTTAGCCTTCAAATAAGCCAACTGTTTTTTCATTTTCTCTTCCTGGAAAGCCTTGATGACTGCCCGGGGCTGGAATTCAATATCCGGATTGAAATTCATACTTTTGATTCTATTGTAGTATTTGCAGTTCTTTTAACCACTTAATAAATTCGTATTTCCATTTTCCCGCTTCGGGGGCGATTTTCTCATCCATGCCATATCCATGGCCACCGGTTTCATACAACAAAAACTTATGCGGAATTTTGGCTCTCTTGAGGCTTCTATCCAGTCGGACGCTGTTCTGGTACATCACCACAGGATCATCCTTAGCGGTGACGACCAGGGTAGGGGGCATGTTAGCCGGAATGCTCAGTTCCATAGAAAAGTGGGTTTGCTGATCCAGCGTATAGCGACGGGTCAGCAGGTTGCGGCGGGAGCGCTGGTGGGCTATGTCGTCCTGCATGGAAACCACAGGATACACGGGTACAACAAAATCGGGTCGTAATGAGATGTCATCTTGAACCCCCAACTTGGCAATTTCGTTTTCTTTGGCAAAAGCGCCAGTCATGGTCACCAGATGACCGCCGGCGGAGAATCCCATAGTGCCCACCTTGTTCGGATCAATCCCATATTCTTTGGCATGTTCGCGGACGTAGTGGATGGCATACTGAGCATCTTCTAACATAGCCGGATGGTGGTAACCTTGTGACCCTACCCGGTATTTCAGCACAAAGGCGCTGATGCCCTGACTGTTGAGCCATTCTGCCACACCGAACCCTTCCGTGGCTATTCCCATGGTGTGGGCATAGCTTCCACCAGGGCACACCACTACGGCTACCCCGGTGTTATTTTCTTTCGGAGCCGGATAGATATACATCTTCGTGGGTTGCGATTTCATGCTCTGAACATTATGCCACAACCGTATGGGCTTGGGCTGTGCAACCACAGACAACGCCCATACTAATGAAAACAGAATCAGGAATAGTCGTTTCATTATTTCACTTTATTGATAGCTTTTCCAATAAGTTCTCCGATATTGCTAAAAGCCTCCCCCACACGCAGTTCCGGTTGAGGCGCCATGAAGTACATCGAATAGGATATTTTCTTCAACTCTATAGTGGCAAAAGGCGATGAGGAAGAAGCGGTTTGGCGGAAAGACACCATGCCTGAGATTTTGGCGGGTTGCGACATGGGGCCGGCAAAACTACCCGGATCGATGTCTGACAATTTTACCACGATGGTGTACTCGGCCTCTGGGTAGTCACCGACCTGAATGCCCTTTTTTACTAACTCTTTGTTGATGTCTTCAATGAGCCGGGGTTCCCATTTCTCGGTGCGGAAAGTGCTGGTCCATGCTGCCTTCCATTCCGGATCTTTGGCAAACTTTTCGCCTTTAAGATAGGCTGACTCACTGTCACCATCATAGGTAACGCCTTTGTAGTCAAAGACAATGTTGATTTCTTTCTGACCTTTTAACGGGGAAAGATCACCTTTTACTTTCTGAGCCTGAACGGTCAAGATGGCACAAATGGCCAATACTGCGAATAATACTTTTTTCATAACGATAATGTTTTGTTTGATTATTTATTTATGCTACGATGTTTTCTATTTCTTCCTTGCTGAGTTGGCGATAGGAGAGATTGGTCGGCATTCCTTTCACGACATCATACGAGACTTCAAACATCTCTTCGTCATAGAAAGAGAGTTTGGAGTTCGTGTTGGGATTACATTCAATGTAGATGATACGGTTAATGTCCAATTGCTTCTTATCGCAAATCTGCTTAATCAGGGAACCTCCCGCGTATGTGATGGAGGTGCCAGGGTTCTCCTGATATAATTCTGTCGTAATGATATAGGTTTTGCCGTCTTTAATAATGGTTTTCAGTCCACAGGCACTGGGCATTTCCCATTGTCCTGCAAATTCGAAAATCTCATCATAATATTTTTCAGGTACACGCATGATTGGGTTTATAAGGTTTAAGGTTTTACGAATTTAAGGTTTGTGAAGATTATAATCCACTAAAACTCATTGAAATGGCTTTTGGTGCGATCCACGGCTTTGCCGAAGCTCTTGTTGGCAAGTTTGCGGTCTCGGGGACGATAGGTGCCATCCCGCATTTCACGCAACATGACATTGGTGAACAGTTTGAACATTTTCTCCTCCTGTGTCTCGTCGTGATAGAATGCGCTCCAGGCATACTCATAAAGCTCCTGAAGACGATCTGGGGTCATGTGTTTGGGTTTATACACAACCTGTCCAGCATTGTAATGATCCCAGTCATGGTCGAAGATGCGGCCTTGGCGCATAAGGTCGTCGTAAGCTTTGGTGTGCGGAAATGGTGCCAAGATGGTAAATTCGGCCAAGTCGAGATCAATCTTAAGGAGGAAATCGATAAGGCGAAGAATGTCATCCTCCGTTTGGTTGTCGAGTCC
>WARP01003846.1_pt1 | contig 10782 bp, 9 predicted proteins | sample 4769151 | NCBI WGS metagenome assembly WARP01 (sample SAMN08893023, study PRJNA449175) | gut metagenome | isolation source: rumen sample fed with dry roughage | host: cow | place: India: Nagpur | collected 2016 | reverse complement strand
ACAAGCTTGAACTTGGTGTGGGTTCACCGAATGATATGGTAGATGTGACCGCCGACGTGGTAGACAACTTGGACGGCACCTACAGCTACACTACCGACACCTTGCGCGTGGCCAACTATTTTCTCTATGCTACCTTCCGTAAGGATACCGTCAATATTCATTACAACATCCTCACCGGTAAGGGCTTTGCCGATGCCTCCGACGAGTTAATGGCTCCTGCCCAGTATGACACCTGGATCGACTACGATGCACAGCATACGGCAACGCTCACGCCCGCCGCTGGATACTTCCTCGTGGATGTGGATGGCAATGGTCCTACATCGACCGTGGCCTTCGACAGCGTGGAAAGCACCCAGACGCTCAACGTCAAGTACGGCTTCCAAGTGACCGCTGAGGCTACCAACTTCTATGCCACCAACCTCGGAAGCACTGAGTTGCGTGGAACCATCTTCCCTGACACCGCACTGGTGCCCGAAGGTGACGCTCTGACCCTCAACGGTACTATCCAAGAACACTTCCATCTCGAGAGCTTCCTCGTTGACGGCGTCGAGAATATCCAGAATGTGAACTTCGGATCCGACGGTTCCTTCTCCTTCACCTTCGCCAATGTTCTTGGTAACTACCACGTCAACGCTATCGTCAAGATCGATACCTTCTGCATCAAATACAACGTGGCTGGCGGTTTGGCCATCGTCAATGGAGAGGCTTCTACTACCGATCCGCAGACCCTCACCTCCTGCCACAACTACGGCGACACCTGGACGGCTTCCTTCGCCCCGGTTCCCGGATATGAGTTCATCGGCATCGAAGTGGATAGCACCGCTTTCGGTACACCGGACAACTTTGTATTCCCGTTCATCACGAAAGGTCATACGGTGAATGTCACCATGGCGCCCAGAACCACCCTGGTTTCTATCATCGCCAACGCCGGTGGTACCGTCTCCCCGGATGCAAGCTTCGTATATGGTTCTAATGCCTCTTACACCTTCACGGCTACGCCTAACGCTGGATACCACATCGCCAGCATCACGCACAACAACGTGCCCGTGACCATCGCTAACCCTGAAGCTGCTTACACCGAGACGCTCACTGCTCAGGATCTGACTGTGGATCACAACTATGTTGTATACTTCGCTATCAATATGTACACCGTGGAGGCTTCCTGCAATGCTGGTGGTGTAATCACGCCTGCTGGTGCTACTTCCTACGCTTATGGCTCCACACCTACCTATGATATCACACCTAACGCTGGTTTCCGTATCGACTCTGTGATTGTCAATGGTGTCTTTGTGGGTACTTCCAACTCCTACACCTTCGCTGCTCTGCAGGCTGATCAGACCATCCGTGTCGTCTTCGCCGGCATTGCTTACACTGTGATGGTGGACACCACCATCCAACATGGTACTATCGCTGGTCCGGCTGCTTCCTATAGCTATGGTGCAACGCCTACCTATACTATTACCCCTGCCGCTGGATACGCTATCGCTGATGTGGTTGTTGACGGTATCTCTGTTGGTGCAGTTACAAGCTACACCTTCGCTCCGATTCATGCCAACCACACCATTAGTGCTTCCTTCTCTCCGATACAGTACACGATCTTGGCTGGTGCTGGCAACGGTGGTTCCATTACCCCCAGCGGTACGGCTACCATCAACCATGGCGCTAATGCTGCTTACAGCATCGCACCCGCCACGGGATACCATATCGACAGAGTCCTCGTTGACGACGTCAACGTTGGTGCTGTGACAAGCTACACCTTCTCTAACGTGACTGCCAACCACACCATCTCCGCGTTCTTCGCTCCGAACGAGTTCACGGTGACCGTTAACCAGCCTGCTCACGGTGCTATTGCTCCTACTTCGCAGACTGTCGTTTACGGGGCAACGCCTACCTTCACCGTCACGCCGGATGCTGGATACACGGTAACCGCCATCACCTGCAACGGTACTAACGTCATTGGCAGCGCCGTTCCTGTTGGTGAGGCCTTCCAGTACACGCTCGCTCCGGTAACCGCTAACGTCACGCTTTCCGCCACTATGACGGTTAAGACCTTCACCATTACCGCTTCTACTGGTGCTAATGGTACGGTGACGCCTGCTGGTACTGCTACGCTCAACTATGGTGCCAATGCAACGTACACGATCACGCCTGCGGCTGGTTATGTCATCGATAAGGTTTTGGTGGACGGTGCCAATATGGGTGCCATCACTTCCTACACCTTCGTTAACGTGACCGCTAACCACACCATCTCGGCTACCTTCAAGGCTATCACGTGTGATGTGCCCACCAACCTCTACGCTATCAACATCGGACAGAACACGGCTACGCTTGTTTGGTACCACGAGGGTGCGGCTTCCTACGACATCCGTTACAAGGCTGCTGGAACTACGGACGCTTACACGACCGTTTCCGCTACCACCAACCTCTACAATGTCGCTGGACTCAACGCTGGTACTGCTTATCAGTGGCAGGTGAGAGCTAACTGCTCTGCTACTGCTAGCAGCGAGTGGTCTAATGTCTCCATGTTCACCACCGATGTTTGTCCTGCTCCGGATCCCTCCGGTGTTGAGGACTTCGTACGCAGCTTGGTGCGCGTCTACGCTTCCGGACAGAATGTCTTTGTTGCCAACGACAACAATGTACGTATCGACAACGTCCAGATCTACGACGTTTACGGCAAGATCATCTACAGCGGTAACGTCACTGGCAATCCGGAGGTTATCTCCCTGAATGTGGCCGCTGGCACCTATCTGGTGCGTCTGACCACTGAGAATGGCGTTGCTAACTACAAGGTGGTGCTCACCAAGTAGTCCGCATAATAGATTGTTTATCCTAAAGGAGACGGCAATTTGCCGTCTCCTTTTTTTATTTCTTTATCAATAAAAATATCGTCATCCTAATGCTTTGATAATTCTTATAAAATATGTACCTTTGCACCCCTTAACATTCGTGACAATTATTAATATAAAACATTAGATATGAAAGAAAACGTAACAATGAGTTTGAACCCTTTGGTTAATTATCTGAAAAAGAGCCCGAAGGAATTTACAAAGGCTGACATGATTAAATTCGTGGAAGAACAGGAAATCCGGATGGTCAACTTCCATTATGTGGCAGGTGACGGGCGTTTGAAAACGTTGGGTTTCATTTTGAACAGTCGCGAGTATTTAGAGCAGATTCTCTCAAATGGCGAGCGTGTGGATGGTTCCAACATTTTCCCAGCTTTTATTCACGCAGGTTCTTCGGATTTATATGTGATACCTCGTTTTTCTACGGCTTTCATCAATCCTTTTGCTGAGATTCCGACGCTGTCGTTCCTTTGTTCCTATTACAATAAGGATGGTCAGCCGTTAGAGAACTCCCCGGAATATATTCTGCGTAAAGCCTGTAAGTCCTTCACCGAAGTTACGGGCATGTATTTTCAGGCTATGGGCGAGTTGGAGTATTATGTGATAGGAGAAGCCGAAGACTTATATACCATTCCCGATCAGCGCGGTTATCATGAGTCTGCACCGTTCACGAAATTCGAGAGTTTCCGTGCAGAGTGCATGTATAACATTGCCAAAGCCGGCGGTATGATTAAATACGGCCATTCCGAAGTGGGCAACTTCACCTTGGATGGTAAGATCTATGAACAGAATGAGATTGAGTTTCTGGTTACGGATGCTCAAGAAGCTGCCAACCAGTTGATTCTCGCCAAATGGATAATTCGTAACCTTGCTTACCAATACGGTTTAGATGTGACCTTCTCACCGAAGATCACGACGGGCAAAGCTGGTAGCGGTTTGCATATCCACACCTGCATTGTGGACAAGAATGGCAAGAACCAGTATGTTACGAAGGGCAAACTTAATTCCATAGCCAAGACCGCCATTGCGGGCTATATGACTTGTGCTGGCTCGCTTACCGCCTTTGGTAACACTAATCCAACCTCCTATTTCCGTCTTGTGCCGCACCAAGAGGCTCCTACGTCCGTATGTTGGGGCGACCGTAATCGTTCGGTGCTCGTCCGCGTGCCGCTGGGCTGGACACACAAGAACGATATTGTGGCCGACTTGAACCCGCTGGAGAAACCGGTTAACAAAGATCGTTCCCAGAAGCAGACGGTGGAATTCCGCTGTCCGGATGGTTCAGCCGATATCTACCTGCTGATTGCCGGTTTGGTGTGTGCAGCACGCCATGGCTTCGAAATGGAAGGTGCCCTTGACTTTGCCAAAAAGACCTACGTGGATGTCAATATTCACAAGGCCGAAAATCAAAAGCTTCTCGAAAGCTTGGCTCAGCTGCCCTCATCCTGTTGGGAGTCTGCTGATGAATTAAGCGCCCATCGGAATATTTTCATGCGTCATGGCGTTTTCAACGGCGAGATGATCGACGATATCGTCAAACAGCTGAAATCCTTCAAGGATCAGAATATCCGAAAGGAAATCGAAAAAGATCCTTCCATTATGGCCAAGATGGTACAAGAATATTTCTACTGCGGTTAATTATGAACTATACCGTTGTAATTGTTTCCTGTCTCGCGCTGGTCGCCCTGGTAGCGCTGGCCAAATTGTTTGTGGAACGCAGTCTAAAGATGCAGGCCCTCGATAACGGGAAAACCGTCAAGGGCATTGTCCTACCTCTCCGACTGCAGGCATACGAGCGTATGGCGCTATTTCTGGAGCGTATTGAGCCTAATCAGTTGGTGATGCGCATCCACGGCGACGGCCTTACGGTGGCTCAGGAACAGAATCTGCTCCTGACAGCCATACGAAGCGAATTTGAACACAATCTTTCCCAGCAGATTTACATTTCGCCTATGGTTTGGCAGCAGATATGCGACGCCAAGGATGACATCGTCACGATTATCAATACTGTAGCCGCCGATATGGATCCTAATGAGAACAGTCTTGCCTTTGCGGAGGCTCTATTGTTGGCGTCCGCTGAAAAACCTGTTGTGGAAAATGCGCTTTCGGTACTGAAGACCGATATTCAAAAACTCTTCTGAATATGAATCTGAAGGATATAAAAATCGCCGTCATCGGCCTGGGCTATGTGGGACTACCCTTAGCTCGCCTTTTCTCCACCAAGTTTGAAACGGTGGGTTTCGATATGAATCCAGCACGTGTGGAGGCTCTGATGCGGGGTCACGATGCCACACGGGAGGTTTCTGACGAATTGCTTATGGAAGCCATCCGCGAACACGGCTTTCGTTGCACCACCCAATTGGAGGATATTCGCGCCTGTAATTTCTACGTGGTGGCAGTACCCACCCCGGTGGATGAGAACAACCGTCCTGACTTGAAACCCCTCTGGGGCGCCAGCGAAACCGTCGGCAAGGTTATTTCCAAGGGCGATGTGGTGGTGTATGAATCTACCGTATATCCTGGCGTTACCGAAGAGGAGTGCCTGCCCGTGGTGGAACGCGTGTCAGGCCTCAAATTCAATACAGATTTCTATGCTGGATATTCGCCAGAACGGATCAATCCGGGCGACAAAACCCATACGGTCGAGAAAATCAAGAAGGTGACATCCGGCTCAACACCCGAAATTGCGGATCTGGTGGATGCTGTCTATAACACTGTGCTGGTAAATGGTACCCACAAGGCTCCCAGTATTAAGGTGGCTGAGGCTTCCAAGATTATCGAAAACTCCCAACGCGATGTCAATATTGCGTTCATGAACGAGTTGGCTAAGATTTTCAACGCCATGGGCATTGACACGCACGATGTGATTGAGGCGGCGGCCAGCAAGTGGAATTTCATCAAGCTGAGCCCCGGTTTGGTCGGAGGTCACTGCATTTCCGTTGATCCCTATTATCTCATTCAGAAGGCTCAAGTGTACGGTGTGCTGCCTCGTGTGATGAGCAACGCCCGCCGGCTTAACGATGGCATGGGTGCGTACGTGGCGAACCAAACGATCAAGTGCATGAACAAAAAGGGTTTGGTAGTGAAAAATGCCCGTATTCTGATTTTAGGTATCACCTTCAAGGAGAATTGTCCCGACATCCGTAACACAAAAGTGGTGGACATCTACCACACGTTGGCGGAATATACTTCCGATATTACCGTTTATGACCCTTGGGCCGATGTGGAGCATGTACGGGAAGAGTATGGCATTGAAATAGCTTCTCAACTCCCAACGCTCGGCAAACAGCCTTATGACGCTGTTATCTTAGCGGTAGCGCACTGCGAGTTCCTTACGCTCGATGTACGCGCCTTACTTCGCGATAATGGGGTTGTATATGATGTGAAGGGTATTCTTCCGCGTGACGTGGCGGATGCGCGCCTGTAGGCCTTTTACGGTCGTTAGGTTATGCTTTTAACTCGCCAGCCTTGAAGGCGATGGCGTACAATTTCACTTGTTTTATCATCGAGGCTAACCCGTTGGAGCGGGTAGGGGAGAGATGTTCCCGAAGACCTATCTTATCCAAGTAAGATAAGTCATTGTCGAGGATTTCCTGTGGGGTGCGCCCGGAGAGCACACGCACCAGTAGGTTTACGATACCTTTGGTGATGATGGCGTCGCTGTCGGCGGTAAAAAACACACAGCCGTCCCGTAGTTCGGCGTGCAGCCACACTTGCGATTGACACCCTTCAATCCGATATTCCGGCGTTTTGTACTGTGGGTCAATCATGGGCAGTTCTCGTCCCAACTCTATAATATAGTTGTATTTGTCCATCCAATCGTCGAACATTTCAAATTCGGCGATGAGATCTTGTTCCATATCTTGCATAGAAGGTGTCATAAATACAGGTTTTATTTTGTTAAAAGTCCAACACAGACTCCCAGCGGAGCGCTTGTGGCACAATAGGTTCAATATAACTATAGGTGAAAGATTTTTCTTTTACTTCTTTCTTGAAAAGGATTTCGTTTTTATCAATGCTGTTTATAAGATAGAATATCACACTAAAGACTACCACTACTTTGCCAATACCGAAGAGAAGCCCGAAAATATGGTCTATAGCACCGGGAATGACCAATTTGACAACACGGGTCATCAATTTGCCGACAAAGTGAACCAACAACACGATAGAGCTGAAAATCAGAATAAAGATCACCGGTTTTGCAAAGGAGATTTGGCTGAGCATAGAGGCCGACCAATCGGAGAAGCGGTAGGTAAACCATACTCCGAGCACAATGGCTGCCACAGAGGTTATCTCATAGATAAAACCGTTTTTAAACCCCAAAAAGCCAAACCAACATAGCGGAATCAATACCAGAATGTCAATGAAAGTCATGATTTACAGATGTTCACGGATTCGTTGAGTGAGAGGTTGAGCGTATATGAAATCATTGAGTTTATCATTTCCGGATATAAGCACGGAATCTTTGTCGCCGCGCCATGCAAGGGTACCCTGATAAATAAAAGAGATGGTTTCCCCGATGGTAATGACGGAGTTGAGGTCATGGGTATTCACCACCGTGGTGATGTTGAACTCGTGGGTTATCTTGAAGATGAGTTCATCGATGGTGAGAGAGGTTTTGGGGTCGAGGCCGGAGTTGGGTTCATCGCAGAAGAGATATTTTGGGTTGCAGGCGATGGCACGGGCGATGGCCGCACGTTTTTTCATACCGCCGCTGAGTTCTGCCGGATAGAGTTTGTTTACGCCTGGCAAATCCACACATTCAAGGCAGAAATTCACCCGGTCAAGTTTTTCACCCTCGGGCATATTGGAGAGCATATCCAAGGGAAACATCACATTTTCCTGAATGGTCATGGAATCAAACAACGCAGAACCTTGGAACACCATACCCATTTCACCACGCAGTTTCCGTTGGTCTGTTTCCGACATTCTTTGCAAGTCGCGGCCACTGTACAACACCGTTCCCTCTTCGGGATAGTGCAGACCCACCAGACATTTCATCAGCACCGTCTTGCCGGAACCGGATCGGCCGATGATCAAATTCACCTTACCCTCTTCAAACTGGGTGTTGATGTCGAACAGCACCTGTTTTTCATAGAAAAATTTTGATACATGGTTGACTTCAATCATCGGAGCGGGGGTTATAGCATGATTTGGGTTATCAGTACGTTGAGTACCAAAATAATGAAACTGGAAACTACAATACCTTGCGTGCTGGCTTTACCCAGTTCCAAGGCGCCACCATCAATACGATAGCCGTAGAACGAGGATACGGTGGACATGATAAAGGCAAAGACAAAAGTCTTAGTAAGGGCATAAATAATATCATAAACCCGGAAGCAGTAGGTAAGACCGTCTATGAAATTATAGGTTGACACGCAGCCCGTAAGTTTTACGGTGATGTAGCCGCCGATGATCGCAAAAAAGATGCTGAAGATGATCAGAAGGGGGTTCACAATCATGGAGGCCACCACTTTGGGCAGCACCATGTATGAGGCGGGATTCAGTCCCATGACTTCCAAGGCGTCAATCTGTTCGGTAACCCGCATGCTGCCGATTTCGGCCGTGATACGCGAACCGAGGTTACCCACTAATAGCAGGCTGATGATGGTTGGGCACAACTCCATCACAATAGAGGTACGGGAAACGAAACCCACGGTCCATGCCGGAATCCAGCTGCTTTCAATCTGCATGGCCGTCTGTGTGGTAATAACACTACCCATAGATACCGATACGATGCAGACAATCAGCATGGAACCGACCCCCATAGCATCCATCTCAAAGAGGATTTTTTTGAAGAAGATACTCCATTTGTCAGGTTTGGAAAAAACCTTTCGCAGAAAGATAAAGTATTCTCCAAGAATCGTTAATAAACTGCGTACCATATTTCCTAAAAGCGGGCAAAGATAATCTTTTTTTGCATATTTTTGCGCCTTGATAAAACCGTTACTATCTATGACACCCATACTCACCCTGATCAGCGACTGGCGGCTTCGTGATCCCTATATCGCGATGTTCAAAGGGGATATCCTGTCCCAAATTCCGCAAGCTCACATTCTTGATGTCACCCATCATGTGGATGTTGGCAATATTGACCAGACAGCCTTTTTGATGCGGCAGAGTTACCGCCATTTTCCCGATGGCAGCCTCCATTTGCTGCTCACCAAAGCATCCGCCACCGCCCGCTTCGCTCCGGTAGCACTTTTCTATGACGGACATTGGTTCATTGGTGAGGATAACGGTGTGTTCAGCCTGATGTTCGGGAATGAAGCAGAACTAAAAGGGTGGATCTTTGAAAACGCCGAGGGCTTGAACCCGCTCCAGCAGATTATCCGGCTTTCGGATGCTGTATTGAAGGGCGAGGTAGAGCGAACAGCTAAAGAATATACCTCCTTTGATCGAAAAATCACCGCATCCGCATACCATTTCCCCATGCAAAAAACCATAGAGGGGGAAATTATTTACATTGATGCCAATTACAATGCCGTAACGAATATTCCCGTAACAATGTTTCGGGATACCGTGGGTACCCAGGAGTTTACCGCCGTCGTACATTCCAGAAACAGTTGGAAAATCCGAAAATATCATGACAAACTAGAACCCGAGAAGGAGATGTTTCTCACAGACAATTCCTTGGGTTGTATTGAAATAACCCTCTATCAAGGTCGTGTGGCGGCGTTGGCTGACCTTCAAGTAGGCGATAAGGTAGAGATAAGTTACGGGGAGTTATGATTTCCGTAGGCTTGCTGCAAGCGGATATTGTACCTCATGCTGTGGAGCAGAATCTCTTGCATTATGAGGAGTTTCTGGCTGAAAATATCATCCAGTCGGTGGATTTGCTGGTGCTTCCCGAAATGTTCTGTTGCGGTTTTTCCCCGCAGTTGCGTCAGGAAGCAGAAAAGAGCCAACGCCTGGGCATGGACTTTTTACGCCGGATGGCCAACCAATACAGTACGGAGGTGGTAGCCTCTTTACCCATCCTGGAGGAGGGAAAACTCTACAATCGCTTAGTATGGATGTCGCCGCAAGGGGTTCGGGGTTGTTACGACAAGCGGCATCTATTTTTCGGCGATGAGCAACAGTTATGCACACTGGGTACAACCCGCACCATTGTGGAGAGTTTCGGATATCGCTTTCTTCCGCTGATTTGCTATGATGTGCGCTTTCCGGTATGGAGTCGAAACCTTTATAAGGAGGGTGCATACGATTACGACGGATTGATTTATGTGGCGAATTTTCCCGCACCACGGGAACGTGTTCTGCAACAGTTGGCTGTAGCCCGCGCTATTGAAAATCAAGCTTTTACCATAGTTGTGAACCGAGTGGGCAAGGATGGCAATGGATTTTATCATGCAGGAGGAACGATGATTATCGACCCGGAAGGCCAAATCCTAATTAGTGCGGAACCCGGTCGGGAACAGCTGCTTCAATGGAATCTAGATTTGTCGGTCTTGCAGAACATTCGCCAGCGCATGCCCATAGCCGCGCAGTGGGATTGATACGGAAGCTTAGAAAGTGCGAAAGTAGGGTCTCAACGCACAATTTGGCACAGCGATAGTTTTTTTTTCATACTTTTGCCGTTCCATTCGGAGAAAAACGGACTATGGCAGAGCAACACGACATATTGCAAACCTCAATTGAATACCTTAAAGGGGTGGGTCCGAAACGCGCCGAGGTTTTCCGGAAAGAATTCAACATACATACATTCAATGATTTGCTGCATTATTACCCGTATAGGCATGTGGACAAGTCGCACATCTATCATGTTTCGGATATCCAGGATGATGGCAGCTACATCCAGTTGCGTGGGGAGATTTCAAATCCGCAGGTAGTAGGACAGCAGCGGGGAAAGCGGCTCACCGCCCAGTTTAAAGATGAAACCGGCACTATCGATTTGGTTTGGTTTAACGGAATAAAATGGGTGCAGAAAGGG
>WARP01001944.1_pt1 | contig 10818 bp, 8 predicted proteins | sample 4769151 | NCBI WGS metagenome assembly WARP01 (sample SAMN08893023, study PRJNA449175) | gut metagenome | isolation source: rumen sample fed with dry roughage | host: cow | place: India: Nagpur | collected 2016 | reverse complement strand
TGAAACAAGATCTTCAAATTTCGGAACTCATAAAAAAAGAGGAAAACCGCCAGCTGCATGGGATTGAGCTGATCGCCTCAGAGAACTTTGTAAGTCCGCAGGTGCTTTCGGCACTTGGTTCGGTTCTTACAAACAAATACGCAGAGGGATATCCGGGAGCCCGTTACTATGGAGGATGTGAGGTCGTGGACCAGGTAGAGCAACTGGCCATCGACCGGTTGTGCCAGCTGTTTGATGCCGAATACGCCAATGTCCAGCCCCATTCCGGAGCACAGGCAAATATGGCGGTGTTCATGGCGTGCCTCAAGCCAGGCGACACTTTTATGGGTCTGGATCTTGCTCATGGCGGGCACCTTACCCACGGTTCTCCGGTAAATATGTCGGGTATGTGGTATAATGCCGTCGGTTACCAGCTGAGCGAAGAGACTGGCGTTGTAGATTACGACGACATGGAAAAGAAGGCCTTGGAATACAAGCCTAAACTCATTATAGGAGGAGCCTCTGCCTACTCAAGGGAGTGGGATTGGGAACGGATGAGGAGCATTGCCGATAAAATCGGAGCTTTGTTCATGGTGGACATGGCGCACCCTGCCGGTCTCATCGCTGCCGGTCTTCTCAAGAATCCTGTAAAACATGCACACATTGTTACCTCTACTACCCACAAGACACTACGTGGTCCAAGGGGCGGGATTATCCTGATCGGAAAGGATTTTGAAAATCCATTCGGAATCAAGACTCCCAAAGGTGAGACCAAAATGATGTCTGCTGTTATCAACTCCAGTGTCTTCCCCGGAATCCAGGGTGGTCCTCTGGAGCATTGTATTGCAGCAAAAGCTGTTTCGTTTTTTGAAGCCCTCCAGCCGGAGTTTAAAATATACCAGTCACAAGTGCAAAAGAATGCAGCAACAATGGCATCTGCCTTTATTGAAAAAGGCTACAAGGTTGTGTCGGGTGGTACAGACAACCACTTGATGCTGATTGACCTGAGAAGCAAATTCCCCGACCTTACAGGAAAGGTTGCCGAGAAGGTGCTTGTGTCGGCAGATATTACTGTCAACAAGAATATGGTGCCCTTTGACTCCCGCTCTCCGTTCCAGACATCCGGTATAAGGGTAGGTACTCCTGCGGTAACATCAAGAGGACTATTGGAAAAAGACATGCCGTTTATTGTGGATTTGGTAGATAAAGTGCTCTCCAACATTGATAACGAAAACATTATTGCCGAGGTTCGCGAGCAGGTACGCAAAAAAATGCACGGCCTTCCCCTGAACATCTGGTAACCAAGGATTGATCCCTCGGATAAATTAACATATTGCAGGAATCAAGCAACTTAGCTACTTAATAGAATATATTAAGTAGCTTTTTTTATTGCCGGTTAAGACCAACTGAGAGTAAGCAATTTATTATTCGTTTTGACTGTTAGTGGGAGGGAGTACCTGTTCTTCTTTAACCGGTTGTTTTTCATGGGATTCAAAATGGTTTTCCGGTTTCTCAGGTTGTTTATTTACGATACCCTCTAACTCGGGTTTGAACTTAAACAAGTTTTGGGTAAAAGGGAATTGAGGCAACTCTATTGCGAGGCTCTCCTGACGACGTGTTGGTAATACAATCCTTTTACTTACCTCGTACCTGCTTTTTGGTCTTTCGTTTTCCCGCACAACCAACCCTTTGAGTTTATCTTCTCCAGGCTTTAGGTCTATTACCGGGAAGCCATCATTTTTGAGATTTTCATAGGATTTCACAATCTGTACACTTTTTTGTTCCATTGTTGCTGTCATGGCCCTGCATTCCATTCGGTTCATTGTCGTGAGTATGCTGTCTTCGTCAAAGAAGAACATTCGTGTAACCCCTCCGAATGCATCAAAACGGGTTAATTCACCATTATCGAACCAAGCAATGATATCAGTTGAGCGGATCTGGTTGTAATGGGTTGAGTCAACCTGAGATGCAAAAAAAGCATTGGACATCAGTTCGGCCTTACTGAGTTTTTTGTCTTGGATAACAAGCTGGATACTGTCTGCAGTGAACTGGTTCTCTTCGTTCCATAATACCGGGTCGATGAATAACCTGATAGTGGAATCAATAGAGTTGAATAACAATGAGTCACACTTGCCCTGGAGGTTACTCCGGTAAAACCGGATGTTGTTATCGGCCTCGATGAACCTGACCAACTCCTGTGGTTCGGTTGACTGCANNAGGTGCTGTCGGTTGTAAGATGCAGAGTGTCATGAGGAGTAAGAGTCTGGCTGGTTGTGAGGCTGTCGGTAACTATGTGAATTGCAGTTGTGTTTGGCTGAATCGAAGTTGTGTCTGACTGAATCGAAGTTGTGTCTGACTGAATTGAGATGTTCTCATTAATTGCCGCTGCGGTAGTGTCGGGAAGAGGGGGTCCGGGAACAGCCTTATTGCCATACATCTCCTTTATGGGGTCCCTTTTGGCTTGAAGGTACCTGGATTGAGATGCAGCAACCGTTGCAGAATCTGCAAGGTGCTTTTCAATGGTGTTGTATCTTATAGTGTCTGCTGCAAAGAAAAGGGTGTCGGGAATGTTCTCCTCGACTGAGTAGTATGCCATTGAGGGATTGTCGTACAATTTGGCAGATACGGGATTTTGGGAGTAAGTGGCAAAATCTGCAAACAATATCACGGATTGTGCTGTATCAAGAAGTTGCACATTGTCCCAGAACCTTGCCAATGATGCTGTTTTTTCATAAACCAGGCTGTCTGCCCAGACTTCATTGGTGCTGTTGCTCAGGTATGCCTTTTGATAAAAACCGTAAGCTTCTTTCTCCCTGTTGTACCAGCCTTTGCCGGCCGACATAAACCCATCTTTTTGCCATCCGTTGATTTTGCCCAGGAAATCGGTCCGGTTTTCTTCCGACCAAAATGCCAGGGAATCGCATTTGAGTAACATCTCCTCTGCAGTCATTTCTACCTGCTCCAGGAACTTGAACCTTTTTAATTTTGAGTCATAGTAGCCCTTTAGGCTTTCGATGACATTCCCGGTAGTGTCGAGCATACTGCCTCCATTGAAAAAATAGGCTATGCTGTCTTTTGTGTTGTAATCCAGGAAGTAGGTCCTCAGCCTGTTGCTGTCTTTGTCTATGAGTTCTACAATGGTACCCCTAACTTGTGCCAGTGAACTATCTGCAATATAGTGGATTTTGTCTCCGGCAAGGATGTTCCGTTGGTGCATAACCCTCACGTTTCCCTTTGCATCAACAGTGTTTTGTGTGAGATCCCACACAGCTGTATCGCAAATGATAAGGGCACCGTTATGCAAGAATTGTGCATTGCCGGTAACTAGTCTTATGTTGAAGTTTTCGTTCTGATAACTTTCGGCGGTTTCGGCCCTTAAAAGGCGTACCAGCCTCCCCTCGTCAACAACCTCCTGTGCCGTAGTAATGGTGAGGAAAAAGATGAAAAACAGCGGAAAGATTATTGCAGTTTTCATTTTAACCAGCCTTCCCTGACAAACGGGCAGTTTTGGAAGAGAGGGTCGATCCGTATGAAAGTGGATTCTCTCTTCTTTTTGATGAATTTGTCGATAGCCTCCATTGCCAGTTTGTTACGAGCCTCATCCTGGAGGATGTTGAAGTCATCCTTGTAATTTGCAACATGGGAGGGGATAATCTCTTCCAGCTTCACAATCTTGTAGATTGTATTCCCGTTACGACCTTCATTGTCTGTGGTTTCAAAAGGTTCCGAAATCTCGCCCACCTGCAGCTGGTTGAGGATGTTGAAATCTTCAATCTTAAGCTGGTCCTTTACAAAATAGGAGGAGCCGGAATTTTTGTCGGCAACCAAGCCACCGTTTATGTAGGACTTGGGATCCTGGGAGAACCTGCGTGCAGCCATTTCGAACCTGATGCTGTCGTTGGTTATAAGGTCCTTGATGCTGTCGAGCCTGTTAAAGGCTTTGGTCCTGTCTGCGGCGGTATATTCGGGGCGGAGCAGGATATGGCGTGCGTTGAACATTTCGCCCTCTTTTTTTATCATTTGAATCAGGTGGAATCCGTCAGGGGTCTCCACAATTTGCGACACTTGTCCATCCCTCAGGGTGATTGCTACATCGGAAAATGCAGGCCAGTACATGCTTCGGGATGCCATTCCTAGTTCTCCTCCTCTGGATGCACTCCCGGGATCCTGGGAATAGAGCGTTGCCAGGGTGCTGAAACGTTCTCCCTTGAGAACCCGTTCGCGGAATTCCAGCAATCTCTCCTTTACCGAAAGAACAGCTGCCTCTTTGTCGGGGTAAACTGCTATTTGCCTGTATTTATATTGGATGGGAATTATTGGAAGGCTGTCTTCTGGGGTAGTTTTAAAATATTTTTCTACATCGGAAGGGGTGAGTGGTGGTGCGCTTTGTGCCACCTTGCCCCTCATCTCCTGAGTAAGGTATTGCTCGGTAAGGGCTTCGCGCCATTCCTCCTTGAGGCGGAAAAACGGCTTGTTGAAATACTCTTCCACACCTTTTTCTCCGCCCAGACGGGTGAGAATCTCTGCCATGCGGCCGTTTAGTTCGTTTTCCACATTGTCGGGACTGACCTGCAGACTGTCCAACCTTGCCTGTGTAAGGAAAAGTTTTTGGACCAGCATTTGTTCCAGTATCTCGCACCTGAGGTTTTTGTCGGATGTTACTCCCTGGATCAGCATCATTTGCACCTCGGCCTCGAGGGTCGATAGCTGGATCATTTCGTTTCCTATCAGAGCTATGGTTTTGTCGATTAGGCCCTTCTCGTACCTCTGCGCCTGTATTCCCGCAATGTTTGACAGGATGATGGCCAGTGTGGCAATAGCTGTTTTAACGCTGATTTTCATTTTTGGATAAATCGTTAATGTTGGTTTTAATAGTGTTGTTTTGCAGGGCATCCTTCAAAAGGTCCTTCTCCAGTTGCTTGATTAGATCTTGTTTCCTTTTGCCGACGATGTTCTCTTTGATCCTGGGCAGGTAAAACTCGTAAGGAGGGGTCCCGCCAGGGGGAATAATCTCGGAAAAGAAAGCAAGGTAGACATAAAGCGAATCCCTTGTCTCTAAATGGTTTTTATTTTTGAGTTCGATTTCGCAGCTGTAGAGGTCCAGGGGCAGTTCCCGGGCTACATTGCCCAAATCTGTCCATTGGTTGCCAAAGTTGTTGTAACGGTCGGCAGAGTTGTAACAAACCCTTTCGAGTTCGTCAATCTCTTCAAGTGATGCAGCCTGGTACATGGTGCGTATCCTCTCCAGGTTTGGGGAGCCCGAAGATATTTTTATGACCCTACCCTTTACTACAGAGTTAGTCAGCCTGATGTTGTTGGAATTGGCCATGAAATACTCCCTGGACTCGGATTCGGTGACAACTGTATCCAACCGGTTTTCTATGAATAGTTTTTCGTATCTGAATGCAATGAGGGAGTTGCGGTAGTCTTCCATCTCCTGTTCCATATCTTTTTGCTCCTTGGAGAGCTCCTGCTCGGCTTTGGTAATGAGAAGGTATTTGATAGCCCATGAATCCACGTATGTGCGGAGCATCTGGATGCTGTCGCCGGCAGGAGTGCCTGCGGGAATCAGGTTTTGTACATCTGTTTTGTATAGGCGGTATTTGCCAACCTGGGCAACTACCGAGTCGTCCAGACGGAAGTCCAGGTACTTGCAGGAGGATGCAAGCAATAACAGTAATATGAACGCGGCAAATTGTTTCATTGTATATTCAATAGTCCCGGGAACAAAGATCCTGCCATTTTTTTTGTGGCAGAAAATACACTCCATGTAATTGGCAAAGATAATAAAAATGATCAGCCGTTGTAAAGTCTGGATTGAAATGTATCCCTCTCTTCCAGCCTTTTCTCAAGCATGCGGACTAGTTCGGGGTTCCTGACCTTTCCCCAGGGAGTTGAATTTACAAATCTTGGAGGGACCTCTCCGGCAAATCGTTCGATCAGGATGTCTGGCCTTAGCATCTCGAGCAGATCTATGAAAAAGTCGATGTAATCGGGGAGGCTCCACTGTATGAAGTCGTTGGGGCAGAGGGCAAACTCCTTTTCCATCTTGGTCCCCTTCACAATCTGCAGTTGATGGAATTTGACCGATTTGAGGGGGGTGCTGTTTATGAAATAGGCGTATTCCAGCATCTCTTTGCGACTCTCTCCTGGAAGTCCTAGAATGAAGTGGGCACCGGTTTCCACTCCCATTTTGTCGGTTTTGAGGATGGCCTGTCGTGCAGCCTCAATATCGTGACCCCGGTTTATACGTAAAAGAGTTTTGTCATGGACAGATTCTATCCCATATTCGATGATTGCGATCTTTGTACGTGAGATTCCGGAGATCAGATCCAGTATCTCGTCATTGATGCAGTCGGGGCGGGTACCGATCACAATGCCTGCAACAGACGGGTGGGAAAGGGCCTCTGCATATACCCTGCCCAGCCTTTCCGCAGTACCGTATGTGTTTGAGTAGGACTGGAAATATGCAAGATATTGCCCTGCATTACGATATCTTTTCCTGTGAAACTCTATACCCTCATCAAGTTGATTGAGTATGGTTTTGTCGGGGGTGCTGTAGGAGGGGTGGAATGCGTCGTTGTTGCAGTATGTGCAACCTCCCGTACCTTTGGTGCCGTCCCTGTTGGGACAAGTGAAGCCTGCATCCACTACAATCTTTTGGAGCCTTGTGCCATATGCCGATTTAAAATGGCCTACATAAGAGTTGAACCTTCTGTTACCGTCAAAGAGCATCAGACCAAAACTTTTATTACTATCTTGCGTATAAAGCCCTCCCCGATAAGGGGTGCATGTGCGTCATGCGGGAAAATTATTGCTACGTTACCTGGTGAGAGATTGATGAAGTTCTCGGGAACCTCTTCTAAAAATGCAATATCATTTTCGTTGTCGTAAGGCATGTTATCCCCGGCACACCTGCTCCTGTCCCTGTGGCCGATAACTTCGTTCCCTTCCAAAAGGTAGTGGATATCTATGTAGGAGTCATGTACTTCTAATTTTGGAATATCCATTCCCTTGCCTTCTCCTTCCCATACTGAACAGTATATCTCTTTTCCCATTATGGAATGTTTGCCCGGCTCTAAGGATGCGAGGTCGTTTTTGATTAAAAACTCATACGCTTTTGTAAAGCGGGGATGAAAGGAGAGATATCTTTCAAAACCCTTTAAAGAATCGACTATCATAAACTAAAATTTATGCAAATATAGTATCTTTGTGTGGATATACTAACCCCTGAAAAATTAAGTTATTATGAACAAGTTATTTACATTGCTCATAGCCACGTTGTTGGTTGTAACGGCATGTTCCCCGTCCAAACCGGCCTATAACGGATACGATGGAAAACATGAGTGGAGGGCTGTATGGATAGCCACTGTCAACAATATCGACTGGCCATCTTCTCCGGGACTTACCTCCGAAGAGCAACAGAAGGAGCTGATCGACTACCTGGATCTTTTCAAGAGAATGAACTTTAATGCCGTGGTTCTCCAGATCAGGCCCACTGCAGATGCATTTTATGTCTCCAAATACGAACCTTGGTCCATTTACCTTACCGGAGATCAAAACATAGCACCCGACCCTATGTATGATCCCTTGGAGTTTGCAATAAAAGAGGCACATAAAAGGGGTATGGAACTTCACGCCTGGCTCAATCCCTACAGGGTAGCACAGGATACAGCCGACCTGTCCAAGATGTCGCCCGACCATATATACCATAAGAACCCTGAGCTTTTTGTAAGGCACGGCAAGAAATTATACTTTGACCCGGCATTCCCCGAGACAAGGGAGTTCCTTGTAAAGGTAATCAAGGAACTGGTGCTTACCTATGACCTGGACGGAGTACACTTTGACGATTATTTTTATCCGAACAACGATTTTGATGACTCTCTCTCATTCTCGCTCCATCCCAGAGGCTACACAGCCGAAGACAAAATGGCATGGAGAAGGGAGAACGTAGACATGGTGATTGAGATGCTAAGGGATACGATAAAATCGGTAAAACCCTATGTCAAATACGGGATCAGCCCATATGCCGTATGGCGCAACCTGAGGGACGACCCCAGGGGTTCCGATACAAAAAGTTATGGTTACACAAATTATGACCACTTGCATGCAGACATCCTTTTATGGATGGAAAAGGGATGGCTGGACTACATTCTTCCCCAGCTCTATTTCAATATTGGATATGAGGCTGCAGACTTCAACATCCTCGCAGACTGGTGGGAGGATTACTCTGCCGGGACTCCCGTCTACGGTGGTTTGGGAACCTACAGGCTTGACTCGGCAGCAAGAATTGAGGATTGGCGCAGTGCCGATCAGATCAGGCAACAAGCCTTGATACTAAGGGGAAAGCCGGCTTATCACGGGGTTTGCTACTTCAATGCCCGTAACTTTCGCGAAAACCGTTTGGGTATCAATGAGGTTATGGAAGAGCTATACCCCAATCCCGCACTTGTTCCCCCTTTGAGGGGATTCCCGGTCAAAAGGCCTGCAGCTCCGGCAAATCCCAAGGCTGAGATTTCCAACGGCGAGGTTTTCATTACATGGGATGCCCCGGCAGCTGCGCAAGAGGATATCCACTCGGCAAAATACCATGTTCTTTATGGATTTGCCGAGGGCGAAAAACCCGATTTTGGCAAGGGGAGTGCAATTTTGTGCCTCAACGGGGAGGGCAGGTTCGTTATTCCCCGGGGAGAAAGTGAAACAATGGTCTATTATGTATCTGCACTGGATAGGCTTTACAATGAAAGCAAACCGGTAAAAGTCAAATAAGTAATCTATCAAGATATGAAAAAATCAATTGTATTGTTATTGTCGGCTGCACTGCTTGTTTCTTGTGCTACCGGGGGTAAAAATGAAAAGGTCACCAAAGAGTTTGACCAATTAGTACAGCAGGTGAAGCAGGAGTTTGCCCCCGACAGGAGGGACAAGACATTCGAACCACAGCTTGTGTACAACGAAGAGAACAAATCCTATGCAGTAAAAGGCTCTACTACTGAGGCAGGAGCTGTCGAGGCCCTTGTCAGTGCCCTTAAGGAGAAGGGAATTGAAGCTGCAGACAGTATGGTCGTATTGCCGGACCCATTGTTGGGAGATAAAACATACGGAATAACTGCCCAGTCCGTAATTAATTTGCGGTATGGTCCCGGCTATTCCAATGAGTCAGCCACACAAACACTTATGGGTATGCCTGTAAGGATTCTTGAAAAGAAGGGGGGGTGGACACGTTGTATCACACCCGAGGGTTACACAGCCTGGGTCTCTTCGGGTAGTATCCAACCCATGAATTCCGAGGAATACAATGAATGGACAGCTGCTCCAAAGCTGATCGTGACAACCCACTATACACTATTCCGTGAAGCACCTGTTGCCGGCTCACCGGTTATTTCCGATGGCGTTTGGGGCAATATTGTGCGCAACGAAGGTAAAAGCGGTAACAGTTACAAGGTAATACTTCCCAACGGCAGGGTTGCTTACGTTGCTGCAAACGATGTTCAGGAGTTTGATAAATGGCTGGGAAGCAGGAATCCTACAGCCGAGAACATTCTTGCTGTTGCAAAGCAATTCCTTGGTTTCCCATATATGTGGGGAGGTACCTCAGTAAAAGCGATGGATTGCTCCGGATTTACAAAAACAGCGTTTTACCTTAACGGTGTAATACTGGAAAGGGATGCTTCGCAACAAGCAAGGACAGGTGCAGATGTGGATATTACCGAGGGCTTTGACAACCTCCGCGCCGGCGACCTTTTGTTCTTTGGTTCAAAGGCTACCGAGGAGAGGAAAGAGAGGATCACACATGTGGGTATCTACATTGGTAACGGGGAGTTTATACACTCAGCCACATCGGTGAGAATCAACTCGCTCATTCCAGACTCTGTGAACTATTATGAAGGGTCCAACCGTCTGGTGAGGGCCAACAGGCTGATAACCGAAATCGATAAAGATCCGGGGATTGTTTCTATTGTTAACCATCCATGGTATTTTGTAAAATAAATTTTAAAAAGAGATGAACAACACTACAACCAGAAGAAACTTCATTAAATCGGCAGGTTTGATAACAGCTGCAGCGGCCATAGTGAGCCCTGCAGATATTTTTGCACGAGGTTCGGCAGGCCAGTCCCGTAAAAAAGGGGTTAAAAAGCTGGAACTCACCTGGAAGCCATTCGATGCCCTTTTAAGACATCCCTTTACAATTGCCAACTTTACAAGGACCACCACTCCCATTGTACTCACCGAGATTACCTGGGATGGTTACACCGGTTATGGTGAAGCTTCCCTGCCTCCGTACCTCGGGGAGACGCAATCCTCTGTGATGGATTTTCTCAAGAAGGTAGACCTTAGTGGTTTCGATACTCCATTCCGGATTCAGGACATCATGGCCTATGTAGATTCGATTGCTATCAACAATACCGCGGCAAAAGCTGCCATTGACATAGCCCTCCATGACCTTGTGGGCAAGATAATGGGGCAACCGTGGTGGAAGATCTGGGGCTTCAATGCCGCTACAACTCCCGATACCTCCTTTACAGTGGGTCTGGATACCGAAGAGGTTGTAAGGCTCAAAACCAGGGAGGCATCCCCGTATAACGTGATCAAGGTAAAACTGGGCAGGGACGAAGCAACCGATAAGATGATGATCAATACAATCCGTTCGGTAACGGATACCGAGATTTGCATCGACGCAAACCAGGGATGGAAAGACAAACACTACGCCTTGGATATGATACACTGGCTCAACGAGAGGAGGGTTACCATGATAGAGCAGCCAATGTCCAAGTTCATGCTGGAAGAGACTGCCTGGCTCACAGAAAGAAGCCCTCTGCCTGTTATCGCAGATGAATC
>WARP01005461.1_pt1 | contig 10907 bp, 2 predicted proteins | sample 4769151 | NCBI WGS metagenome assembly WARP01 (sample SAMN08893023, study PRJNA449175) | gut metagenome | isolation source: rumen sample fed with dry roughage | host: cow | place: India: Nagpur | collected 2016 | reverse complement strand
CATCCCGAAAAGCCTTGAATTCATCAAGGTTCTGAATCAAGAACGGGTGATCTTCCGTACCGTCTTCAACCATCTGAGCCGACAATTTACACATGGGCTGCAAACAAAGCAGCATCAGCATCAAAACAGGAAAAAACTTCATAAAAAATTTCATATAACTGAATTTTCAGACAAACTAATATGACGGACCCCAATGACGGAATCCGCAATTTCACGAAAGTCGCAAAGATACAGCATATAGCAGTCCGAAACGCCTGTTTTACAGGCAAAACAGCCTCATAATGCGGAAGGTGGAAACTATCAACAAGATTAACATTCATTAACATTTATAATCTTTTCAATATCAAAGACTATAATATCAAATCAAATTTGATTGTGAATAAATTTTCCAATCATACGCAATTATGTTACTTAAAAGACAGATATTTATAAAAGATTTATATACAATTATTTACACGCAAAAAAAAAAAAAAACAGCCCAATTTTTGCCACAAGATTTCAACAGTAGAAAGTTCATATATAGGCAAATTTCGGAATTTAAAGGAGTTTTACAGCAATGACAGTTCACACCAGCGGATCAAGCTACTGTGTGTCATTCTCGCATATCAAAGGACAAAAAAAGGGTGACCCGGTTAAGGTCACCCTTACAATCCGTTATAATAGGATTGGTTTCTTTCTATGGTTTAATATGGCCACGTTGTGGGCAATTTCTTCAGGATACAGCGCACGCTCTGTCCACGGCCCTTAGGCTGCTCTTGAATCACCAGATCAGGACAGTTGATCGAGATCACAGCGCAATGGCCAGGAATGTACGTGCTCGACACCTCACCCGTCCAGAAATAGGTTTCACCCAAGAGGTTGTTGTACCGGTCGGTGAGGTTGTCGTAGTAACCTGCACCACGGGCGTTGAATCCGCAGTTCGGGAGCGTACCGGCCAAGCCAGGCAACCAGTAACGGGTATCCATATCCTTGATACCGGTGATGCCGTAGCCGTTCAACCAGAGGTTGTCGAACTGCTCATCCGTAGGCACAGCCCAGTTATCCGGACAGATACCTTGGATGTAGGATTCTCCCATCGGGGCTATCAGCGTGGCCGGAACAGCCGTATTGTCGCCTTCCGGCACCCGTACGGTCGAGTACCACGTATAGAGCAGACCGAAGTCTTCTTCATTCTGGGCGGAATGTGCGTAGCTGGAATAGACAGGTACATCGGTACCATCGTAGTAAACCACGTTTCTGAGGTTCTCCTTAAGCCAGCAATCGCAGCCCACACGTACACTATGATAGACGAATCCATCATAGTGAACCGTGTCATCCGGACGAGCGCAAGGCGGGAAGGAGACTACCACTTTCTGGTCACATGTCACGGTGAATCCGCATGTGTCGGTCAGTGTCCAGGTCACGATGGTCGTACCCACCGGGAACACATAGCCGGCAGGAGCATTGTTGGTGAGCGTAATCGGGGATTCCTTCACCGTAGACGACCAGTCGGGCAGGCGCAGGTCAAGTACCGTGTCACAGAAGCCGTAGGCCAACATGACGGCCGTATCGTGGCATATCATCGTGGTGTTGCCTGTATGGATTGCCGGGAACACGCCGATGCGCTGTTTCTTCTCCGTTACATTACCGCAATTATCCTCCACGAACCAATGACGAACCACATAACGGATAGAGTCATCGGCGCTGGAGGTTGTGCCTGTAGGTGGATCAATGGTGTAGGAGGTATTGGTTAGCAAGGTGGCGTAGTCGGTACAATTGTCCGCCTGGAGGGTCGGCACACCCGTTCTGGATGTCAACGGGTCGGTAATCATCACATCGGCCACATCGCGGCAGATAATGGTGTCGACCGGCACCTTGAAGGTCGGACGAGTGGTGTCTTTCACCGTCACATACTGTATCGAGTCGCTGATAGAGACATTGCCACAATTATCCACCATACGCCAGATTCTTTCAAAGGTGTAGGCACCCTGGCAGGTAGGCGTGATGTTCACATCGCGGTAGGTCACCTTCAGGTCGGCAACAGCGGTACAGTTGTCCCAACGAACCGTAAGAACACCAATGGAAGCCGTCGTCGTGTCGGCGAAGCAACTGGCATCCTTAAACAAGATGGTGTCTTTCGGGCGTTTGTAGGTCGGCAGCGTCACATCTTTACCCGTGTAGGTCACCGTATCCACGATGGTATTGTGAGCATCATCATAGATGGTGTAAATGTAGAAGGCTGTCCAGCCACACGTATTGCCATACTCCTGGTAAGTGCTATCCACCGTCACATTATGACAGTCAGTAAACTGCGCCGTAATATGGGCAATCGTCGGACCGTGCGGGATGTTGTCGAAGCAGCTATCAATGTCGGATATGTCGGATGGCCATGTGCCGGTGAGTTCCGGTTTGAGGGTATCCAACACGATCACCTTATGCTTGAATGTGCTCGGTCCATTGCCTGCCGTATCGTAAACCGTGTAGGTGCGGGTATAAACCTGAACCGTACCCAGGTTATTATAGACATCGGTCATCGTCAGCGGCGTGTTGTTGTCAATGTGGCAATCCTCAATAGTCAGGTTGCCGACATGAGCATGCGCCTCGCCAACATTGTGCAGCGTATCGGTTAGCGTGTAGCTATCGCAATCCTTAGGATCTGTCAGATAGACCGTGTCATAGGGCATCGTGTCGGTAATGAGCGGTCGCACCGTATCCAATACCATCACCGTGTGTGTAAACGTGCTCGGTCCGTTGCCAGCCGTATCCGTTACATAGTAGGTGCGGGTGTAGTAATGGGTGTTACCATCTACCGTCTCCACATCCGTCATGGTAATAGTCGTGTTGTTGTCAACATGGCAATCCTCGATGGTCAGAGTACCATGCGTCGTAGTTACATGCGTGCGGACATCGCCCACTGTTTTGAAGGTATCCGTCAGCGTGTAGCTTTCGCAGACACCAAGGTCGGTCATATAGACCGTATCCTTGACCGTAGTACCCGTTATCTTCGGTGCCACCGTATCCATCACCACCACCGTATGGTTGAATGTGCTCGAATTGCCGAAGGCATCCGTCACGGTGTAGGTGCGGGTGTAATGGTGGTCGTTGCCATCGATGGTTTCCACATCGGTCATCGTCAGCGAAGTATCGCCGGTGACGTTACAGTCGGTGATGGCAAAGGTGGTGGAGCCAGCGAGATGAGCGTGTGTCACCGCCTCGCTCACCGTCTTGAGCGTATCCGTCAGTGTGTAGCTTTCGCAGACACCAAGATCCGTGATATAGACCGTGTCATTGGGCATCGTACCCGTGATGACCGGTGCCAACGTATCGCGTACCACGATAGTCTGCGTGATGGTGACCGGGCCATTACCGGCGTTATCCTTCACATAGTAGGTGCGTTGGATGGTCGCCACATTGGCAATACGAACCGTATCGTGATCAACAGATGTCACCTTGGTGGTGTCACTGATGTTGCAGTCCAAAATGTTAAGACCGCCACGAACGCCCCAGATGGATGTCAACAGAGCACCCACCGTCTTCATCGGCTCTCTCGTGGTAAAGATACAATGCTCGTCATCGAAATAGACGGTGTCATTGCCAAGACCGTTCACAATAACCGGATCGATGGTATCCACCACCACCACCGTATGGGAGAAGGTGCTGGAGTTGCCTGCAGAGTCGGTCACCGTGTAGGTGCGGATGAAATGACGCTCCGGTCCGACAATCGTGTCTGTGCCGGAGAAGGTGATCGGCGTGGTGGTGCCCACGTTGCAATCCTCAATGGTCAAGGTTCCACTATGGTTGGTGGAATGGGTGATGGCTTCGCCTACCGTCTTGAGCGTATCGGTCAGTGCGAATGCACAAGACACATCCGTACCCTTCGAGTATACCGTATCATTCGGCATGGTGCCGGTGATCTGCGGCTTGAGAGTATCCAATACGTAGGTTTCATGCGTGAAGGTGCTGGAGTGTCCGCCAGCATCCGTCACCGTGTAGGTGCGGGTAATCTTCTGCGTGGTACCGATCTTTACCGTATCCTGTACGCTGCTTACCGTGGTGGCATCCGATACGTTACAATCCGTGATGACCAAGTTGTCGGTCTTCACATGGGTAGTAGCATAGGTGCGAACCTCGCCCACCGTGGCGAATTCCGTTGCCAGACCGAAGTCCTTACAATCGGCACCCGTGAGATAGGTAGTGTCGGCATGCAACGTACCCGTGATGGTCGGAGCCATGGAGTCGATGACGTAGATGGTCTGCGACGGGAGCACCGTGGTGTTGCCGGCAGCATCCGTCACCGAGTAGATACGGATAACCGTTCTAACCACACCAGGACCGCTCACACCGTATTCAACGACACTCAAAGCGGTGGCATCCGTTGCGTTACAATCCGTGATGGTCACGCCGTGCGTGTTCGCCTCACCAATCGTCTTGAGCGTATCGGTCAGGATGTAATCCACACACTCGCCCGGATACTTCAGATAGACAGTATCGTTGGTCAGCGTGCCGTCCACCTTCGGCGTTGTTTCATCCAAAATGACAATCTTATGGGCAAAAGTCACAGGACCGTTTCCACAATCATCCGTAATGCTGTACGTTCTGGTTACGTAGCGATCGAACGGGCCATTGTTCGTCTCCACATCCGTATAGGAAACGCAAGCCGTGCTCGTCTCAGTGAGACTGCAGTCATGGATGGTCAGCGTGCCCACATGCGGATACTCGAGAATACCCTTAACGGTCGTAAGAGCACCCGGGGTTGTGTAAACACACGTCGGCGCAAGGTAGATCGTATCGTTCGTCATGGCACCGGAGATAATCGGAGCATTCGTGTCTTTAATGACAATGATATGCTCGAATTCATCCGACTCATTGCCACAACTGTCTGTCACCGTGTAGACACGGGTGACATAACGGTCATCGCAGCCGTTGTTCGTTTCCGTCTTGCTCTTGAAGGCCAACGGTGTCACATCACCCACATGACAATCGGTGATGGTGAAGTTGCCTGCGTGAGGATGAGCGGTTGCGTAAGTACGAACATCACCCACAGTAGCCATCGCGGGAGGAAGCGTGTAATCGCAAGCACTGTAATTGGTCAGAAACACCGTATCGGCCAACAGGGTTCCTGCCAGCTCGGGTTTCACCTTGTCCACGAGCACGATGGTGTCGTTGAAGGAGACCGGACCATTGCCGGCGGCATCCTTGAAGGAATAGGTGCGCACGAAGTAACGCTCACAACCGTTATGGTATTCGATCTCAACGTTGGACAGTACCGTGGTGTCGCTGACATAACAGTCGGCGATATTCAGCGTGTTGATACGGGATGATGCAACGAGACCTCCCACCGTGGTAAAGTCGGCCGGCATAGAGAACTGGTCACAAGCGGCTCCCGTCATCTGGATGGTATCGTTCGTCATGTTGCCCGTAATAACCGGACGTGCGGTGTCTAACACCACGATGGTCTGATCTATCGTGGTGGAATTGCCGCAGGTATCCGTCACCGTGTAGGTTACCGTCCATGTGTGGTTGACACCCACATGGTTCTCCACCGGTGCGGCATGGGTGATAGCGGTATGGCCTGCAATATGGCAGTCTTCAACCGTCACGCCACCCTTGTGGTCGCGGATATCTTTCACGGTGCTCATGTAGAATGGCGTGATGTCATACGTGCAGGCAGGAGCCACGCCAAGATAAACCGTATCGTTGGTCAGCGTGCCCGTGATAACCGGAGGCAGATTGTCTATCACCACAACCTTGTGGCGGATGGTATCCGACTCGTTGCCACAGCTGTCTTTCACCGTGTAGAGTCTTATGACATAATGTTCACAGCCAAGGTCTGTCTCCTCATCGCGTTGCCAGAGCATGGCAGTGTTGTCTGCAATGTTGGCATCCGTGATGTTCAAATCGCCAGCGTGAGCCATAGCGACACCCACAGTAGCCAACTTAGCCGTCAGCGTGTAGGTACAAGCATTGGTCAGATAGACCGTATCGTTGGTCAGTGTACCTGCAATGGCCGGAGCCGTGAGGTCGGTCACCGTGATGTTCTGCTTGGTGGTGCTGCTGTTGCCCACAGAATCCGTCACCGTGTAAGTACGATAGATGCGGATCGGACAACGACCGTCACCCACAGAATCCACATAGGTCACCTTCAGTTCGGGATCAATGGTACAGTTGTCGGAGATATCCAGACCCTTAGCCTCCAACTGAGCTACGGTGGTGTAAACCGTCGTGTAGTCGGTGGCTTCATTGCCCGTAATATCCTCATCCGGCAGTGTGTTCAGAATCACCGGAGCCTCAACATCCTTCACCTGGAAGGAGACGCTGGTGTCAACCGTACAACCCTTGGCATCCACTACATGGATAGAAACCTTATAGATGGTATCATTGTCGTTGACCCCACGCTGGGTCACCGTACCATATTCATTATGTATCGTAGTGGTGGTAGTACCGGTCCACGTCAACACATGGCCAGAATTACCGCCGCCAGTGGTCACATGCACCTGGTAGCTACCCTGGTTCGGACACAGGTCGCTCGGGATGGTGATAACCGCCGTAAGGGAGTCAGGCTGTGTAATGACAAACATGGCCGTGTCGGTGTAGCCGAGAGAATCCTTGATGGTCACCACATGGTTACCAGCACCTAAACCCGTAATGGTCAGCGGGCTGACAGCGGTGCTATAGGCTCCACCATCCAGACTATACTCATAACCTTTCTTACCACCGTTAATGATGAACGTGGCCTTGCCATTCTCATCTTTCCAGCAGGAATCCGGCTGCGTAGTCAGCGTAAGTACTGTCAGACTATCGTAGATACGCAGCACGCCCGGCGTGACATAGAAGGTAACATCCTCGAAGTTGAAGTTCGTATTCTGGAAGCTTGCGCTGTTCATCGTCATGGTGTAGGTGCTCAGCGGCGTGCCAAGGGCACCCATGCCGGAGACAATGCTATCGTTCGCACGAGGAATAGGCAGAAGCACATCAGCGGTATGATACAAACCATTGTCAGCGCGGATGCTGTCAATGTCATAGCCCGTAACGGTCTTCATCTGTCCGTCATAGTCGTACTCAGCAGAGTGACCGGTGATATACACCTTCACACCACGCAACGGATAGACCACCAAACGGTACGGACACGTCACCGTGTCATAGTTGTCGGACACGGCACGAGCTTTCACCCAAAGCGTGTCGCGGTTGGTGATTTGCGGCACAGTAGTGCTCCAACCCGACCACGAGATATTGTCTTCGCTGCGGCTGTACTGAATCTCAGCCACATCACCGGCGAACAAGCCGCCATAGACAGCCGTCGGGTTGATCGGGGTGTTATCGAACACCTTGTGCGTTGCCGCACTGTCAGGACACGTGATGGTCATATTGTCACTGCGGTAAATCGTCTGCTTCAAGGTGTAAATTGGCGTGTAGTTGCTAATACCGCTCGTAATTTCAAACTCAGTCGGGGTGCTGGTACTTGCCGCGTAGGTGTATGTACCGATATTATAACTGCTTGATGTGACCTTACCGGCTGTCAGCACCTCACCCGTCACATTGTTAGAGTAGTGCAGCGAATCACTGTTGAAGTAAGTCACAAACAGTTCACGGTCGTACTCCTTAGTCGTATCCAAAGTGATATACAGGTTACGTTTCGTGATCTCCTGGTCGAAATCATACGTAAAGCGGTAGTTGCTATCACCGTCGGTGGTGCGGAAGGCCTGCGTAATTTGAGCCAGATTCGTGGCCGGGCTTTCCTGATACAGGTTCACATTCGGACTAATGGTAGTAACCTGGCCTTGCGTGAGGGCAGCCTGACGAGCCAAGCCCATTCCACCGATGGTAAACGGATGATTGTTGACCATGTAGTCGCTCACAATCACCTGGCCGTCATAGACCTTCGTGGTATCCAACTTAATTGTCACAGGACGCTCCGTTACCGAAAGATTGTACTGGCAAACAGCATCTTCGTAGAATCCTCTCAACATAGCGCGTACATACACTTTCTGAGTATCCACCTGAATCATCCACGGCTGCGTTGTTCCCCAAGTGGTCCAGTCGATAGAGTCAAGACTGTATTCAATCGTAATATGCTTATCATCTGGCATAGGAACAACATTGTGCGTTGCCACAGGCTCAATACGCGTACTATCGTATACTTTGGTAATAGGAGCCGTATTTTGTGTCGTTCCGGGACAATAAACTTTCAGATTAGGATTCTCCACAATCTCCAAGTTAAAGATGTAAGAGACATCATAATTGAGAATACCATTCTCATTTCCATGACGGGTGCGAATACCAAACGCCGAGTCTATCCTAACTGAATCCACCTCAGGAAGCTCACCGTACTTATATACACCACGATACAAGCCTAAAGTATCTCGTACTGAAAGAATCAAACCGTGATTCAATGTATCGCCCACCACTTTGCCGGTAAAGGTTACATCCGTTCCGGTTACGGTACCAATACTATCGTAATTCACTCTATACAGTTTGTTATCATACACCTTAGTACCGTCAATCTGGATCGTCATCAGGCGACGCGTGATGCGCATACGGCACGACATAGTGTCCTTCGTCACATAGTTGGGGTTCTTAGCTTTGTAATGCACCCACATCGTATCCACATCCACGAAACGAGGTACAATCTCACTCCAATCCGTCCAAGCTGTGCTATCCAAGCTGGTTCTGTACAACAGTTTAGCCGTATCGGTTCCCAACATATTCGTCACAATGTTAGCCGCATTGGTCTGTGCATACAGGTACTCGCCGTTATACCTTTGCCACAGCGTGTCGCACGTGATCTTCATATCCGGGAAGGAGTCAATCAACATGTGGAAGTTGTGGTACTGATCGTAGTTCTCAATGCCGTCGCTCATCTCGAACGGGATGTTCACCACCGTCTTAGCAGAATCGTAGGTCTGCACCGTGTAGTTGGTGGTGGACACCCTACCCGCTATTAGATGGGCTGTTCCAGCCTGGTTGGCAATGGAAAGGTGACCATCGTTGTACATCACCGAGATAGAATCCAGGTCGTAAATCTTTGTGGAATCAATTGTGATGTAGAGCGGACGACGATTGATGGTTTGAACCGCCTTCACAGTAAGATCGTAGTTATCAATGCCATCCGACGTCTCAAAGTCCGGATCAATATCCGAGTTGTCCATATCGAGCGAACGCTCATGCGGATAATTGTAGATAGCCGCCTTGTGGCTCGTGGTGGTTATGGTACCCGCTGTGAAATACTGGCCTGCGGCCAATGCCGAACCGGGTTCGGTGGTGGTGATATAGAACGGACGGCTGGTTGTATCGAGAACCGTCTGTGCGGTAATATCGCTTACAATCACGGTGCTGTCATACGTCTTGGCGGTGTCAAGATAGAGGACAATCGGACGTCTCGTCACGCTGAGCACGTAAGAGCAGGTGTCATCGTAGTAGTTCGGCTCGCACTGGGCACGCACATATACACGGGTTTCACCAAACTTGATGCGACCCGGAATACTGTCGGTCCAGTGTACCTTGTCCACACTGTATTGGATGTGGGCGGTGTCGGCTGAATGGTTAGCACTGACAGACGGATAAGTCATCGTAGCGGCAGGAGCCTTGAACAGGGTGTTGTCATACACATGTGTGATGTCGCTGCCCGACGGGCAGGTCACCTTCATGTACGGGCTCTTGATGATGTTCAAACGCACATCGTAGGAGATGATATAGTTGGAACTGTCGCCTGTGTTGTTGCTTCCCGCTTCCGTACCGGTGATGTTGAACGGCTTGGTGATTTCCCAATCGGTATTCTGCACGGTGTAGGTACCCAACTCCGGCGAGAGGGTGGCCACCTGGCCGGCTACGAGGTTCTCACCCGGAACCTGACCGGAAATCTTCACACTGTCACCATAATGATAGTTGTAGTTCACCATCAGCGTGTCACCATTGTAGTACTTGGTGTCTTTAATGGTAATCGTCAACGGGATGCGGTTAATCTTGAGCGTACAGTATGCCGTGTCATTGAAATAGTTGTGGTTCACACCATACACCATCACATGCAGAATACTGTCGCGAACATTGAGTACATACGAGGTGTCTGTGGTCGGGGCGGACCATGTCGTGCCCGTATAAACACTGTCGCTGTACCAATATGTCACCGTATCGGTTCCATACATACAACCCGGTGTCAAATACGGCTTCGCCGTCAGTCTCGTTCCATCATACGGTTTCTGCAAATTGTTACAGTTCACATCCATGTTCGGGCTCGGCGTGATGCTTTCGTCGAATATGTATGTAACATTGTAATTGAACGATACAGGATTCACAGTTCCATTATTATCCCGTATTTCAAACGGTGTAATAATAGTAGAGGTGTTTTTATTATAGTGACCAACCGTGTCATCATTTGTTTTCACACGACCGGCGACCAACACCTCTCCTGGTACTTCTCCAGAAGTGGAGACTGTAGGATCATTATAATTTGTAAACAAAGAGTCATCATCATACACTTTGGTGGCACCTGTAATATAGATAGTTAGATCTTTCTTGGTAATCACCTGTCTCACATCATATCTCACATCGTAATTTTCAATACCATCAGATGTCAGGAAATTCTTCGTTTTATTTGCACTGTAAGGAACATACGCACTAGGATATGTATGAGCTTTCGCCATATAGGTATTCGTGGTAAACTCACCTTGCGTAATCGTAGCACCCGAAGCCAACCCACTTCTACCTATGGTGTATGGATGGCTGTTAACCATATAGTCACTTACTATCACCTCTCCATCATAGACCTTGGTCGTATCCAGCTTGATAGTTATCGGGCGTTTGGTAATTGTAAGAACGTAGGAGCAAGTGTCATCAGACTAGTTCGGCTCACATTGTGCACGCACATACACACGCTGGGAACCCACCTTAGTGCGACCCGGGATAGTATCTGTCCACGCTCCTCCATCCACTCT
>WARP01000728.1_pt1 | contig 10908 bp, 12 predicted proteins | sample 4769151 | NCBI WGS metagenome assembly WARP01 (sample SAMN08893023, study PRJNA449175) | gut metagenome | isolation source: rumen sample fed with dry roughage | host: cow | place: India: Nagpur | collected 2016 | reverse complement strand
GCCGTCATCGAGAATACGGCGGGCCAAGGCTCAAACCTGGGCTCGAATTTCGAAGAGCTTGCCTATCTCTATGAACAATGCACCTACAAGGACCGCGTTGGGTTTTGCATAGATACCTGCCACGCACATGCCGCCGGGTACGACCTTGGCAGCATCGAGGGCTTTGAGCAGGCCATCCAGCGGTTTGACAACCTGATCGGCCTGGATAAGCTCAGGGGCATGCATCTCAACGATGCAAAGGCACCCAGTGCAAGTCGACTCGACCGCCATGAAAGCCTTGGAAAGGGCACCATAGGATGGCCGACCTTCGAACACATCTCCTCCGATCCACGATTCGAGGGTATTCCTTTGGTTCTGGAGACCATCGACACACAATTATGGAACTATGAAGTAGCACGCCTGCGTCGGGGAACCGTATGAAACAGAACGTCTTTGACAAACCCGTCCTCTTCGGCCACAGGGGCTCCTCGTTCGATCATCCGGAAAACACATTGGACAGCTTCGCTGCCTGTCTGGATCTGCAAATCGACGGCATCGAGCTCGATGTACAGCGGTGCAGGAGCGGAGAGGTGGTGGTCATCCACGACTTCGACCTCAAGCGTGTAGCAGGTTTGGACAGGCGCGTCGATGACCTGGACTATGAAGAACTCAAGAAGATCGATGTCGGCAATGGACAGAGGGTCCCTCTCTTTGAGGAGGTGCTTCAGCTCTGTCAGAACAAGGTGTTGTACGACATCGAGCTGAAAGCCGAGGCAGTCAAGAACCTCGGCTTGGAGCGGGAAGTCTTTGACCTGCTTGCAAAGACCGGGCTGCAGAAACAGGCCTTGGTGAGCTCTTTCAACCCGGTAAGCCTGCTGCGGTTCAAGCGTATCTGCAGAAACCGCATCCCTACAGCCCTCATCTACAGCGACTCACCTTCCGTTCCGAGCATATTGCGTCATGGTCAGGGAAGACATTTGGTGCGACCAACCTATCTCAAGCCGCCGAAGGAGCAGTTTGAACGGGCACGGACGTGGAACTATCAACTATGCACCTGGACTGTTGATGATCCCAAGGAAGCCGAAGTTCTGCTGGGCCAAGGCGCCATGGCCCTTATCAGCAATAATCCCAAAGCATTGCGTCAGTTGTTCAGCGCATGAACAGGTAGGCGCTGACCAAATAACTTGCTATCGAGCCGAAGCGAAGGAAGGCCGCCTCGCGAGCTTCCTCCATCGTCGAACCCGAAGCCACAGCCTCAACCTCATTGGTGTCGTAGAGGACACTCTGGTTTGACAGGTCATGCACCCGTACCCGCCCCGAAACGACTACTACATGCTTCTCCCTCACCCGCTCGGATGTCACAACTCCCACCGTACCCAAGAGTGCCAATGCCCCTTGAGGGTACAACCGTTGCAACTCGCCAAGCTGCTCTTCCAGTTCCACGGAACGCAGGAACACCTGCTCGACAGCAACAGAGTCGAGCGCAAGCTCTTCGGTGAAGGTTTGCAGAGCTGCCGATCGAGGAAGGAGCGACCCTTGCTGGTTGAACGCCTGGATGAGTGCAACAATCGGTTGGCCGGTCACCGGAGAGGCAACCGAATAGGGAAATTCGATGCGGCAGGCATCCATGGCAGCAAGAACAGGCTCGATGGCCTGCGCTTCCAACTCAGCCGAGATCCGGTTGCGCAGGTCGGAGAAGTCCACCGAGAAAATCACCTGTCCACTCTTTTGCAGACCTTGGTTGTAGGGAACGAAGGAGAAAAATCCGTCGCTTGCCGTATTGAACTGCAGAAAATCAGTATAAGGCCTGCCCAGGCTGTTGCGGGCCTGGAAGGTGGCATGCACCGATGCCTTGAGCACCTTCGGTGACAAGAGACGGCTCTTGCGCCGCACAAACACACTCACCGTCGCCTTCGAGGGATCTGCATCACGCAGCGATAGTCGAAGCGAGGTTATGAAGGTTTCCGCCTTCTCCAGGAGATTGGAAAGCTCGTGCTTCCTGACATTGACCGGTCCCTTGGAGGCGAGTATCGCAGCTTCCAGATAAAGGCGGATGGTAGTGGTGTCGTCATTGGCTCGATACGCTTTGTCAGCTTCCTTCAGCAGCTCCTCGATGCTTGCGTCACGCTTCAGCATCTCGTTGTAAACACTGGTTCGTTTGCCGGCAAGCAGGTTTGCATCCAGACGGGCCAGGAGGTAGATTTGATTTTGTGAACGGCCTTCGCTGCGCTCATACTCATTGGAGATGGAGAGCTTGAAGTCGGCGATGGCATTGGTGGTGGTAAGCTCCCGATAATAAGCATCGTGCACATTCTCACCGACATACTCGGATATCTGGGCAAGGATGTCCTCGTAGGCAAGCAGTCTTGCATTGTAAGGAACCGGAGCACTCCCCTGTCCTACAAATGCGACCTGGTCGCTGCGTGTCTGCGGACTGTACACCCACGAGGGAAGACCCTCAACCTGCGAACGCACCAAGTCGGAAAGCGACGAACAGGAAGAGAGGATCAGGCTGAGAAGGAGCATGAGTATTAGGGTGCGCACCGCTTGTTTCATAGTGTATAAGTGTACGCGGTTCCGAGACTGAGGAAAAGCCCTTGGCGCTTCAACATACCAACAGAAGCAGAAACATGGTTTCCCCCTCCAACTCTGAACGACCAGGCTCCACGCTGGTACACAAGCGAGAGGCTTCCTTCAGCTGCATAATACAGGCCGCCTTCCGAAAAGGAAGTCCCTACACCGAACAGGGCCTTTCCCTCAAGGCTGAGGGAACGCGCCAGATGGTTGTTGGGAGAAAAGAGGTGTGAAAAAGGAATTGCAGCGCCCAGGCCCGCAACCAGATAGCCCTGCTGTAGATCAGGAGAAGCAAATCCGAAGTGCAGCCGGAAGGGGTACGAGCCGAGCGGATAGGAAGTGCCCACACCCAAGCCCATCGAGCCATCGCCCTGCAGGTACATATCCACTGAGAGAGGAAACAAGCCCATGGGCTCAAGGCCCATACCCACCAAGAGTTCCTTGCCCGATGTCTGTTGCAGGAAAGCCAATACAGGCTCCTGTCTGCGTACATGCGAGGCAACCACTACACCACGCTTATTGCCCTGTCCATCCAGAACCAGGTAGGGGCGGCCTTCAACGAGAGCGGAGCCAGCGGCAAAACCTCGTTCATGTGAGAATTCCAAGCGTAATGCGGGAAGCTCCTGCAGCAGGACAAGTCCATCATAGCTGAGATTGGAGACCAGGTAATCCTCAACATCCTTGGTATGAGCAGGGATGTTCAGCGTAAGGTGACGATCATCGACGCGAAGCTCAAGGACCAAGGATGCATCGAGTCGAGCGACAAGAATCTCATCCTCCTTGAGCAGGGGGAGCATGGAGCGCTCCAAGGCCCGTCTGACCGACAGGCCCATCGACTCGGCAACCCCTTCTTCGCTGTCCAGCTCAAGCGATGCAGCCGACAGCGAAAAGAGGAGAAGGCAGAGAAGGAGAGCCCAAAGCTTCCTCATTTCGAAGCACCAACCTCGACAATCTTGATGATCAGGCGGCAGGCATCCTCCATGGCCGGAAGGGCAGCCCATTCAAAACGGGAGTGCAGGTTGTGTCCGCCGGTGAATATGTTCGGACAGGGGATGTTGCGTTCATTCGCCATGCGGGCCCCGTCCGTACCACCGCGAATCAGCGCACTCTGAAGTTCCATGCCAAGCTGACGGCCTGCTTCATACAGGTTCTCCATGGCAAATGGTTTGGCAGCAGCAACCAAGGCCATGTTGTAGTAGATGTGCTTGGCATCGACGCTCACCTTCCCGTTCGGATAGAGCGCCTCTGTGGCGACGGCAAGACTCTTCAGAGCCTCGATTCTGCGATTGAGGATGTCCAGGTCGAAATCCCTGAGATAGATGGTGAGATCCACTTCGGTGCTGGTTCCGCTGATGTTCTGGGCGCAATAGTAGCCGTAGCGACCGTCGGTTGCCTCCGGACTCTCGGCCTGGGGAAGTGCATTGATGAAGAATGAGGCCATGGTCAATGCGTTGACAAGCCTTCCGCGTGCCATGCCCAAGTGATAACTGACACCGCTGAAATGAACCTTCACCGTCGCAGCATTGAAGCATTCGCTCTCGATCTCATAGCGTTTTCCACCGTCGATCGTGTAGCAGTAATCGCAGCTGATCTTATCATAGGGGAAGGTATTCATGCCTGCTCCCGTCTCCTCGTCGCTGGTGAAAATAAACTCCACAACTCCGTGTTTGACCTCGGGATGGGCGACCAGGAAGGCAGCCGCACTCATGATTTCGGCGATGCCGGCTTTGTCATCACTGCCCAACAGGGTATTGCCGTCGGTGACGACAATCGTCTCCCCCACATACTTGGAAAGCTCGGGATTCTCCCCTGCGATGAGTGTAAATTGCTCATTGAGCACGATATCCTTGCCGTCGTACGCCTCGATGACTCTCGGTTTCACATTGTTTCCCATTACATCATCGGCGGTGTCGACATGAGCCATGAAGGCTACGGTGGGTACCGTGTGCTCGATATTGGAAGGAAGTCTTGCAATGACCACCCCGTTTGCATCGACCTGAATGTCGTTGATGCCGAGGGACTTCAGTTCGTCGACGAGCAGATTCAACAAATCCCACTGACCGTCGGTGGAGGGGTGTTTGACGGCCACAGCCTGGTCGTCGCTCATGGTATCAATGGCTGCATAGCGGAGAAACCGTGACAGGATTTCATTTCGAAGGGTATTGGACATGGCGAGGAGCTCCTTCCTGATGTATAAGATGCACATAGTATTTCACAAACCACAGGCAGGAGCAACCTCAGAATTGCAGAGCTTGTTCAGATACCGAAATTGTACTTGGCCAGCATCGGCTTCACCATGTCCACCACGTTGTACAGTGCGAACACACAAATGATGATTCCCGTCACTACGGCACCCCGCTTGAGCGTATTGCCGACTGCAATCACACTCGCAGCCAGGGCATAGGAGAGTTCGGGCTCGGTGGTTACACTGGTCAGCCATTCACCGAAAGACTCATCTATGCTGCCGCCGAATTGATAGTACCTCCAGATGGACATGACAGTACTGGCCACCACCCCGGTGGCAACGGCGATGGCGGTTGCAGCTGAGATTTTCCCCCAGAACATCACCGATGGGATGCATGCGTAGACGACTCCTGCGGTAAAGAGCACCAGCGTCCTGGTGACCAATTTCTGCATGTCCTTCCAGAAGGCTGCACGCTGACTGGGAGCAAGGCCCCGGCTGAGCACCTCTGCCTTGTTCAGCATGAGCGTACGGGCGGACTCCAGCTTTTCATCCAACTCCTGCTGTTTCTGTTCATCCAACAAACCATGGGCGAATGCAACAACTTCCTCGATATCTGCATCCGAGCCTACGGTGTAACAGAACTCCAGATATCGGCGGCCCTGCTCCTCGGCCAACGTATTGGCCACTATCTCAGCGGAGCTCACACCCTGCGACGACAGTCCGCGTTGGAGATCCTCCTCCAGATAGGGCCATACAACATCCTTTTGCTGCTCGATCATCTCTGTTACTGCAGGAAACAGCTGATCATCGCTGATCTTGGCCTTACTCTGTACCTCCCAGCCCATAGAACATCCGCTGAGAGGCAATACAAGCAGGATCACCACCACCCAATTGCCTACGATGCGTACCATAAAATTCCTCCTTCCTGTTCATGCTGAATCTTCACTGCCCTGAGTCCTTGGATGAGGGAACAGGAAACGTCCACCCGACAAGCAGAGCGAAGCGAACCATGGGAAACCGTGTAAAAAGGGACTGCAACTCTTCATACTCCTCGGTCAAAACCCGATTGGGATCCTTGATGACCACACTTGGCTTGACAATGAGGGACGGAGGAATCTGAAACTGCCACCCGATCGCCATCTCATTGAGAAACAGGACCTGAGGCTCCTCTTCGTAGGGATGGTTGGCAAGCAGGGCCACCTGCATGAGCGAGAGTGAGAGAAATGCATCCCAGGAAAGTGGATGGTACTGAAGGAACAGACCTGTCTCCCAGCTTTGAACGCCGCCACGGTAACGTTCAGCCGTCAAGGTGAGGGGCATGCTGAGGCTGAACTCAGGGGTAACCTCAAGTGATGCCTCCAGGCGGATGATTGCGGTATCAAAGGCAAGGCTGTCCAGCGAACAGAGATCGATGGCGACCGTAATGCCTTCATGCCCGGCGCCAAGATTGAAAGGAAGCAGGAGAAATAGGAGCATGAAGCGAATCCGCATACTAAACCCTCCGTATGCAGACCCTACCATGCGCAGGCAATTGCTGATATTCTCCCCGCGGAGTACCCCCAGGAGGGAACAAATCCATAATTCTTCACTGAAAAAGAGGAATTGGAAAGATTGTCGGCGATAACTCGTGCTAGACTTGTACAACAGGAGCCTCTTCTGGTGTTATAGTAGTAGCAAGGAGTTTGTTGTGAATAAGACTTGGTCAGTAGTGTTGATTATCCTCGCCTGTCTCACAGTCCTATCCGGTACCTACTGGTATTTTGCGATGAGGCCTGAGACACAGACCGTCGAGCAAGGAGAACCGGTACAGACGCAGCACTTGGAATCTTCGGTGCAGTCTCAAGCGGCGCCCACGCTTGAGGATACGGCAGAGCCTGCACTCCCGGTTGAACCAATGCAAGAGGTGCAGGAAGTCCAACCTGTTGAAGCGGTACAACAGCAGACCATTGTCGAGGTTCCCATCCAGATGCCGGTCATGGACGACACGGCTCCTCTTCCCCCGCCCATCGACCCGTTGATTCAGTCGGGACTTTTAAAACTTCCCACCTCCAGCGCTCCTAGCGTACCCATTCCGTTCGCAGCTCCCCAGCCCCTTGTAAGGGCTTCTACAACGACGGAGACACCTAAGGAAGAGCCGGTTGCACCAGACACTGATGATGAGATTGTTCTTGATGAGGAGCCTATCGCTGAAAAACCCGAAGTGATGGCCCTTGAGGCTGAAGAACCCGTTGCACCGATTGCCGGCGAGAGCGAGAAAGTAGTTCTCACCCCCATAGCTCCCCAGACTCCGCAAATACCCACCAACCGTGTGCAGATCGACCCTGAGCCTCTGAGCTGGACGATTGGAGCAGCGATTTCCTTTGCGAATTTCGACCTGCCCTCCCTGAACAACAATGGGTTCTCATTCCAAGTGGATGTATTGAAACACACCGATACGCTCTTCAGTTTCGGCGGCGCTCTTGAGTACGGGCAGGTCGACGGAAATTCTTATCTCAGCACGTTGGCAAAGGGACAGTGGACATTCCGAGAGGATAAGGCGTTCAATATTCCTGTATCGGTATCCCTTGGACCGACTTTCCTCTTCGAGACCAATACTGAGTTCGGTTTGACGGCGAAAGCGTCGGCCGGATTCTCCTATGAAATAGTCAAGGACCTTCGCTTCTTCTACCAGGCAGGCATTCAGGCCCGGTGGATGATCACCAAGAATGACTTCACCGTCTCCCTTGAGCCGATGCATATAGGCTTCAGCTACAGTTTCTAGCCTTGTTTCCAACCCAGGGCGATGGTAATCGCTTCCTTATCGTTGGAGACCCGGCGGCCCACAAACCGGGCCTCTCTTTCATCTGCAATGAAGGTTACACCTTTGCGTACGGAGAGGACTTGTCCTACGGTAAACTGCTTGACTTGTGCAATGTCCATGCTCCAGACCTCCTTGACGGTGCCGCCCTTGGCCTCTTTCTGAAACAGGACAAGTCGTGTGGCGGTGATTATCAGCCTCCCGCGGATGAGGTCCCCGTCGTCAACCGGAGGGATAAGGGCGCAAAAGCGTGAGTAGGAGAAAGGTTCGCTCGTCACCTTGCGTACCGCGTCCTCGGTGACATAGTACGCTATGCGATAAAACAGCCACACCAGGACGAACAACAGGGGGAAGAGTGAATAGTAGACCACCCGTCCGATATAGAGGGGGTTGATGAATACCAAAACCAGCGTCAGGGCCAATAGGGCGATCTTTACCAATACTTGCATGCCTTGAATGTACCGGTTGAAGAGAAAAATGAAAAGATGTGAAGCGATTTCCCGTCCCTCCTTCCTTTGTGGATGGAGGAAAGAATGAATAGAACATCCATTACTTCTCGTTGGTTTCTCATCCCCCTCATCGGCCTTATGTGCCTTATGGCGGGAGGATGCAAGGAAGAGAGTGCAACTCGGTCCACCTTGCAGTTGAGAATGGTAAGCAGTGAAGCGAACGACCGCTCCCTCCTGCCCAAAGACACTCCCCTGGAAGTGTCCCGCTACGCCGTAGAAGGAGAAGGTCCCCAGGGAACCACCTTCAGTGTCATGAGCACCACCCAAAACCTGGAAGTGGAAGGGCTCCTGATCGGGAATTGGACCATTACCGCCATCGGTCAAAACAGCGGTGGTGTCGACTTGGTAACAGGCCAGGCAACAGTCACCCTGTCCCCGGAGCCATCCCCGGTCACCATTGAACTGGACAGCCTGGCGGGTAAAGGGTTGCTGAACATCGTCCTGAGGTGGAATGCCGCCCATGTCAGCGACCCATCGCTGCAGGTGAGCCTTACCGATGAAGCGAACAACACGCAGATCCTCACCCCCACGACGAACAACATGGCCGAGGGGTCGGTGACCTACTCTGGACACTACAATGCCGGATCCTACCTTCTGAATGCCCAGCTCTTCAGCGGCAGCGCCCCTGTCGCAGGGTGCGCAGAAGTTGTGAGAATCGTAGGAAACAGAACCACCGAGGGGGTGATCGAGCTCAAGCTGGACAAGTATGCCAATGTACCCTCCGGTTTCACCCTGATCAACCACCTGGGCGTGCCGGTGCAGTGCACGATCACCGGAATCAGCGAGAATGTGGAGGCTCTTAAGCCGTTGACAGCCTCCATTTCAACCGTCGAAACAGGAGAGATCGCCGTCGATTGGTATCTCGACGGAGTCCTGGTGGGGTCCGCCCTTGAATGCACCTTCACCCCTGCCAGCGGTACACACCGTTTGGATGTCATCGCAAAGGGGGCCTTGCAGGCTAGTTCCGGTTCGGCCAGCATCTCTTTCACCGCCACTGTAAACGGGGAGACCGGAGTCCCGATCCTCGTCAGCACGGTAATGGACAATACCGGCGGTATGCATATTGGAATCGATGCCCATGCAGCATTCCTATCCGATGGAAAGATTTTGCTGGCCAGCAACCAGGCACAGACCATTCAGGTCTGCAGGATTGTCCGTGATTCACTGGAAGTCGTACACACTTACACGGCAGCCGACGGGTTCATTACCAGCGGTATAACCGATGTGCTGGTCGACCATACTTCAAATAGGGTAATCATCGCCGACTCTACGACGCCGGGGCTCACCTTCTATGAGTACAATATTGCAACCTCGTCGCTGAACAAGCTCTTTACCCGCAACAACTCCTATGGCTATGTCATTCCAGGAGATCTGAGATTCCCCTATCTCACCGACCTCACCTTGCTTCGCAGCTCGGGAATTCTCTATGGCTTGCATCCAGTCGAGGCGCATGTCGTCGAGACGAAATTCTATGTCAACTCCCAGGAAAACCTCTATACGGATTACTATTACATGAAATATCCCGCTTACAACCATCCGTATGCCGGTATGGCCATCAGTGACTCTGCAACCTCATCGGCGCTCACACAAAAGGAAGGTTCACTGCTGAGAATCTTCCGCAAGGGTTCTTTCTCCGTACCGTTTACCAATCCAGTTGAGTTCACCTCGGCAAATACTCCCTACCTCAGCAACGTGGAAGAAGTAGCATTCCTGAACGACAACAATCTGATGTATGCAACGGACAATGATGTCGGAAGGTTCATGTATGCCAATTCGACCTGGGAACAGATGGAGGTTTATACTTCGAATTTGGATGGGATAGGGAGCATGGAAGGCATTGTGCAACTGCTGACCGATGCACTGTCCAACAGGCTCTATGTACTTACCCCGGATTCCTTGCTGACATTCAACTGTCCTTCTCCGAGTTACGCTCTTTCACATGTGAACACCACAGTCCTGCCTTCCTATCAAGCATCGAGAATGGATGTCTCGAAGAATCGGGACATGCTTCTGCTCACCTCGGAAAGCAATACTTCATTGCTGCTCTTTAGAATTCCTTGATCCATCGAGCCGGCGGGGGCTGCAAAGTCCCCGCGTGGCTCTATCTGTGCAATGTCCGATAAAGCACATAGACGGTACCTGGCAGAAGCACTGCAACAAGACGGTACATACCGGTTTGCGAGAGCGAAAGCGATCCGGTCCACACCCCGAAAACAATAATCACATCGAGGGCAACAAAGAGGAGGGCCAGAAGTTTCGCCCTTTTTGTGCGATAGAACCCTCTACGTTGTTGGATGGGCTGCTTCGAAGGTTGGAAGGAGCGTTCGCTTGGAGGTTCCTGATCCAAGGCCCCACCCGATGGGATGCTTTGGACAAAGCTGTGCACAAACCGGTCGAAGGTTGCATCCTCCATGGATGTCCCGGCAATTTTCCATTGAAAGGAAGGCTCCTTCCCTTTGATGAGCAAATATGGATAGGCCTGCCAGCTCCGGTTGCGGTCGTGATCCACCATATACGACTCGATACGGCTCCAATCGATATGAGTCAGACGCCTCAATTGCTTTGATTTCAAGACCCTCGGTTCTATGAAGCGGGTAAGTCCCTCGGCATCAACACGGTAGTGAATTTCAGCCGAGCAGACATGCAACACCGCTGTGATGGTCCCTACAAGCAGCAGAACATTCACCCAAACAGAAAGACCAAGCAGCATAGAGGCAAGCATCACCACAAAGCCAAGTTGGGTGCTGATCAGCAATTCAAGCAATACTCCTCCCGAAATCAGACCCTTGCGCCGGTACTCTACAGCTTGCTGCATCCCTTCACCTCATCTCGCCTGTTGATTCATGCTATCATGGTTTTGTTTC
>WARP01000801.1_pt1 | contig 10927 bp, 7 predicted proteins | sample 4769151 | NCBI WGS metagenome assembly WARP01 (sample SAMN08893023, study PRJNA449175) | gut metagenome | isolation source: rumen sample fed with dry roughage | host: cow | place: India: Nagpur | collected 2016 | reverse complement strand
GAATTGTCGTAAAGACCATTTGCACAAGGCAAGCACCATGCTTGTCAAGGGAAATGCACTGATTGTTGTTGGCGATCTGAGTGCCAAAAAACTTGTAAAAACCAAAATGGCAAAGTCTGTTTTAGATACAGGGTTTTCAGCACTCAAAACAATGCTCAAGTATAAATGCGAGAACGCAAGTGTATTGTTTGAAGAAGTCAATGAAGCCTATACCACCCAAATCTGTTCGAGTTGTATGAAAATCTCAAGCAACAGTCCGAAAGGTAGAGCAGATTTGCGAATAAGAGAGTGGCAATGTGAGTGCGGTATCACTCATCAACGGGACATTAATAGTTCCAAAGTCATTCTTGCGCTCGGGCATGAGCGTCTAGCAGTAGGAATCCCCCACCTAGCGAAAGCGTAGGTGGCGGGAGAATGTCAAGAATATTGCATCACAGATTTTAAGCACGACTCATGCACAGATCAAACAGCGTCTGATAGAACAGGGTTGGGTCTTGTTAAGAAATGAACACTATGACGTGACATCTTTTAGTGAACTCATGAATGGTCTATGCCAGCGGCTGACCTATGACCCCGCCCGGGAAAACATTACCCGCCAGTCACAGAAAGTCGATGCTGGTACGCAGGCCATGGGGTTACATATTGAAAATGGCAGTACCCCGCTGCCACCCGACATCATCGCCTTTTTTAGTGAAAAAAGTGCTTCGCGTGGCTCGCAGACCACCCTATGTGATGGGCATGAGGTCTGGAAAAATCTACCAGATGCTCTCAAGCAGAAATTTGCCGAGCCGATGACCATCAGCCGTTATTTACCCAAGCCGATCTGGCAAAAGTATGTGGCAACTGCACTGAATATTGAAGATGCTGAACAGGTCGGGCAGCAGGAGCTAGAGCGTTTTATCCAGATGGTGCCCGGACAACGCATCAGCCCCGCAGATGCTGAAGGCGTGCAGTACCATTTAAGCATGAATATGGTCCGTCATGACAATCTCAAGGGGGTTCCGGCCTTTGCTAACACCTTGCTGGGGCCTTCTTATAATTATGAAAAACCCCGTTTTCATTTTGCGGATGGTTCAGAAATCAGCCCCGATTTACTGGCTGAACTGGCAGAGCGCTGTGAAAATGAGACCTCGGAAATTGACTGGCAGGATGGTGATCTAGTGATTATCGACAACAAACGTTTTATGCATGGTCGACGTGAAATACTGGTGCCACTTGAACAGCGTAAACTGTATATTTGTATGGGGCTGGGCTTAGATTTTGCCTTTTAAGCAGGATGCTACATCACATTAAAAATTTAACAGAAAGAGAAATGATCTATGTCTAATTTAACCGCAGTCCTTCTTGGTGCAACTGGTGGCATCGGTCAGGCCATTGCAAATATTCTGGGGAAAAATGGCCTGAATCTGGTCTTGGTCGGACGCAATCAGCAGGCTTTGCAGCAGTTGCGTGAAAAATTGCTACAGCATTATCCGCAGTTGCAACTGCAGTTGATCCGTTGTGACCTGGCTGAGCAGCACAGCCGCGATGAGCTGATTCATGCGCTGGCCGCGCTGAATACCCCGATTCACTACTATATCAACAATGCCGGCATTAACGATTTCAGTCTGTTCTCTCAGCAATCACAGGACACCATGGAACAGATGATGCTGATCAATGTGGTCTATCCATTGCAACTGCTCCAAGGCATCATTCCACTGATGTCGAAAACTCAGCCGAGCCAGATTATTCATATCGGCTCTACTTTAGGCAGTATCGGCTATCCGGGCTATGTCAGCTATTGTGCCAGCAAATTTGCCCTGCGCGGTGCGACTGAAGCACTGGCACGAGAATACAGCAAGACCCCACTCAAATTCCGCTATTTCTCGCCGCGGGCCACCAATACTGAAATGAACAATCCTGATGTGGTTGAAATGAATATCCGGCTGGGTACGAATATTGACACACCAGAATTTGTAGCACAGGAATTTTATCAATTCCTGCAGAAAGACTGTCAGTCCTATCAGGTCGGCTATCCCGAAAAAATCTTCGTCAAGGTCAATCAGGTCCTGCCGAATATCGTGGCCAATTCTCTTCAGAAAGATCTGGATACTATTTGCCAATATGCAGACAAACAAAAAGGGGGATGAGGTTTTAATGCCGTTGGATATGAAGTCTTTATTTCGGCTCTCTTGGTGTACGGTCACAGGCTTAATTTAAAGCCTGCTTAAATTTTGGTTTGGGATTAGACGACTTAATATTCAACTTTGACCAGCTGTGTTGACTGATGAGTGAGGTTAAAGCAGGGACCAAAAGTATGATGCAGTAGGTGTTGGAATATATCAGCTAGACTGATTGCAAAACGCTCCGGACAAAAAGTGGACAGGTTATGCTCATTGACAGCAGATACGCTGACAGGAGGCAAGCATTCAATCCGTGGTTTTTGTGTGCTGGTCTAGAGCGGTTTAAAAATGTGAACAAGATGTTCTCGGGTTTCACATAAAATTCACCTTGAAATTACTATGATCAAATCCGAAATGTAATATTTCGAAGATACGAAAATACTGAATCAATCTTAATTTAGATATGACAAATCTTTTATTTTTGATGAACAGTGTTTTTACTGACTCTTAAAATTTAATTGGATGAATCAGTGGTGATACAATTTGTTTCTAAATCTAAATTACCGACTACTTTTGGTAATTTTGAAATTATAGCATTTCAAGATCAAACGACGGGTGAAGAACATATTGCTCTTGCTCAAGGATTAGAAACGGTTCCTGTAAAACCCGTATTAGTCAGAATGCATTCTGAGTGTCTCACAGGGGACGCTTTTGGTTCATTAAAATGTGATTGTGGCCCACAATTACATGCAACCATGAAAATGATTAATGATGCAGGGCAAGGGGTAATTTTGTATCTACGTCAGGAAGGTCGTGGCATAGGATTGACCAATAAAATTCGTGCATATGCACTGCAAGATCAAGGTCATGATACGCTTGATGCCAATCTGTTGTTAAATTTACCTGCAGATGCCCGGCAGTATGACATGTGTGGCATTATGCTGGATTACCTACAAATTAAAGATGTCCAGTTGATTACAAATAATCCACTTAAAATCAAGGCACTGACTGATTTAGGAATTAATGTGGTTAGCCGCGTTCCCTTGACGGTAGGCTTCAATCATTTTAATAAAGCTTATTTAGAAACAAAGCAGAAGCGTATGTCACATCTGTATGAAAACAGTGATTTTTAGCCTAGCTTAAGCCTAAACATTTCAACTCTTCTTATTGTTTTGTTCAAAATAGATCAGGATGACAGAAATTCTGATTTTGACTTTAATCGAGAAAGCTTTGCTTAGACAAAGCTTTCTGTACCATAGCTTAGTACTTAAGTAGATGATTGGACTGCTCCCATTATCCTAGATAAAGCAGAATCTGATCCTCCAGGTGTAATTTGGGTAGTCTGCCTTTAGCTAGAACATGCTTATGCAATTGCTCAACCATTAAATAAAACGTTGACCATGAGATGCTCATAATCGCTTAAGCTGTGTTTCAGAAAGCTGTTTTGAGCCGATGTATTTCATCTAAAAATTATGCATGAATGTTAAAAATTCTACGGTACAAATAATCAACAACAAATAGCTTAATTTTTGATTTATGAAAGAAATCTTTTATATATTACATATTCTAAAGCTTTATTTTATGGAAAATACGGCGGTTAAAAAACCTTGCTGATTGGTTTAACTTCTGAAATCTATATTCATATTGCATTTTTTATTCCAAAATAACCTTTACCTGATTGAGAGACAACCGCCTATAACACTCTTAAAGGTATTATCTTTAGTGTAAAAGTTAAAAACTATAAAATTAAAAAGATACCCTCTTCATCTGAACGCTAGCTTTAAATCTCATACATTGACAAAACAATGGATAATATAAAAATAATGGATCATGGATTTTTAATTTAGTAAATAAAATTAATGTATAAGATGTGAAAGGCTAAAAGCTTGCTATAGTGTGCTAAATTTAGCTTTTTATATAGACTAATGTTAAATAATACTTATATTTTGTTTGGGGCAGTTTTAGGTTTAACGATTGCAAATGCGGCAGGAGCTGCAACTATAAGCATGAAGAATGATCGGTTGGGCTATTTAATACAACAGGTAGATTATCAGCATATAAATGACTCTCTTGAAAAATCTGAAAATCGGTTATTGGGACGTGCAAGCTGGGATATTCAATGCTGGGTAAAGAGTAGTGAAAATACTAAAATTTGCACAATGCGTAAAAACCATATTACGGTAATGCGTATGAACGATTCTTACAGCTTAAGTGTTGGCATAAACCATGCAAGAAATTCTATTACACTACTTAAAGTAGATAATAATAGTGTTTTGCAGGCGCGTGAGGGTTTATACCGTGACGCTCAAGCCATTATAGATCAGTTCAAGCGTGGCTTTGAGGTAAAAACCGAGTTTAATGTATCTCATAATGCTAAACCGGTTGTGAATGAAGTTTCATTAATTGGTTTTTCTGACGCATTTAATGATATGCAGCAGCAGTATAGTAAGCTGAATCATTTAGATTTACAGCGCAGGCTTTAATAAAACTAATAGCCTGTTGTCTTTGAATAAAAGGCACAGGCTAAGCAATACCGTTCTTGTGATTTAATGCTAAATCCAATCAAAAGACAAACAAGGCCAAAATCAAACTTGGTCCGAGGCGATTCAGTATTCTCAAATCAGGTCTCAGATATATGCAGGTATGGCGCTATTCAACAGGCTGAATGAATGATGTAAACCTTTCACAGCAAGTTGCAGTTTAAATCTGAATAGTGGAGGGATAAACCCAATCCAAAATCCTGGTTTAAAAAGCCGTATCGGAAGCATGATAAAAAAATCTCGGATATGGTGTAGAAATGCTTGTTCAATTTGAGAAAATTGTGAATACTCATGCCCGCAAATTCATGCTGCAAGATTATCTTTTGGGGTTGGACAATTACTGTGAAAACGTATTCATTTTCTCATTTACAAAAAGCATTGCTGGCTGCGGGTTCATTTTCATGTCTAGGCTTAAGCTTAAGCCCGGTATGGGTACATGCTGCAAATGAGAATGAGATCTCGCAACTGGAAAAGCTCACAGTGATTGCACAAATGACCTATGACCAACCCGAGGTGAATTTATACGGTTTTAGCCAGCAAAATCTGGCTGAAATTCCGGCATCGCTCAGCACAATCACAGCCGAGCAGATCGCGGATCAGCATGCCAAAACCCTGACGGATGTAGTTAAAAATGACGCTGCAGTAGGGGATGGCTATGCACCGATTGGCTATTATCCGAACTTTGTTATGCGTGGTTTTGCCTTAAATCTGGGATCCAGCTATTTACTCAATGGTCACTTGCTGCGCGGTGAGCAAAATGTGGCGCTTGAAAACAAAGAACAGGTCGAAATTTTAAAAGGCATCAGTGCGCTTCAAAGTGGCATGGCAACCCCGGGTGGTGTAGTGAACTATGTGACCAAACGCCCCAAAGACATTCACTCATTTACTGTTGAAGCCGACAGTCATGGTGGCAATCGCGTGGCAACGGACTTGGGTGGTTTACTTGGAGCAGATCAACAGTTTGGCTATCGCGTCAATTTGGCGCATGAAGAGATTCATCCTTATGTGGAACATGCTGATGGCAAGCGTGTGTTTGGTGCTTTGGCTTTAGACTGGAAAATCTCGGATCGTTCAAAACTGGAATTTGATATCGAATCACAGCGCCAACGTCAACGCTCCGTACCTGGCTATCAGTTGCTGGATGGTAAAACAGTACCCACTGGCGTTGAATGGGATCGTTTGCTGGGCTATCAAAGCTGGAGCCAACCTGTCACCAATGAAAGTTTAAATACCAGTTTAAAATATATTCACCAGATCAATGACAACTGGACAGCTAATATGGCTGCTTCGCAAAGCCGTGTGGTGGTGGACGATTATTCAGCATTCCCGTGGGGTTGCTATAGCAGTATTTGCCAATATTCAGGTGCAGGCAATACTTTTGATCAAAATGGCAACTATGATATTTATGATTTCCGTAGTCCGAATGACAGCTATCTGACCAATCAGTTTAAAGCTGGACTCAATGGTCAATTCAACACTGGAGCATGGCAACATACGCTTAGCCTGGAACTGTCACAGACCTATAAACGGCATGCACAATATGATGCTATTAACCTGCCTGTAACAGCTAGTGTTGAATCAACAGGAAATATTTATACTAACCCGATTACTTACACACCAAGTGATAAGACTTTAGGCAATCATTACAAATCATTGGACAGCCAGCACACGGCCTTGAACTTACTCGACCAGATTGATTTCAATCAGGCGTGGTCTGTTTTGCTGGGTGGCAAACTCTTGCATGTCAATGAAAGTGCTTATAATGCGAAAGGCAACAACATCCGCGATACCGATTTGACTCGCTTCCTGCCGCAGCTAGCCTTGATGTATCAGCCTGGGGAAAACACCCATCTGTATGCGTCTTATGCCAAAGGTTTGAGTGACGGTGGACAAGCACCTTGGTATGCCAACAATGCTTTTGCAACTTTAGCCCCGGTACACTCCACCCAGTATGAATTGGGGATTAAGCAGCAGTGGCAGGATGTACTCTTTACAGCAGCAGTGTTTGATTTAACCCAAGACAATCAATATACCAATACTGCGAGTGACTATGTCACGGATGGTGAACAGCATAATCTGGGTCTGGAACTAGGTCTACAAGGGCGCGTAGGTCAGAATCTAGATCTGAACTCGACTTTGGCACTTACCCGTTCACGTCTCACAGAAATACAAACAGCTGAGTATCAGGGGCATCAAACTCAAAATGTACCCACTGTCCGCTTCACCAGCCATCTATCTTATCAAGTGCCGCAAGTAGAGGGATGGCGTTTATTGGCCGGTATGCAGTACAGCAGCAGTAAATATGCCAACAAAACAGGCACCGTAAAAGTACCTGCTTATACCGTATTTGATGCAGGTACAAGCTATAATTTCAGGGCTTATGGCTATGACAATATGCTGCGCTTCAACATAGATAACCTGTTTAATAAGAAATACTGGCGAGATGCGGGTAGTTTCTTCGGTGATGACTATTTGTTCCTTGGGGCACCACGTACAGCACAACTGTCATGGACTGTAAATTTTTAATTTGACCTTAGATTTTTCTATAAAAAACTGTTTGAGTGTTTCATAGGATCACTGCGCAGCGAGCCCATGCGCTGCCAATATGACCTTTAATCCAGTCAGCGGAACTGTGTTGACTGGATCTATAGCCGATTTGAGTGATGTATTGAAAAGAGTGCCGACACAGAAAATCAGCCAGATTGAAAAATTGTTGTCGCATACGTGGAGGCCTTTCTGACTCCAGCAGGTTTTACCACAGGCTGACTCAAGGGTGATAAAAAGGTGCGACTGGCGGTATTGAGTATACGCTTGCAATCAAAGACATATTACATAGTAGGCAACGTTTATGCCCATCAACATTGTATATTTTGGCAGGACATTCTTGAGAGGCAGTAATTTCAAGAACCAGAGATCTGAATAAAACCATCACTCAGACATTCTGCCGTTTTCACTGATCATTATTAAGAATCTACCTGTAGATTGGAATCTAAGAGATACTTTTATTCAAGACAAGAGCATTAACCCTGACTTCGCTATATTTTGATAGTCCTGACAGTTTTTATAGTAATCATCAGCAACAGTTTAGTCATATTTGAAGTCTTTTTATTAAAGCCTAACGGGTTCTTAATTTATCCTGCCTAAAAATACTTTTTTTTATAGATTATTAGTGCTACTGTGAAATCAATAATTTAAAAGTTTCGTTAATTTTCACTTAATAATTGTGTATTCATTTTACTGATATAGGAAAAAAGGGGTTTTTATGAAATTAAAACAGATATTACTTGCTGGGGTTGCTGCTGGAGCAGCAAATATGGCGATGGCTACCGAAGGTACCATTACATTTAGTGGTGAAATTGTGGCGAGTACCTGTGTGGCTGCAGTTAATGGCGTCGGTGCCGATGCTACTGTAACGTTGCCAACAGTTAGCACAACAGATTTAACAGATAAGGATCAAACAGCAGGGGATACACATTTTACTATAAATGTAACAGAATGTGAAGCTACCTTTGCAGGTCTTGACACCAACCAAATAAAAACACGTTTTTTAGCTCGGAATGCGAATGGATCATATTTAGCTAACACAGCAGCATCAACACCTGCAGCTAATGTCGCGATTCAGCTCTTGGAAGATACCGGGGTAGTTGGTAGTGTAAATGTTCAGGGAGCTGATGCTGGGTCAACCACTAAGAATACACCATTAGACTTTACTACTGGATATGCAGAATCTAGTCTTCAAGCGTTAAAAACTGCGGAAATTATATTTCCTTTTGTAGCGCGATATGTTGCAACAGATGTTTCAGGCGCAGGCGCAGGTCTTGTAGAAGCAATTGTAGACTATGAATTGGCTTACAAATAAAACATGTATAAACGATCTGACATATATGGAGTTGTGCTTATTTCAAAATATATGTCAGACAATTTCAGTAAAAATATATAAAATCCAGGAATCTCAACCGTGTTTCGTTATGCTTTTATATTAACTTTATTGGCTAGCCTGCTTTCCACACAGTCTTGGGCGAATATTGTGATGGTAGGGACACGGGTTATTTTTTCTGCGGAAAGCAATGAAAAGACCCTGCAGTTTAGTAATAATGGCGACATCCCCTATATCGTGCAAATTTGGCTGGATCAGGGAAATAATGCCTCGACGCCTGAAAATGCCGATGCTCCTTTTGTAGTGAATCCTCCGCTGTTCCGTATTAACCCGCATAATGGTCAAATGGCACGTTTGATTTATGTGCCTCAGACTGAATTACCGAAGGATCGTGAATCCATTTTTTATCTGAATTTCAAACAGATTCCCGCTGTGCAAGAAAGTTCTGCTGGCCAAAATAAGTTAATTCTTCTGGTTAAAAACCGCTTGAAAGTCTTTTATCGTCCTAAAAGCATTATTGGTAACGTTGAAGCAATGCCGCAAAAATGGACTTATACGCTACAGCAGCATGCCCAAGGCAGCACGGTGACTGTACATAACTCGACCGGGTATTATGCCAACCTGACTACAGCGACCCTCAAAGTCAAACAGCAAAGCTATAGTATTGACCAGAAATCTGTTGCCATGATTGCCCCATACAGCAGTGCAACCTGGCCACTGCCTGAAAAAGTAACTATGGATCAAGACAGTGTACTGAGCGTGACTTATGTGAATGATTATGGCGCGATAGCCAGACAGGACATTCCTGTACAACAGCCTTAGCATTGTTTAGGGATAAAACATGGAAAGAACCATCCCCTTATTCTTGCCATCCTGTTTATCCTTGATGATTCACTGTATCTGCTTACAGCAAGCATCTGCTCAGGAACAGCCATTGGCTGTCAATACAAATAGCAGCCCGCTTATACAGCCTGATAGCAAGCAGACAATAAAAGAGATCTATATTTTTAATCCGCATTTATTTCAAGGCAGTGGCTTAAGTGCTGCAATGATTGAACGCTTTAATCAGGAAGACCGGATTGAAGCCGGGGTCTATAAAGTTGATATTTACGTCAATGATCGTTTTCTGGAACGGCGCAATATCCAGTTTATTGACAATCAGGCAGCGGCACAGGGTGTAGACGCCTGCTTATCCACCGAACTGCTCGAGCAAGCCGGTATTTTGGGAGATGAAGCATACCGTAAACAACAGGCCAGTAAAACTGAACCTATCTCATGTTTAACCATCACCCAGGTTGCAACAGGCAGTAGCAGCCATTTTGATTTTTCCTTGTTACGTCTGAACCTGAGGGTACCGCAACGCTTCATGAAGAATCTGCCACGAGGCTATGTCAATCCAGCCGATCTGGACAGTGGCAGCAGCATTGGTTTTGTCAATTATATGGGCAACTATTATTATTCGCAGAGCCGTTTAAGTCATCAGAATAATAATGAATCTGCCTTTATGAGTTTTAACGGCGGGATTAATCTGGGCAAATGGCAATATCGGCAGCAATCTAACCTGTCCATTAATAATGAGCATGACACAACATGGCGTCATCTTCGTAGTTATGTGCAACGTCCAGTGGATCAACTGCAATCCCAACTCATATTGGGACAGCAGTATACTTCAGGACGTTTTTTGTCAGGCTTGGCGTTTCAAGGTCTGAGCCTGCAAACAGATCAGAGGATGCGACCAGACTCGATGCGCGGTTATGCACCTGTGATTCGCGGCATCGCCCAGAGCAATGCCAAAGTGTCGATTGAACAGAATGGCATCGAGATCTATCAAATTACGGTGGCTCCCGGCCCCTTTGAAATTAATGATCTCTATCCAACCAATTATGATGGCAATCTGACTATGATTGTCACCGAAGCCGATGGTTCCAGGCATTCCACTAAAGTTCCCTATGCGGCGGTTCCAACCTCTCTACGTGCCGGATTGTCGAATTATAGTCTGGCACTGGGCTGGACCGATCTGGATCAAACCCACGATGCTTTTTTTTCAGACATCAATTATGAATATGGGGTCAGCAACAGTATTACCGTGAATGGTGGTATACGTCTTGCCGATGCCTATCAGGCACTGGCAGTCGGTGGCGTTTATGGCAGTTTCCTGGGTGCTTTGGGTGCCAATTTGACGTATTCACGAGCCGATTTGCCAAGTATAGACGGACAGGTATCCACTGATGGCTGGATGAGCAATCTGACCTATAGTAAGACCTTGCAGCCGACCAAGACCATGATTACCCTTGCGGGCTATCGCTATTCGACCAGTGGCTATCGTGAATTCAATGACATTTTAAGATCGCGTTATGCCTGGGAACAAGGCAGTCTGTGGAGTTCATATAACAACTTACAGCGTTCGC
>WARP01009484.1_pt1 | contig 10946 bp, 9 predicted proteins | sample 4769151 | NCBI WGS metagenome assembly WARP01 (sample SAMN08893023, study PRJNA449175) | gut metagenome | isolation source: rumen sample fed with dry roughage | host: cow | place: India: Nagpur | collected 2016 | reverse complement strand
CGGCGCGGGTGGATGGCCGTCCGATGCCGTTCTCCTTCATGGCCTCGCGCAGCGATTCGTCGTCGATGTTCTTGCCGGCGGTCTCCATGGCGCGCAGCAGGGTAGCCTCAGTGTATGGCTTCGGTGGCGTGGTCTTCTTCTCTGTCAGCTGGGGCTTGTGCGGCCCTCGCTCGCCTACCGTGAAGATGGGCAGGATGCGCTCCTCGCTCTTGGTTTCGTCGTCATTGTCTTTCTTCTCATCCCCATCGCTTTTTGCAGGCTTGATGACTGTGCGCCATCCCGGCTCTAAGATCTGCTTGCCTCCCGCCTTGAAAGCCACACCATTCACATTCCCCATGACCGTGGTCTGCGAAAACACGCAGTCGGGATAGAAGACGGCGATGAAATGGCGGCACACCTCATCGTACACGCACTGTTCGTCCAGACTGAGCGACTGCGGAGCTACACCCGTGGGGATGATGGCGTGGTGGTCGGTGACCTTGCTGCTGTCGAAGACCTTCTTGCTCTTTGGGAGCTTTTTGCCCAATAGTGGCGCCGTCAGGGTGGCGTATGGTGTCAGCCCTTGGAGTATCTTTGGACATTTGGGGTAGATGTCGTCGCTAAGGTAGGTGGTGTCCACACGGGGATAGGTGGTGTATTTCCTTTCATAGAGTTTCTGAATGAGTTGCAGCGTCTGTTCGGCGGAGAAGCCATAGCGCTTGTTGCATTCCACCTGCAGAGAGGTGAGGTCGTAGAGGCGTGGCGGAGCTTCCTTACCCTTCTTGGTGGTGATGTCCGTGACGGTGAACTCCTGCCCGAGGATGCGCTGCAGGTCGGCCTGGCCTTGCTCAGCAGACGGGTACTTGCCCTTGACGGCCGTGAAAGTGGTGTCGCGGTAAAGGGTGGTGAGCACCCAGTAGGGCTGTGGCTGGAAGTTGTGGATCTCCCAGTACCGGTTGACGATGAGTGCCAAGGTGGGCGTTTGCACCCGCCCGATGGAGAGCACCTGGCGGTCTTGTCCATATTTGAGCGTGTAGAGACGCGTGGCGTTCATGCCCAAAAGCCAGTCCCCGATGGCACGCGACAGCCCAGCTTCGTATAGCGACTGGTATTCAGATTGCTCTTTCAGCGAGGAGAAGCCTTCGCGGATGGATTCCTCGGTCAGGGAGGAGATCCAGAGACGGGAAACGGGGCATGTGGCGCGGGATTTCTGTATCACCCAGCGTTGGATGAGCTCTCCCTCTTGGCCGGCATCTCCGCAGTTGATGATGCGGTCGGCCTTTTGCATCAGCTGCTCGATGATATGGAACTGTTTGGTGATGGTGGGGCTGTCGATGAGCTTGATGCCGAAACGGGGTGGTATCATAGGCAGGCGGCTCAGCGCCCAAGGTTTCCACATCGGGGTGTAGTCGTGCGGCTCCTTGAGGGTACATAGATGTCCGAATGTCCACGTCACCTGGTAGCCATTGCCCTCCATATAGCCGTCGTGCGACTGTGTGGCTCCGATTACGCGGGCTATGTCTTTGGCCACGCTGGGCTTCTCGGCAATACAAACAATCATACGGAATCTCCTGCTATTATTGTTAAGAAATGGTGGAGAGGATGATTGACATTTTGGAAAAAACTATTTCGTTGTGCACCACTACGACCTTCACAAAGTAGCTGCCGTTGTCAATGGGTTCCCAAGATAGGCGATATTCCACCACTCCGTATTCATCTGGACGGATGATTTGCAGGAATTTTACATTTTTGGCTTGAATAAGAAAATATTCCTGATTTTGTATGTGTGAAAATAGATCCACGGCTATCTGTATGATGCAGATACCAGGTGTGATGGCATCGGTTGGAAAATGACCACTGTAGACGGGATGGCTTCGATTCAACTGGATGGTAAAATCAGCCTGAAGATCCGACTGCGTTTCAGAAATAATGGAGAATAAGGTGTCTTTGAACATGGTTTCGGGCTATTTGAACAGCGAATCCGGTAGGGATGTGTTGGATTTTTTGTCGGAGAAAATGATGGTGGTAGCATCGCCATTGGTTTCGTTGAGTACCACTTTGTCGGCCAGATGCGTTGTGCTGTTCAAGGTAATGGTGATATCCTTATAGTAGGCTTTTATTTTCTTGTTAAGGGGGGTTAATACGGCAGTTATCTGTCCGGAATTGTTCTTGAAATATCGTATTTTGAAATCAGTGCTCTCTTTCAAGAAGCTGCCGTTGATGGTGTTGATAATCATAGAGCCCATCTCGCCGAGCATCCGGTTGGGATTGGCAATGGTGCCTTTGTCGGTCTTTAACAGCACTTTGCCGTTGCTGAAGATTACAGTCATGGTCTTGGGGGAGGTATATTCCCATCTCAGCTGCTTGGGGGCTTTGTATTGCAATTTGCCCTTTTGAACCACTTTTTCGGTGAAAAGGGCGGAGGTCTTTTCTTGCGTGAAAGTTGCACTCAAAGAGGTGAGTTGTTGGTGTGCCTTCTCAATGGTTGACACCAGTGCTGTTCTCTTCTCTCCCGTGACTTCCGTACCTGCTTCTTGAGCAAATATGGGCATACTGAAAAAGAAAACGAGAAGGAGGCAGATGGTTGAACGTTTAGGGTTCATAATGATTGTATGGTTTGTAAGTTTGTGAAGTCGGGGAATGATTTCGTTATTTCACGATGAAGAATACGCCTATCATGACGATTACAACACCAATCCAACGGGTAAAGGGGACGGTTTCGTGGAAGATGAATTGGGCGGAGAGAAGTCCGATGATGTAGCTGATGGAGAGTAAAGGGTAGGCTATACTGAACGGGTAGTGTTTGAGTACGTACATCCACATCAGCATGGCCGAGAGAGCACAAATACCAGAAGCTGCAAACTGCCAGGTGGTGAAGATGGTCTTGAAGTACTGCCATGACCAGGTGAAAGTCCCGAACAACTCCACGGAGATTTTCAGGAGACTCTGAGCCGCAACCAGTAGCACCGACTGCACTATGATAAGGAGGATAAGAATTAACATGATGAAAGCAATATTAAGGAGTGATCCTTGTTTTGGAAATGATTGTACACCAGAATATGTTTCGGCGATTCGATGTCGTTGCCTCCGTTTACCAACAGATGAGCCGGGATACGTTTCCGGTGCAGACAAACAGCACCTGCATAGACGCCAAAAGCGGAGGAACAGAAGGACTCTCCAAAGAGATGCTTATACCATACTGCCGGCGTGTCTGGACAAAAGTGTTCCTGAAACTGATGATATACTATGTCGTTATCCCGGTCCCCGCTCAATCCTAACACTACTGCGGACAAATCGCCTACGGTAAGTCCCGACTGCCTGAGCAGGTGTCTGGCAGCAGCGTGAAGGTCATTCAGGGTGGGTTCGTAGAGTATATCCATGCTGGAAATCTGACAAAAAGTGTCGGCGTTGGACTTAGATGTAAGGAGCATGTTTAATGAACAACTACCGGATAGGGAACCTTTGGAGTTGGATTTCTTGAGGCTAGAAGTGCTGACATCCCCCTTCTTCCAATATCCTATTTTACCCAACATGTCGAAGTAATCAGGTGTCATCTCTTCCTGTCCGCCAACGAGTGCACTGCCGATGGAACCGAGTTTCATTTGCACAAAGGCGTCAAAGAAACTATCGTCGAAGGAGGTTCCCCGATGCGAGTACGTGCTGTTGTACCCATGACATTTAAGATGCAAAGCCACTTGAGAGCCGATGGTGTTGTGGGTGGATTGCATGAAGTAGGTGGGTTGTAAGAACTCCTCGTCATTGTCAATCATGGCGGTGAGGAATTTTTCCGTGTTGGCGATGCAGCCGAGACCGGTGCCGGTTATGATTGCATCGGGTAGAGGATGGCTGCCAAGCGCCTCTACCGCTGTTGCAACGGCTCGTTTCAACAGTTTGCCCATTCGGCGTGCGGCCATAGGCGAGAAGTATTTGCCATAGTCCGGTTCAAGGCTCTCATTGTATGCTGCTGTTGGGATGACGGGATTTAGAAACCATGCTTCGCTAAGGGGCTGTTGCAGCGAAATCTGTGAAGCAGCCTGAATATAGCAGGGCATATCCGTCTGGGGAGCAGATGCAATTGACGAGCAATCGGAATTCTCTATGACGGAAAAAATGCAGGAGGAGTCGTTGCCCCCGAACCCGAAGGAGTTGGTGAGGACGTGTTTGAGTTCCACAGGTTCGATCACGTGATCAACAGGTTTGAAAGAGTGCCCTTCGATGCCGTTTTGGAAGCCTATGTTGGCGGGTATAAATTGATGGGTGAGAGCGAGGATGGAGATGACACTTTCCACTCCGCCTGCCGCACTGGTGGTATGACCCGTATAGGATTTGGTAGAAGATACCGGCGGCATGTTGTTGCCGAACACGCGCATCATGGCAATACCTTCACATTCGTCGTTGTTGCCGGTTCCGGTACCGTGGGCGTTGATGTAGTCAATGTCACTGGCCGAGAGACCGCTGTTCTCTAATGCCTGTGTCATGGCTCGGAATGCTCCTTCACCGTTGGGTGATGTGGCCGTCTGATGGAAAGCATCGCAGGCGTTGCCGTAGCCGGAAAGCTCACAAATGGCAGGAACCCTGCGTCGTCGAGCCGACTCTTCGGATTCTAAGATTATGAAGGCTGCTCCTTCGCCGAGGTTCAGCCCGTGGCGGTCGGCGTCGAATGGACGACACGGCTCCTTATCTAAGATCATCAGCGTGTTGAACCCGTTCATGTGGAACTTGGAGAGACACTCAGTACCTCCTACCACAGCAATATCCACACGCCCTGCTTTGATGAGGTTTGCTCCTAAAATGATGGCGTTGGCTGCAGAGGAACAGGCCGTAGAGATGGTGGTGATGAGGTCAAAACGGCCGTTGAACTCCTTGGAAATGATATCGGTGCAGGCACCGCAGTCGTGCATGGCAATGTACTCGTTCTTTTCATTGTTGTCCAGAAAATCCCGATAGTACTGCTCGCTCTTCTCCATGCCTCCTACGGTATTACCCGATATGAAAGCAATACGTTGGCCGCTGTTGTCGTTGAGCCCAGCCTCTTCCAGAGCCTCTTTGAGGGCTATACGTCCCAGCAGTGAGGTGCGTGTGATGATGTTGTCGTTATCCCATCCAATGAGTGCCTTCAGCTCCTCATCGCTGTAGTTTACCTCGCCCACAGGCAGATCGTGGAGACGGGTGCGGAGGTGACGGACAGGAGCTATGGCTCGCTGGCCTGCCTTTAGCATAAGCAAGTTCTCCTCTTTCCCTACTCCTAATGAGGTGATGATGCCAGTACCGGTAACGACAATTCTGCCCATCGGATTATTTTGTGCGGTGTTCCTTGATGTATTCGGCCATCACGCGAACGGATTTGAAGATTTCCTTTCCTTCGTTAGCATTGGCCAACTTGATGCCATAATTCTTCTCCATCAGCACGATGAGTTCAAGGGCGTCGATGGAGTCCAGCCCAAGGCCTTCGCCAAACAAGGGTGCGTTCTCGTCAATGTCGGCAGGTGTCATACCTTCCAAGTTCAGCACATCGATGATCTCTTTCTTCAGTTCTAAAATCAATTCTTCCATATAAATACTTTTGTTTGTGATTGTTTTCAAAAATTCTTTGTCTATGATACGTTCAATGTAAAAAGTTTCATCTGCACATCGCAGTGATTTTCATCGTAATCCGCCCAACCACAGAGGATGTGGGTGAGCTCGGGATTGGCCTCGAATGCGAGGGCAGCGGTGTCATGAATTCGCTTTTCCTCAAAATCCGGAAAGACATAAAAGGCGCTTTCCCCGCCAATTTTGTGGCGGATGGCAATCTCACCGGTCACGATGTTGGCTAAAGTATATACGAATACCGCCGGACTAGGGTAGTAGTTGTCGACATCTTGTATGGTCGTTTGGTAATGGCGGTCATCGTCGAGCGACGAGGCTCTGTTCATCAGGATCACTGCCCAGTCGGGCTTGACGGTCTCGCGGTCGAAATCATAATGACGCAGCAGAACCTCGGCAGCCAGGGTTCCAGCCTTGCACAGGTTGTCCATCTTGAAGAATTTGGGGTATGCCATGCCGATGCCGTGGTAAATGTCGGCTAGCCAGTTGTTGCATTGCGCCCCGCGGGTGACGATGGTTTCCCCGTTCAGGATGACTGCATTATCCGTGATTTGACATTCGGAAATCACAGAATATGTCGTTTCCCCTCGTTGTAGAGACGCAATGCATGGTGTCTCTACGGATGATGGTTTGTTGGTTGCGATGTTTGATGTATGGTTTTCCATCAGCAGGGCGGCGTTGCTTCCACCGAAACCGGAAATCAATTTCAGGAACGTGTTGCCCGAAGTGTGCTGGTTTTGCCGTATAACGTAGACGGGCATGGCTGTATCGGGTTGATCCGTGCCCAACGTCTTGAGTATGGTTTGGTGTTTCAGAGCCTGGTGAGCCATGATAACTTCCAACACTCCGGCTGCTCCCAAGGTGTGGCCGAAATAGCCTTTCAAGCTGTTGACGGGACAATCTTGCAGGCCGGCACGGTTGATGGCCACGGACTCCATGTCGTCATTGTATGGAGTAGCGGTGCCATGTGCGTTTATGAAGGCCAGACGGGAAAGGTCGTACCCATCGGTGACTTTTTGGATGGCGCGCAGTAGCCCCTCGCCCGTGCGGGAAGGACCGGAGATGTGGTTTGCGTCATTGTTGATGGCACCCGCCCGCATCAGAAGGGCGTTTTGGGGAAAGATGGTGTCCTCTTCAACACGTGTGTATACGATGGCAGCGGCGGCTTCTCCGAGGTTCAGTCCACGACGATTGGCGTCGAAGGGCTTACAACGTTCAGGGGAGAGAGCCTTGAAAGACTGGAACCCCGAGATGATGAATTTGGAGAGCGTTTCAGCTCCAATGACCACCGCGTATTTGTAGAGGCCGACATTCAGGATGTTACAGGCTGTTATTTGAGCCGCACAGCCCGAAATACAAGCGTTGCTGACGACTATAGGCACGTTGGGATTATTGAAAAAATCGGCTATGATCTGTGCCGAACGCCAAAGATAGGGACGTTCAGGTTCGTAGGGATTGTGCTCCAATAAATCAACGTTTCCCTTGGTGGTGGAGAGAATGAAGATCACATCGGAGCGGTCAGGGGCGATGTTGGCCTCCTCTATAGCCTGGGCGGCAGCTACGATGGCGGCTTTCTCCACTTTTGTGTAGCCGGCAGTGCCGTGATCCCAAAGGGCGCTGAAAGCACTGTCGAGCCGATCCTCTTCAAACTGTGATATGAAACACGGCTCCGGCAATCCGAAGGCGTGCTCGTAGCACTGAAGGCGGCTTTCGCCTCGGAGTACGGCTTCAAAATTGCCATGACTGGTCATGGCAAGAGGGGATATGATGCTGTCTCCGATGCTGTAAATCATATAGTTATGTAAATAAAAAACCTATTTTACAATAGGGCGCAAATATACAAAAAAAGTGGACTGAAAATAATCTGTCCTTACAGGTCATCCCATATCATCCTGAAACTACTATCTCATCTACTGTCTTGGTAAAAAAGACCCATGGTTGCTGAATATGTCGCAGGGAAATGTTACGATGCTATACTTGTATTTTTTAGAAACTCAAAACGGATTAAATGTTCCTTCCCAATTTCTTAAGCATACGCTTTACCTTGTAGTTCCGTTTTTTTAGCCAGTCTTCAATCATCTGATTTTCTATTTCGGTGAAATCCAGTTCCTCATTCTTTCGTTCTTGGGAGTGTGTAAAACGGAAGAAAGCCCCTATATGGCGTTTCCTCTTTTCAGGATATATTTGGTCGAACGGAATAAGCACACAGGTGTCCTCTATGTCGTGCATCAGGCGGTTTACCGCCGTGCCGAACATCCGCATTTGAGAGGTGATGGAAAGATATACTGTCATATTCGGCGGGACGTTCACTCCTCTCAGTCTGGCCGCCTCCTTGAGCAGTTTGTAATCATCCATCAGGTTATCTTGATTCAATATTAGGTTCATCAGGTCAGGGTCGGAATCCGGCATGATGGCGTACTCGTCCCATGGACGGATCAGCTCTTCCTTGTCGCCAAAATGCTTCCAAAGGAAATGGTAGANNAGTAGGTCACGGGTACTATGGTCGTAGGAAGGATAGACGGTGATTTTTCCAAAGTAATAGAGCAGGTTGGGATTTTGTATAATAATGGCTACAAGACCGTCCCACAAGTTGTCGAAGGCAAATATGGACTTTGCGCCGTTTTTGGAACTCTGATATTCTGGAGCCACAAAATTGCGCCCAAGTTCTAAGACATGCGGCAGGTATTCCTTGATGAATTTTTGGGAGAAACGAAACTGATGGGAACTTGCTAGAATCGGTTGTCCGTTTTCGTCAAACGTCGCATCGGAACCGAAAATGAAACGGTAGCCACCTATGATTGCTTCGTTGTCGGGATCCCATACAATCAGCTGTTTGTAGGGCTTCTCCATCTTGTCATATTCGTCAAGATCCACGGCGTTGCCCGTGGAGCCTCCAGCTTCCCGAAAGGCCAGCTCCCGAAGCCTGCCGATTTCCGTAACCACATTGGGAGAATCTTGCCAGGAAACGATGTAAAGCTCGTTGTGACCTTTGTTGGTGTCTTCCAGCTTCTTGGATTCTGTAAGTTCTGATTTTATCAGTTCAACGGGTACGGGGTCAATTATTTTTGTGTTCATAGTGATATGGTTGTCAATCAATACTGGATGGCCAGGGATTGGAGACAATTCCGGCCATGTCAAGCATGGTCTTGTGTGCGAGATCGCACATTCGAGCCGTTTCTTCTTTTCTGGGTGTGTTGAGGTTAGGAACAATCGGGTCACCTACATGGATGGTGATTAGAGGTTCCCCTTTGCTGATGAGTTTGCGCCATCCGGTACGGGGTCTGAATGAAATCATCAGTGGAATAACAGGGATGGCATATCGGTAAGCCATGTTGAACGCCCCGATTTTGAAAGGTCTGAGCGGAGCATAGTATTTCCAACTGCAACTTTCAGGGAATACGTGTATCCACTGTTTATCGGCATGTAGCTCATCCAATGCCGCGTTAAAGTACCTAAGCCCGCTGATGTTTTCTGGAATAGCAACACCACCAACCGTTTTCATCAGAAAGCTGTCTTTGCCACGGAAAGGCTGAGCGTACATGGGAATCCAGGCTCTGCGGTAGCGCATTGCCTGCAACACGCAAATCATGTCCCAGCGGTGCACGTGATTGCATACGGTCATTACTCCGTTGGAAAAGAGTTTGCGGTTCTGGCGGATCTTCTCACGGCCTTCAATCCGGATTCCAAACCGAATCCAGTTTACAGGAAAGGCCACAATCCAGATGGTGATATATAACAAGAAATTCAATATCTTGAACTTTATGGATTTGTCAAGATATGTGTAGGTGTTGTCAAATTGTATGTCCTTGATTTTTCCTCGAATGGGAGCCATCCTTGTGAACGGGTTGTCTCCAGAAAACTCTTCCGCCGGTTTCGGGACATATACCCCTTCCCTGACCTTGAAATTCCGATATGCCGGGCCGAATGATGAATAGTCCTCTAACATTTCAAGCTTCTTAACGTGATGGCTGTTGTTATGTTTTGATAATCAGGATCCAAAATTTGAAGCGCAAAAATAAAAAAAAATCTTTATGCTACTAAAACGATTTCCTTCATTCCTGTTTTTTGTGTGATGAAAAACATGATTTTTAGGCTAGTTTTGTTCTTTTTTCTAAATAGAGTATCTTTGCAGCCACTTTATTGAAAATATTGAATAATAGAAAGGTTAAATTTAGATTCCGATATGACAGATACAGAGAATACTTGGATTTATAATGGATTGATGGTTGTTCTTTCCTTGTTTTTATCTTTGAGTGTAGTGGATGCACGGGCGCAGAGTTGCTGCCTTAAAACGGTGGGGACTCCTGAGACGGCTGTTCCGAAGCTTCGTGCGGAAGGGCTGCTCTCCTCGCATTGGATGCAGGATTATCCGTACAATGCTCTTTGTCCAAGAGATCCTTTGAACAATAACACGTATAGTGTGGCTGGGTGTCCGGCTATTGCAATGGGGCAGATTATCAATTATTTGCGGACGACGCAAGATACCCGCTTTTCCGATAGTGATGACTACTATCATCACTATGCTGGACGCAATTTTAACATTGATGATGACTGGGAAACGTTGCTGTTTCCGTCTTTTCCGCAGTTGAACGAGTTGTTGGATTCCGTAGATGCCACGTTCCGCCGTGGCGAGGAGCTTCCCGACTTGTTGGCTGCCGCCCTGGTTTTCGCGTGTGGCACGGCCTGCACGCAAGTTTATACTTCACAAGGATCCGGCACCTTTGCGGTAGATCAGGCGTTTGCGGCTTACCAGCGGTTTGGATTTACCGATTGCCAGCTGTTTCGAGAGCCGGATTCCGCCATGTATACCACGTTGATCGCCAATCTGCAAGCGGGTTATCCTGCCCATCTGGCCGTTGAGAATCCCGAAGGAACAGCCGGCCACAATGCAGTGGTCGATGGCTACCGCGAAACCGATGGCAAGTTCCATATTAACTTTGGCTACGGCGGTTCTTTGGACAACTGGTACGACATCCCAGACCCTGACTTTTATTACGGTCTAACCAAGTTAGAAGGCATTATCTTGAATATCATTCCAACCTCTTCGTCGATCCCTACTACGGCGAACCAACAACCTTTGGAAGTTTATCCTAATCCTGTTTCCAATATTCTCTATGTGAAGAATCTTCCTATCGAACAGGTGGACTATTCCATCTTTAATGTCTTGGGACAAGAGGTGGCCGAAGGCTCCTCCTGCGGAACAATTCCCGTTTCAGATTTGAGAAACGGACTTTATCTCCTGGTTGTTAAGCGTGACAATCTTCGAAAAACAGTGAAATTTATGGTAAAGAGTCATAGCCGATAAGTCGGCGATTCTTATTGGCCGAACCATCATAATACTCATTTCTTTAAAAAAAATAATCACCCCAAGAGTAACGTCT
>WARP01003403.1_pt1 | contig 10956 bp, 10 predicted proteins | sample 4769151 | NCBI WGS metagenome assembly WARP01 (sample SAMN08893023, study PRJNA449175) | gut metagenome | isolation source: rumen sample fed with dry roughage | host: cow | place: India: Nagpur | collected 2016 | reverse complement strand
AAAATTATGAGGAGGAAAAATACAATGAAAATTCATAACACTGAGATCGATCTCACTGGTGTTGAAACAAGCATCAATGCTGATTTTGTAGCACCAGAAAGAAAGTATGAAGAAGCAAATGACCAGCATGTAAGAACAATCGTCCTCTATGCTAATGCGTCACATGCTCTCTTCATCGATGCAGCTAAGACACAGGCTATCTCTGCTGAAGAAGCCGGTCGTCTTTTCTTCAACGGTATCGTTATCTTCGACAACAACACATACAACGTACCTACAGCATACAAGCTCGACGGTACAGTTGCTAAGTTCACAGTTGGCGACGTAACTTATACTGCATAATAAGGAGGAAACGTCAAAATGGGAAAAGTAGCCGATTTCGAAGGATGGATTACCAAGAACAATGTTCGTTGCTCAGACGGTGCCATAATTCGTGAAAACGCCTTTGCTCATTGGTTGTACGCGCAGGGGCATTTCGGGTGATATTGCTCCACCATGGTGGACCAGAGCAGGCGTATGGCACGCAGTTTGGCAATCTCCATGAAGTAGTTGGAACCCACAGAGAGGGTGAGTTGCATCCGGGAGGCAGCCTTTTCTACGTTCACGCCCTTTTCCGTACAGAAGGCGAGATATTCGTTGGCTAAAGCTAATGTGTAACCCAGTTCTTGCACAATAGTGGAACCGGCGTTGTGCAGCACAATGCCATTCACATTAATCAGCTTGAAATTCGGCATCTCCTCCACCATGTTGAGTAGCGTCACCGTCTGCATCATGTCTTCATCGCAGGAGAAATAGAATTTTCCATGTCTCAAACGATAGACGAGTGGATCGAAATTGATGCTGCCGGAGACCTGTTTGCGGTCGTAATGATGGGCATCTACATATTCCACGAACATCTTTACCAGTTCTAAGAAGCTGCGCACGTGGTTGAATTGGACGCCTACCTTGTTCAGGTCAATGCCGTTGAGCAGGGTGTTGAGGGATTCGGGTGTGTCCAGTTGGCTGGCGTTGAAGGCAATGCAGGTAGCACCTCGTTGCAGGGCATCTGTCGCAATGGCATTAGCCTTGGCGGGGTCGGCCTCTTCCACCTCTTGTACAATATCCCACTTGTTGTTGTCTGCTTTCGTGCCCCGCGTATAGGGGAATTCTGCTGGCAGTGTATCGAGATAGCGGAGACTCTCTAGATTCTCGGCTCGGTAATAGGGGCGTACATTAAACCCTTCATCGGTGCGCCACACCAGTTTTTTTTCGTAGTCGGCACCTTTAAGGTCTTTTTGTATTGTTGCTTCCCATTCTTCAGTGGAAATGGGTGGAAATTCTGTAAATAATTTTTCGTCAGCCATAAGGGAATGTTCTTTTTTTTACGGCTGCAAAGATAAAAAATACTTTGTTATATTTGCGGCCTAAATAAAGCAAGATGCTTTTATCTATCATACAAACGATTAGTTCTTCTGATATCGCGTTGTTGACACGGATCAACGGGGCGCACAATCCCTGGATGGATCAATGGATGTGGGCGATGACCCACACCTGGCCATGGATACCGCTCTATGTGTTGATGGTTGCGACATTGGTGTATGTCTTCCGCCGGAGGTGGTGGCGTGCGCTGTTGATTTTGGCCTTGACCCTCGGACTGTCGGATCTCTTATCCTCAGGAGTAATGAAGCATACGGTACGTCGTCCCCGACCCTCCCACAATCCTGAGTTAACCTTGCATCTGCACGAGCGCCCCGATGGAACGTTCTATCGAGGTGGACCCTACGGTTTTCCCTCTTCGCACGCAGCCAACAGCACCACGATAGCGGTTCTCTTCTATCTGCTGGTGGCGCCCTACTGTCGCCACCGCATCCCGTTGTTCCTGATACTGTTGTCCTATGTGCTGCTTTTCTGCTATACCCGTGTCTATCTTGGCGTCCATTATCCATCCGATATTTTTGCGGGATGGTGTCTCGGATTTATCGTGGCGACCACGGTTTTCCGATTGTTGAAATTTTTTGAAGGTAAATACGTCGGGCATGTAACATTATCCCGAGGAATTCGTTAATCTCTTGTTTGACTTTTTTTAAACCATTTAAATACATAAAATTATGCTGAATAAAAAAATCGAAGAAGCTATCAACGCCCAAATCAATGCCGAAATGTGGTCGGCCTATCTTTATCTCTCTATGGCTACCAAGTGCCACGATCTTGGTTACAGCGGAATGGCCAACTGGTATGAAATCCAGTTCAAAGAGGAACAGGCTCATGCTCAGATTTTTTACAATTATATCATTTCTAGAGGGGGTCGCGTTGTCCTGAAACCCATTGATGCCGTTCCTACAGAATGGAAGGATGCTTTGGAAATGTTTGAGGAGACCCTAAAGCATGAAGAAGTGGTGACTTCGCTCATCAACAACCTCTACGCCTTGGCCACCAAGGAAAAGGATTATGCCACGCAGAGTATGCTGAAATGGTTCATTGATGAGCAAGTAGAAGAGGAAGAGAATGCCCGTGAGCTCATTGACAACCTCAAGATGATCAACGGCAACGGTTACGGACTCTATATGTTGGACAAGGAGCTGGCAGCAAGAGTGTATAATACCCCGTCACCCCTCGCCACTGCTGAGTAATCTTCACGTTGAGTTTTTTACTACTTTTGCAGGGTCTATTCTTTAGATCCTGCAAGGGTATAAACACTTTAATTTTTAATGTTTTATGTTCATAAATGAGAGGCTCTTCAATGATTTTCTAAATCAGCGGGACATTTTATGGACGGGCATTAATTTTTCTAAGGCCAAATTTACGCGGCAGGGATTGAATTTTTCGCAGGAGATGCTGCAACGTTCTTTCGTCGAATGGAATATACTGGTAATCAGTGACCAGAAGAAATATGACATCCGCATGAGTTTCCGAAAACCTATCATGCAGTATGATTTGTCACAGGTGTCAAGGCTGAACAAGGAAACGAAAGCACCGAGCGTAGTGGTATCTCATATAGGCGTGAAAGACATGCTTGAGGAGGAGGATGTGATGTCAATGTGTGCTGGCAACACTTGGAATACGGATATTCAATATGCGCTGACATTCATTGTGGAATCCTTCAATGCCATCACGAAAAACGCCGCTATCTGGGTGGTGATTTACCACACGGCGACGTCCGAGGTGGCACTTTGCGAGAAATTCATCAAGACCCCAGGAGGGTTGGGCGTGCGCAATTATTGGGCCAGAACTTTTTATAATTTACTTTTCGACATTAAGAACCAAGACTTTCCGCGTTGGGAGAATATGGTACAGGGTTCTCTTGATGAAGGGGATGACTTTAACTATTTAATTTAAACGACAGCTATGGGTGCATTTAAAGCATACGATTTTCGGGGCGTTTTCGGCAAGGATTTCGATCTGGATACCGTTTACAAATTCGGATTTTTTTTGCCTTCCCTGTTAAAAACGGACAAAGTATTGGTTGGTCGCGATATGCGCGTCTCCACACCTCAGATGTTCGAGGCATTGTCAAGGGGTATTACCGATGCCGGTGCCGATGTGTATGATATGGGGTTGACGACAACTCCCATGGTCTATTATTTCACGGCGAAGCATCATTTTGATGCTTCGGTGATGATTACCGCCTCCCACAATCCTAAGGAGCATAACGGGTTGAAAGTTTCCACCCGCAATGCCTTGCCGGTTGGATACGACACAGGCTTAGGTGAACTGGAACGGCGTGTTCGGGAAGAACCGGTCACCCCAGCAGCCCAGAAGGGTAGAATAGTTCCCCATGAGGTGAAGGCTGAGTATCTGGAATTCCAATCCCGCTATCATCACGACCTCTCCAATCTCAATATGGTGATGGACTGCAGCAACGGTATGGCTTCTATTTTGGTGAAAGAGATTTTCGGAGATAAACCGCACTATCTCTTCGACAACTTGGATGGCACGTTCCCGAACCATGAAGCCAATCCGCTGGAACTGGAGAATGTGGCTGCTTTGAGTGAGAAGGTTCGTGCAACCCATGCCGATATTGGCGTTATTTTCGATGGTGATGCGGATCGCGTGATGTTCGTGGACGAACATGGCGACTTTATCCCCCCTGACTTGATGATTGCCGTATTAGGCCACTATTTTATTGAAGAAAAAGGTTATCAGGGCAAGGTGATTCAGGATATCCGGACATCCAAGTCTGTTTCCGAATACATCGCCAAGATGGGACGAGAGGTGGAAATCTGGCGGGTAGGCCGCGCCTATGCCGCGCTCAAGCTGCGGGAGATTGACGGCGCTTTCGGCGGAGAGTTCGCCGGACACTACTATTTCCGCGACTTTTTCTATTCCGACTCCGCCATGATAGCTTCTCAAGTGCTGCTCCATGTATTCAGCGACATGAAGAAACAAGGGGTGTCGGTCTCTCAACTGATAGCTCGAATTCGACGATATGCCAATTCTGGTGAGATTAATTTCACCATCCAGGCAAAGGCAGAAGCCATGGAGGCTGTACGTGAGCATTTCTGCGCCCAGGAAACTCCGGAGCACATGCTGGATTTCGACGGATACCGTATTGAGTTCGCCGACTGGTGGTTCAATATCCGCCCATCTAACACGGAACCCTATTTAAGATTGTTGATGGAAGCTCGCACGGAGGAGATGCTGCGTGCCAAATTGGATGAGATGGGACAGGTGCTTCAACCGTTTCAGCAATAGTTCCAATACAACCCAAGCCGCGTATATCCTATGTTCGATAAGATACTGAACACCTTTCTGACCCGAGTCTTCTCCATGCTGGTGATGTTCATGGTGGTCATCATCAATACGAACACCTTCGGGGCAGAGGGCACCGGCACCATTGCGCTGGTTATCTTGGGACTTACTCTCTTACAGGTACTTTCGAACTTCGTTGGCGGTACATCGCTGGTGTTTTTTACCCCCCAACGCAACAACTTCCAGCTGATCTGCCTCTCTTATGGGTGGGCGTTGCTCAGCAACTTAGGAGGATTGGGCGTGTTGTATCATTGGGAACTCGTTCCCCGTCAATATGTCTTGCACCTGTTGGTGCTTACGTTGATATACAGTGCTTTCTATATTCATAGTGGCATCATGCAAGGACGTGAGAAAATCAAGCGGTTTAACATGCTACAACTGACCCAAGTGTTGTTGTTGATCCTATCTCTTTCCATATCGCTTCTTTATTGTCGTAATCATGCTATAACACCGGAGATTGACCTATACTTATACAGTTTCATTTTTTCCTATTTGGTGCCTGCCGTTCTCAGTGGGGTGTACGTATTCCGGCGAGTGGGATCGATTAAGTTTGAAGGTATGGGAAAGTTGTTGGTCGAAATGCTGCGATTGGGATTTTGGACCCAATTGGCCAATTTTGCCCAACTGCTCACTTATCGGTTGAACTATTATTTTATTGAGGGTTTCGTAGGGCGGAAGCCGTTGGGTATCTACGAATTGGGCACTCGCCTTTCCGAAGCGGTATGGGTTTTCCCTAAAAGTATCTGTTTAGTGCAATATGCCCGTATCGCCAATTGTCAGGAAGAACAATATGCCAAGCGATTGACGTTAGGTTTCTTGAAAATAGTTTTTGTGTTTTCCCTCGTGGCCGTGCTGGTGCTTTGGGCGTTGCCAGCGGAATTTATTGCGTGGGTGTTCGGGCCGGAGTTTTCCGAATCAAAACCCGTGATTTGCAGTTTGCTTCCCGGTATTGTGAGTTTGTCATGTTTGTCGGTGCTCTCACATCATTTTGCCGGATATGGCAAGTATTGGATTAATGCGGTTGGATCGCTTATAGGGTTGGTGGTGACGGCTGTCTTCGGGTTGCTCTTGTTGCCTGGGGCGGCGGAATCCGGTAGCCTGCCTGTGCTGCGCATGGCGGGATGGATTTCTTCGGGGGCGTATACGGCGTCGTTGCTCTTCACGCTCGTCTGCTTTGTTCGTTCAACCTCCGCCTGCGGACGGGATTTTCTCATTACACGTGCCGACTGGTTGCTGTTGAAAGATGTAGTAGCAGAAAAATTTATCAATTTCCGTAAAAAATCATCATGATCATACTGCATATCCCATCTTGGTTTCCACATCCGGAAAAGCCGCTGGACGGTAATTTTATTCTGCGTCAGATAGAGGCGGTCTCACCATACGCGACGTCCATCGTGCTGCATCATACTGTGCCCGCTTTTCAGGAGGAGGTAGCTGCCCAACTGAAAGGGAAAGCCATACTGCATCCGATGATTATTCCCGAAGGGCTTTCGAAGATACAGTTGATCCGAGCCTATAGCCGTGAGATGCGGAACATTATACGCCAGTATGGGAAACCCGATGTCATTCACTTGCATGTGGCACTGCCGATGGGTCCTTTGGCCGCATGGCTTAGCATCCGCTATCGTATTCCATTGATGATCAGTGAACATTGGTCGGTTTATCAGCCGCAGAACCGGCATCTGTTGAGTGTATGGCAACGGTTGCAGCTACATATTACCTATCGTCGTGCCGCTATGCTCACCACAGTGTCGCAGGATTTGCACAATGCTATAGTGGGTACAATCCGCGCTGCCCGTAAGACCCCATTCTGCAAGATTAGCAATGTGGTGGATACAGAGCTGTTTAATCCCGGTACAGCCCAACTGCCCGATGATGGGAAGCTACATATTCTACATGTTTCCTCGTTGGAGGATGCTTCCAAGAACATCATGGGCATTTTGCGTGCGGTACAGAGACTGCATGACACTCGTCAGGATTTTGTGTTGGACATCATCCACGATCTGCGTAATAGGGGAGCGGAAGAATATATTGCGGAGAACAACATGGGGGAATATGTCCGATTATTGGGGAGAAAAAACAGTGAGGATGTGGCGGAGTATATCCGCCGGAGTGCATTTATGTTACAGTTCTCCAATTATGAAAACCAGCCTTGTGTGTTGATTGAGGCTTTTGCTTGCGGCAAACCGGTATTGGCCACGCGCGTGGGGGGTATTTCGGAAATTGTGGATCCAACCCGCGGGCGATTGGTTGCTCCGAGGGATGAAGAGCGTTTCATAGAACAATTGCAGTTCATGCTCGACCACAGCCTCGAATTTGACCGCGACGCCATCCGAACATATGCAGTGCGAGAATTTGGCGGCGAAAGCATCGGGCAGGAGTTTTTGCGGCAATATGAAAAGATTTGAAAATTAACGGGATAATTCCGTTAAGTCAATGGATTCTGTCTGCTCGTATTGGAACAATCAAACCTCCATCGGGCGGCTGCTGATGTAATCGCGCCATTTGTCTAATACCGCTTGGAAATCGGCCGGCAGTTCAGAGTCGAACCGTACAAATTGGCGGGTCGTCGGGTGTACAAAACCGATGGACTTGGCGTGCAGAGCCTGCCGGGGCATGAGGGAGAAGCAGTTGCGGATGAATTGCTGATATTTGCTGAAGGTGGTGCCTTTGAGAATGCGGTTGCCGCCATACGACTCGTCATTGAAAAGTGGATGGCCGATGTGCTGCATGTGCACGCGAATCTGGTGCGTGCGGCCTGTCTCCAACTGACATTCTACCAGTGTTACGTAGCCGAACCGCTCGAGCACGCGCCAGTGCGTGACGGCGTGTTTGCCCCGCTCGTCATCCTCTGGAAACACAGTCATAACCATGCGGTCTCGGGGATTGCGACCTACATTGCCCACGATAGTACCTTCGTCTTCATCGAAGTCACCCCACACTAACGCCCAATATTTCCGTTCCAGATCATGGTCGAAAAACACCTTGGCTAATCGCATTTGAGCCAGCTCGTTCTTGGTTACCACCATAAGACCGGAAGTATTCTTGTCAATACGGTGAACCAACAGTGGTTTTACGGGTGAGCCGTCAGCTTGCAACTGATCCTTGAAATAAAAAAACAGTGCGTTGAGTAAGGTGCCGGTGTAATTGCCGAATGCGGGATGCACCACCATGCCGGGTTCCTTATAGACAATCACAAAATCGTCATCTTCGTATTCGATGCAGACGGGGATATCCTCGGGATAGACCTCTGTATCGCGGGGCGGATTGGGCATCAGGATGGAAATCACATCGTTGGGATGCACTTTATAGTTTTGACGCACAGGATTCCCGTTCACTAAGATGCAATCGGCTTTTGATGCCTGTTGAATCTTGTTGCGCGAGGTGTTACGGATGAGGTTGAACAGATATTTGTCGATGCGGAGCAGCTCCGTGCCGGGATCCACCACGAATCGGTAGTGCTCATAGAGTTCGTCTTTTGGGGTGGTGCCCTCAGCGTCTGTCAGTTGGTTTTCTTCTTTCATCAAACAGTATTTTCAGCGTAAAGATAGGATTATTTCGTCCATTCTAGAACGAATAGAACTCGCAGATAGGAACCTGCAAGATTCAAGGGATAATGCCGACCGTGTCTTTATTTGCAGGTCTTGCACACGATGGCTTTCACCTCCTCGTTTTCAATCACACAGCTAGGGAACTTGTCGAACAGCCCACACAGGCGGGGCATGTCACGTTCAGAGGCCATTTTCACCGCCTTGGTGAAGAGCGGACCCAGGTAGGTCTGTTCGCGGTGGGCGGCGATGGAGATGTAGGAGAAGATGAAATCTTCTGCTAAATTTTTCTCGTCAAGGAAAGGATCCATCAGAGAAAGAGCGTAGTTATAGTCGTGTTTTTTGACGAAGTAGGAGGCTAACTTGTAGGCATTCTGCCAACTGTCCATCTTGGGATTGCGGATTTCCTTGATTTTGGCGAAAGTGGCCGTGGAAAGGGCGGAAGTCTCCGTGGTGACAGGTACCGTATCTAAGTAGTTGATGATTTTGAACTGGTATTCCATGTTCAGGCTGTTCACCCGTTCGCGAGGCATGTTGGGTATGGAATAGAGTTTATCAATGGCAGCCTGGGTCTTGGTGATGTCTGCCGTGGAGGTGATGGGGGCTTGGAACACGTCGCACACGGTAACATTGTACAGCAGCGGCTGATTGGCGGGGTTGAGGTTGTAGATAGCGCGCATCTGCTTGGCAATGGAGGGGGTGAGTTGAGTAGCCTCGTAGTATTGCATGTAAAGGCGGTTGTTCAGCAGGGTCTGGTTCTCTTTCCGCATGGGGATGTCCATATCTGAAAGAAGGGCGGCATCATATTGCCCTTTCTCCATTTGTCCGATCATATAGTTTTCGATAGCCATGGCCAGACCTTTGTTCTTGGATTCCATGGCGCGGTTGAATTTCCAGATGACGAATTTCTGCTCCCGTTCTTTCGTATCGATGGGGTAGGTGACGTGGTATTTTACCTCATAGTATCGGCAGGGGGCAAAGAAGGCGCTGTCGAGAGCTTTGAGCGCGTAGCTGTCGGACTTGAGCTGTTTGGCGGCTTCCTCCAGCGTTAGGAAACTCAAGTCGTAGTATTCACCGCTGTTCACGATATTCTTCTTGAAGGTCTCCCAACAGAAGTCGTACGAGATGATGATTTCCACCCCGGGGTATTTGGCCATCAGGCTTTTCTTCAAGAAATCGGCGCGTTTCTGCTGGATTTTCTGATAATTGGCATCCTTGTAGTAATTCGGGGAGTTGTGGGCGATGATTTCGATTTTGTTGAGGGTGTATTCCGGCACCACCACTAAGGAGAGCAAAGAGTCGAAGGAGGCGCAGGTGTAGTCGGTTTTCTTGTGTACGTACGGGAAAGTGATGCTAAAGTCGCCGTCTTCGGGGGTGGGCACCCACTCACCGGTGCTTTTGATACCTGTTAAATCTTTTAAGAAGTTGATTTTTTCAGAATAGTCCGCGTTTTTGGTCTCAATATGTTTGCTTAGAATAGTACGGCACACGTAGTTGCCATCCTTCAGCACGAGTATATTAATGTCCAAATCGTTTCCGGGTTCAATAGCATCCGGGAGCGTGCCGATTTTGGCAATTAGTTTTCCAGATTTGAGATTAGCATTCTCGTTGGCGGCAAAAATCTTTTCGTAAGTGATGGGTTTGGTTACGATGCCACGGTGGGCGTGGTCGTAGTCCACGAGGGGGTTCTCACAGTCGTAAATGCTATGTTGCACAAAATCGAGAGCAATGGCGTCACCCTCTTTGCCGATGAGTCTTTTGAGATTTTTGTAATCGTCGCACACCAAATAAATGTCGCCATTTTTGTTAACGGAGATATATTGGGAAAGCACTTCAAGGCCGGGTTCGGAGGCGCATTTTTTGCAAACCTTATCGTCGTAAGCTTTGAAGCCGGCCATGCCGCGGGTGTAGGGCAGGTCGCGGGCACCGTAAGCAGCCCGGTAGTCGTTGAAAGTGCGGTCGTTGCCGAGGATGATGGAGATGTACATGCTTTTCATCAGCACATCGGTGTTGAAGCCGATGCCGGTGTAGGAGTATTGTTTGTCGAGCAGTACGTCGGCAGTTTTGACGTTTTTCAGAATACTTTGGATCAGAGCCAGGCTGAGGTCGTAATAGGAGTATTCAACTTCGCCGAGGTAGGCTTTGGCTTTGGCCACCAGTTCTACGCCGTTGCCAGCCATCCCGTATTTGCGCAGACGGTAGGGTAGGGTCTTGTAGGGGGGTACATTGTCCTCAAGTCTTTCATCCTTCATCGCTTGATAGTCGGCCTGGAATTGTGCTGTAGAGTCCAGCTTGATGTCGTGTTTCAGCGGGGTCAGAAAGCGGTATTCTGCACGGGCGAGATCCAGCATATCCGTCAGACAGTCATACAATATTTTGTAATCGTAATTGTTGGGCGCGAAATTCCGGGTGTAATTTGCATTTTCTTTCAATTTCGCGGGGTCGAACTTAAGGTATGGATTTTCTGTCTGAGCAAATAATATCGAACTGAAAACCAAGCATATAAATAAGAATACAAAAGAGGATTTTTTATTCATATATATAAATTTAACAGGTTATGCAAAAGCGAAAGCAATAATAGCAAAAATTTTAATTGGGAGCGTAGTCAAGAGACCTGTTTTTTTATTGTTGAAAAAAATATTTTCCCATAATAGTTTGATTTCAAAAAAAGTGTATTTTTGCA
>WARP01003332.1_pt1 | contig 10962 bp, 7 predicted proteins | sample 4769151 | NCBI WGS metagenome assembly WARP01 (sample SAMN08893023, study PRJNA449175) | gut metagenome | isolation source: rumen sample fed with dry roughage | host: cow | place: India: Nagpur | collected 2016 | reverse complement strand
TTTAAGCACAAAAAGAGCCGCTTAGCGGCTCTTTTTGTGTAAGTTGTTAATTTATCCGAGGGATGGTCTAGAAGAATTTGTAACGGTTGTCCTTCACGTTGGCCATTTTCTCCAAGATTGTGGGGAGTCTTTGGATTTGGAAGGCGAATTTTTCGGCCTGGGTTTTCTTGGCATCGTCTTCGGTAAAGAAGGCGCCTGTGTCACGTGATGTTACATTGAACACATATACACCAACGCTTCCGGCAAATGGACCTGTAAGCTGGTTAACCTCGGCTCCGGCTACTGCACCTACGAATTTTGGATCGAATGATCTTGAACCGGGTGCACCAAAAGAGACACCAGACTGTGTACTTACAGTGGTTCCCAACTTCTCGGCAACCTCATCCAGCGAAGTAAGCCCGGCGATCTGCTCTTTTACTGCAGCTGCCATCTTTTCATTGGCCTTTTCCCTGCGCAATAATGAGGCAATGTCTTTTTCCAATACCTCCACGGCAGGAATACCGGCCTCTCTGACATCGGTAAGGGCAACGATAAAGAAATACTTGTTGTCCAAAGATATGATCTGTGAAACATCGCCCTTTTCGGCTTCATAGGCCCATCTTGTAATCTCACGGGCGTTGTTGTAGTTTGCTATACCCCTTGCACCAGGAGCAATGTTATATACAGGAATGGGATAAAGACTCATCTCTTTTGTAACCTCGTTGAACTTATCGAGTTTGCCCATTGACTTGGATGCAACATCGTTGGCTTTCGAGTAATATTCCTGGAAAGTCTCTTTGCCGGCTACAGCAGTTTTCTCCAATACTGCAAGCTGCACTTTGTTTACAAGGTTTGTTCTCTCTTTTACACGAACTATGTGAGTACCAAACTGTGATTGCAGTTTGAACGGTTTGCCCGGAGCGGCCACAAAACAAGTGTCAAAACCGGGAATTGTGCTGGCCTGTGTCATCCATCCGATATCGCCAGCATTCTCGGCCCCGGGGTTATTGTCTGCAGAGTTTTCGGCGGCAAGTGCAGAAAAATCAGCCCCTTTGCTCAAAAGATTCATAAGACTGTCAACTACAACATTGGCAGCAGCCAAGTCGGGGTTTTGAATCATGATATGCTGCACAAAAACCGAGTCTGGTAATTGTTTCACATCACTGATCCTTGCAGCTTTAAAGGTGTTCTCCTCCTTGAAAGGTTCGAGGACATCTCCGGGTTTTGCAGCAAAGGCAAAACTGTCAAGTACTGCGGATTGCGACAACAATTCTCCCTTTTTGTAGTAGTAGGTATCCAGAGGCTTATCCGAACTGCGGGCAAGGAAATTCCTAAGGTTGGCAGCACTCCTGAACTCAGGCATAAGGTTGTCAATCTCCCTCTGGGCAACGCTGATATCTTCCATGGATGGTACAACCTCGAACACTACGTACTCAATGTTCCTGCCGGCAGGCTGTTCAAAATTATGCTTGTTCTTGTTGTAAAAATCTCTAACCTCCTGCTTTGTTACAGTGATTGTGGTATCCTCGGCAAAACCAAAAGGCTGCATCACGAAAGAAACCTCCGAAGTGATATTGTTCTCTTCAATTGTCCTTCTCAACTGTACAGGATTCTCAATATTGCTTTTTGAGAGAAGGTTCACATACTTGCCCACCATTTGGTCAACAAACATGTTCTTTTCCAGGTATTCCCAATAGGCCCTGAGGTTACCTGACTCATCTCCCGGGATAGCCCTGATAAAATTCACAAGCAAATTTTTGTCAAATGTGCCGTTTTCTCCCATGAAAATTTGTTCACGGGCCAAAACCTGGGAAATTTCAGAACCCTGGCTCAAGTCAAACAGCTCCTCTTCCCCGACTGCAATCCCGGCCTTTTCTATTGCCGGTAAAACTACATTTTCGCTTAGCAGATCCTGCCAGGCACTCTGGTTTATCATCTCCGAAGCCTGCTCGTCAACGGAAGCCGAGCCCGAAATTAACTGATGAATACGGTTGAAATAATCAACCTTTTTTTGAAAATCCTGATAGGATATAGCCTTTCCGTCCATCTCCCCTACATCATATTTGTTGGAAAATACGGAAACAGCCGATTGCAATGTGTCTGCGTCTACAATAAATGAAAGGAGTGCCAAACCAATGATTACCGTGATAAAGACACCCATTTTGACGCGGATCTTCTCGAGAACTGCCATTTGTTATTATTTTAAAAGGTTTATTTTCTTGTAAGGCGCGAAGATAGTAAATTTTTATTTATGGTATACCTATTCTTCCACAATTCGGAGAGCAACGCTCTCTACACGGTTTGAGTGTGTTTTTAGTATAGAAAACTCAAAATTCCCGTAGCTGAGGGTTTCTCCCTGGGCAGGTATGTTTTCGTTGAACCAGGTAATGAATCCTCCCAAAGTTTCGTAGTCATCACTCTCTGGGATATCCAGGTCGTAACTTTTATTCAGATATTTGATTTCCAACCTTCCGGAGAAAATAAATTCGGTATCGGAAATTTGCCTTTCGGCCAACTCCTCCTTATCCAGCTCATCCGAGATTTCTCCAAATATCTCCTCAATAAGGTCCTCTAAGGTAACAATACCGGCAGTCCCTCCGTACTCATCGTTTACAACCGCAATGGAACGCTTGTTTTTGATCAACAGGGAGAGGAGCTCCTGAGCCTCCATCTCTTCCGTAACGTAGTCTATATTGCGAATTATCCCCGAAATTGGCTGACCCCCTGCAAAAAGATCCTTGGAGTGGACATATCCCACAATCTTATCAATACTCCCGTTGTAGACCAGTATCCTCGAATACTTACTCTCGGCAAACTGTGCCAGCAACTCCTCATTGGAGATATCCTGTGAAACCGCACAAATCTCGGTCCTGGGAATCATACACTCCCTCACCTTCACCTCCGAAAAGTTAAGGGCATTTTGCAGTATCGTGATTTCGCTGCTCTCCTCCTTTTCGGGCTGATGGGGAACATCGGGAAGTTTTCCGGTGAAGGGAGAGAATAAGCGATGCACACCCTTTGCAACAAAAACAAAATAGCTAAGCACAAAAAGAGGATTTACCGATGCCAGGTAAGAGGGCAACAGTTTTGCCAGCAACAACACCAAAATCAGGGCAACTGCAAGGCCGGTGAAAAAGCCGGGGAAAATCAAGGCACAAGTTACCCCAAAAACCACCAACAGTATGTTAAAGGCAGACCTGAGCGAGAGAGTCAGTTCCCCGTCATGCTCCAGCAACTCTTCCATTACAAGGGCATACTTTTTTTCCTGCTTTTTATCTACCTCGTAACGGATCCTGCTATAACCTTCGAATGCCTTTTCCAGCGCTGTAAGCAGAGCCAAAAGCAAAAGTGAGACAACTGCAATGATTGCCAGATAGGGAGATACATGTAAAATTGTTTCCATGGTATGGTGTTTACAATCTCGGCTTCCTGAGCCGGGGTCCTATGAAATTTGCGGTATCAATATAGGAAATTTCGGCGGAATCCCTGCTAATAATTGCATAACTGTCAAAAGGTCTTTTTATTACAGCATTGCGGGCCATATCGTCGGACTCCATACCATAGCCCTGCATAAACATTTCGGGTGTAGTGAGTTTCACAAAAGTGTGAGTATAAATCCTCTGGGTAAGCCGGTTCCAGTAAAGGGTATCGGTCTCGATTTGCTCTCCTTTTATGTAATTATTAATCACAACATTGCCATAGGCTTCCCATATTTCCTCCTTCTCCTTGACTATATTCTTTGCATAATCGGCCCTTATCTTGGTTTCCATTAGCCCCTCGGGATTATAGCCCCTCAGCACAATCCCCTGAGGAAACACATCGTACGGAACCTCGGCATTGGGAAACCGCTCCATTTTAGGTGCATCCACCCTGTAATCGGTCAAACCGCCGGAAAACTGGAAGACTGTCATTCCTTCCACAATCTGTGCCGGCAAGTCATCTACCTGCGATAAATCGGAACGCGGTATATCCTCTTTACAAGAAAAAAGAAGAGTAGCAATCACAATTGTGACTGCTACCTTCCTGGAATCCATTCCTCTTAAAGAGAATATCTTCATAATGCTATTTTCTGGTTCTCACTGTGGTTGTAGCCCTCATACCACCGCATGTTACGGTGTAGGAAGCTCCGTCAATCACATCGAACATAAAGGCCTCTTCCTGTGCAGGGAAGTATTGGCTGTAGCTGGAGATGTAATTGTTTGCCTCATTGGCAATGGAGGGATCGGCATTACGGGCGCGGATAAGAAAATCCACGGCTACCCAATATTTGGCACGAGCCTCAATATCATTTGACCCTGAACATCTCATGGACCCCCATGCAAGGCCTGTTATCAGGTTAGCCCTGCCAGACACTGATGCATCTTTGTCCATTGCCTGCCTGGATGTTTCAATGGCCTTTGCGAAATTCTCCCTTTGCAAATATATGTTTGCCAGATTAATGAGCATGTTGGCATCTTCCATGTCATTGGATTGTTCGCTGGCGATTGCCTGCTCCAACATCTTGATTGCGTTGTCCTGGTCTCCCTTTGCAGCATATAGCAGGTAAAGGTTTCTGATATACACATAGTTGGTAGGATCGGAGTTATACAAAGTCTCTACTGTCTCAAGGAAGAGAGGTTCTGTGGTACAACCGGCACTGCTCAACAAGCTCACGATGGTGGTCGCAAGGTCCTTGTCGGTAGGATTTGCCCTGAAGCGCGGGGTAAAGAGCTCCACTATGTTTTCACAGTTGGCTACACCACTTGCAACAAAAAGATTGTCCAAATCATTTTTCGCTTTGTTGCCATCGGGATTGTTTGCAGCAATCTGGTGCTCGGCAATCACAGAAAGTTTGCTGTAAAGCTCAAAAACCTGCTCGGCAGTCACTGCTTCCTTCGAATAAAGGTTTGTCATTTTTTGCATTGCAATAACAAGCAATGACGGGTCGGTGTTGTCTCCCGAAATCTCCATCGCCTTTTCAATTGCTTTGAGGATCTTTTCGTCTTCATTACCCAGGTACTCCATCATATCATAAACCCTGAACATCGAAGCCGAGGCTGCATATTTGGGAAAATGCTCAACCCTCAGGTCATACATAAGCAGCACGGAGTCGATCAACGAGTTCTTCAATGCTGCGTTATCTTTGTTTTGTTCAATAAAGTACTTGAAAATCCGTATACCGTCGGTGTAGATGCTTTGTCTCACACCGGGAGGGCATGTACGGAAAGCTTCTCTCCACAAAGGCGCAGCGTCACGGAAGTTGTCCTGTTTGATATAGTCTGTGTAAAACGATACGCTGCGCTGGCACTCAACGCTGGCATTTGCCAGTCCCTGCGAAAAAGCAGGTATTGACATCAAGGCTAGAATTCCAGTTAAGAATAAATTGCGTAATTTTTTCATGATTGAATGATTATTGTTCCTAATATTTAGTCATATCTGTATTTGATAAACCAGAGATCGTGAAGGGAGAAACTCAAGTTGAACATTACATAACGTTCCCTCACGAGATTGTTTTTTAACGAGCCCCTTTGGCCCATATCTACCGAAATACCTACACCGTTGTACAAACGCAACAGTGGAAGTGTTGCCCCCAGTGTAACCCCCATCGAGTTTACCTGCCTACCGTTGAGTTTCATGTAGGTTTGGTCATAGTACAGACCACCACGGTAGGTAATTCTCTTTGAATAATATCTTATATCGTACCTGTTTGGTATGTATTCGAAGCCAAGTTTGAAGGAGTTGCTTACCGAGGTTGAAAAGTCAACGCCCGGAGTAGCGGCAAAGCCGGCATTGGTCCAGTCTTGCCTTGTATAGTCGGCTCCTACAAGCCATTTATCCTTCTTCCTGATCGAAAAACCAATCCCCAGTTCCGACGGAATCTCCATCATTGCACTCTCTGTTTTGTTGCTGTAGATGGTATCCCTGATCCCGTTCACATTGGTGGCGTAGGCATACCTGGTATAATCCCCCGAAAGAGACCTGCCCATCAGCCAGGTTGCCCCGGCGGTAAAGGAGAGACCGTCCTCGAAATTCTTTTTGTACTGGATACCGAATTTTGCAGCCAAAGAGCTGATCACATAATCGGACCCGGTGTTTATCGTGCGGTAAGTGGCATCGGAATTGAACAAAATATCGGAACGGCGGTCAATGGTTCCAAAATAGTAAATACCCTCTGCACCTATGGAAAAGTTCCTGAAAGCAACCATGGATGCTCCCATGAATGCCTTGGTTATGCCCCCGCTGCCAAACCTGCGGTAAGTAATGTCGCCCATCTCGTTGATCACGCCGGGATCGGTCTCCCTCTCTTCAAAACTGTAACCTACCGAACTGTAAGGAGTGACTCCGAGTGAAAAGGCCGATTTTTTGTAAAGCGGGAAACTCATCACAATGTGGTGCATGTTGAACACGTTGTGGGCTGTATTGGCATCGCCTGCCTTGCTGTAAATGTTGTTTTGGTTAACCCCGAAATCGAGCATAAAAGAGAGGGTGTCCCTCTCTGTGAGTGATGCCGGGTTGAGGATGTTAATGAGCCGGTTTTCCCTGAGGCCTATACCGATACCTCCCATGGCCTTGTTATAGGCTGTCCCTGCCCTGTTGATATCGCCTACCCCAAAAATGGAGTAAGGGGTAAAGGTTCCCAAAGCATCTCCGCTTTGCCCAAAAAGCGCGGGAGCGGAAAAAAGCAGCAAAGCTGCCAGGACAAACATTCTATTTCTCTTAAGATTCATAATCTTGTGCAACACGGGCCAAACCCATCAATACTAAATTGTAAACTACAAATATGGAACTTTTCAGTTTTTCTGCAAAATAAATCGCATCCCCTCCTGTGAAAATGTAAATATGATCGGGATACTTATTTATATAACCCTCAACTTCAAAAATCAGACCTAAAACAACTCCGGCCTCCATTGCCTCCTTGGTGGAGGAACCGACCTCAGATACCTCCTGAGGTACTTCCAGCCTTGGAAGAAGTTGTGTATAATCACTTAACGCTTTAAAACGACTCGTGAGGCCGAGTGAAATATTGCCACCTAAAAATTCTCCCCCACCGGATATAAAATCTATTGTAAGGGCTGTACCGAAATCGAAAACAATAACATCCTTGCCCGGGAAAAGGGAGGCTGCCGCAACCGATCCCATTAGCCTGTCGGGACCCAATGTGTGCGGTGTTGAATATTTGTTTACCAAGGGCAGCCTGGACCTGTGGTCCACCACAACCAACGAGCTGCACCTCTCCCTGAGGGGTTCAAAATAACCTGTGTCAAACTTTCTCACAGAGGAGATTGCTATGGTGCCAATATCCCTTTTGCCGGCCAACTCCAGGATAAACTCCAGGACATTGTTGCCGGTGTAACGGGAGGCCTCTTCCAAACGAAGTGCCCGCGCAAAGCACGCTTTGACCGAGGTATTGCCTATATCTACCAGAAGATTTGTCACGGAACGCAAAGTTAGGAAAATTATTGTTTCATCTCTAAAAATATGTTGTATGCCTGTTCCACCGATTTTACATTCTCTACAGTGATATACAGCTTTTCTTTTTGCTCCTTGATCCTAAAGCGTTTATGCTGTTGTTGCAGGAATTTGAGTATTGCGGCAAACTTTGCAGAGCTATAATAGGCCGACAACTGGTTGCTCACAAACCATGCAATCAAAACCCCGTTTTTGATGAATATCTTTTCGAAACCAAGCTCTATGGCCAGCCACCTCAAACGGACAATATAGGTGAGCTGTACGGCTTCGGTGGGCATCGGCCCAAAACGGTCCTCCATGCCCTCAGTGAACTTCTTAAGCTCCTTGTTATCTTTGATGGCATCAAGCTCCTTATAGAGCCTGATCTTCTCGGCAGTGATGGAGACATAGCTGTCGGGTATGAGTATCTCCAGGTCGGTATCGATTGTACAGTCGCTAAGGTACTCTACCTCCCTTCCCTCTTTTTCGTCGGCCTGGTTCATCCCCCTCTCCTCCCGGATCTCGGCAAATGCCTCCCCGAGTATACGCTGGTAGGTCTCAAAGCCCATGTCGGCCACAAAACCGCTCTGCTCCCCGCCCAACAGGTTTCCGGCACCGCGTATGTCCAGGTCCTGCATTGCAATGTTAAAGCCGCTTCCCAGGTCGGAGAAAGTTTCAATTGCCCTTATCCTGCGGCGGGCATCCTCGGCAAGGGAGACCATTGAGGGCACCACCAGGTAACAAAATGCCTTGACATTGGAACGCCCTACCCTGCCCCTCAGCTGGTGCAGGTCGCTAAGCCCAAAGTTTTGGGCCTGGTTGATTATTATGGTGTTGGCATTTGGAATATCTATCCCGTTCTCCACGATTGTAGTGGCAACCATCACGTCATAGTCGCCCATCATGAAATCCAGCACAGTCTTTTCCAAAGCAGAGGGTTCCATCTGCCCATGGCCTACGCAAGTCTTTGCCTTAGGACACAGCCGCCTGACTATATCCTCAATGGAGCGGATATCTTCCACCCTGTTATGAACAAAAAAGACCTGTCCGCCACGCTCAATCTCATAATTGATTGCATCCCTTATAATCTCTTCGTTGAAGTCTATCACCTCTGTCTGTACCGGCAGCCGGTTGGGCGGAGGAGTATTGATTATGGAGAGATCCCTTGCTCCGAGAAGGGAAAACTGCAAAGTACGCGGAATAGGAGTCGCCGAGAGGGTAAGGGTATCCACATTCAATTTTAGTTGCCTCAGCCTCTCTTTTGCAGCCACACCAAATTTTTGCTCCTCGTCAATAATCAGCAAACCAAGGTCCTTGAACATTATCTCCTTATTGAGCAGCCTGTGGGTCCCTATTATTATGTCGATCTTGCCGGCTGCAAGATTGTCCGAAATCTCCCTTATGTCCCTTGAGTTCTTAAGGCGGCTGATATAGGATATATTGCACGGGAACTCCCTGAGGCGGGAGGTGAAGGTCTTGTAATGCTGCAATGCCAGTATGGTGGTGGGAACCAGTACAGCTACCTGTTTGCTGTCGGCCACTGCTTTGAAGGCCGCCCTTATGGCCACCTCGGTTTTACCGAAGCCCACATCGCCGCACACCAGCCTGTCCATTGGATAGTCGCGTTCCATATCTTCCTTTATGGCATCGGTAGCCTTGAGCTGGTCGGGCGTATCTTCATATATGAAAGAGGATTCCAGCTCCTTTTGCATGAAAGAATCTGCACTAAAGGCAAAGCCTTTGGAATCCCTCCTCTTGGAATAGAGGTCTATCAGGTCGTTCGCAATATCCTTTACTTTGGATTTTGTCTGGCTTTTTAGTTTTTGCCACGCACCGGTACCCAGTTTGTATACCTTTGGCGGCTGGGCATCCTTGGATTTGTAGCGTGAAATGCGGTGCAACCCGTGGATTGAGACAAAAATCACATCCCCGTCTTTATATATAAGCTTGACTGCCTCCTGTTGCCTGCCGTTGACATTGGTTTTCACAAGCCCCCCGAACTGACCTACCCCGTGGTCTATATGAACAATGTAGTCGCCCATTTCAAACGAATTGAGTTCGTTGAGGGTGAGCCTCTCGCTCTTTTCCACCGTCCTGTGAGGCTTAACCTTGCGGTACCGTTCAAATATCTGGTGGTCGGTATAGAGGCAGAGTTTTGCATTATGGTCTATGAATCCTTCGTGGATGGAGATCTTCTCGGCATCGAAACGGGTATTCCCCACCCCTTCGAGCGAAGAGAATATGGACCTTATACGCTCAGTCTGGGCCTGGTTTTCGCTCAAAATGGAAACATCGTACCCCTCGGATATCTTTTGGGAAATATCCCTTGCCAAAAGTTCGAAATTCTTGCTGAACACAGGCTGGGGTACTGTATGGAAGACAATCCTGTCGTTTTTATCGAACTCCCTTGCCACGGGGGCAAAAAGAAAACTCTTGCGGTTTTTGACGGTTTCAATAAAATCCTCTTTGCCAAATATATTTACATTCCCGGCAGAGTGTTCCCCGATGAGTTGGAGCTGTCCGCAAAAATAATCGTAATCGGTAACCCACAGAGTTGCCTCATCTCCGGCATAAGAGAAAATATCCTCGGCATACTCCTCCTCCTTGCTGTAGATATCGGGAAAAATCTCAATACTCTCCACCTCTTCCAGGGAACGTTGCGAATCAATATCAAAAACCTTTATCTTTTCTACTGTATCTCCGAAAAAATCGAGCCTCCACGGGCGGTTATCCGAAAAAGAAAAAAGGTCAATGAGACCGCCTCTCAGCGCAAATTGCCCGGGCTCGGTCACAAAATCCACCCTTTCGAACGAATACTCAAAAAGGGTCTCCTTAATAAAGTCATGGGACAGGGAATCACCGCGTGATATTTTCAAAATTGCAGAGTCCAGGGCCTTCCTGCCTATTATCAACTCCGATACCGAATGTGGATAGGCTGCGAGTACTATGCTTTTATGGGGCGAAGTGCCCTCGGTAAAATTTTTGACAGCATTGATTGCCGCTGTTCTTTGTACCTGGTGCGAAGAGTCTTTGGCTGCATTCCGGAGTGAATGGTTCCTGGAAGAGGGGTAAAAGAAAACCCTTTCATTACCAAGTAATTTGTAAAGATCCCCCGAACAATAGACAGCATCTTCACGGTTATTCAAAAGGATAATATGGATTCCCCCGGTAGCTGCTGCCGATATGGCAAACGCTTTTGCCGAAGAGTAGAGACCCTCCAGTATTATTGTATCTTTATGCTTTGCGTTTGAATTGTCAACTAGCTTTTTTACAGCATCTTGCCTGTTAAAACGCTCCTCCGAAACAGTGTAACTCATATTGTGACTGCAAAGATAGTTTATTAACCACTTTATGTTTATAAATATTGATAAAAAATTTTTTAAATGACACGGTTTTTATTATATGGAAAAGCAATCCTGATATCAAAATTTTAAAGTGCCGTTTTATTGCAATATTATCCATGCTTTTTCAACAACCGGCGTATGTTCAAAACCTAAAATTCCATGTTATTGACATATGTTGACAACATATCAATATCCTAAAGTTTACTAATTA
>WARP01002230.1_pt1 | contig 10988 bp, 6 predicted proteins | sample 4769151 | NCBI WGS metagenome assembly WARP01 (sample SAMN08893023, study PRJNA449175) | gut metagenome | isolation source: rumen sample fed with dry roughage | host: cow | place: India: Nagpur | collected 2016 | reverse complement strand
ATGCAGGAATGAATCAGTTTAAGGATATTTTTTTAGGGAACTCTCCTAAGAAATATCTTAGAATTGCCGATACTCAGAAATGTTTAAGGGTTTCAGGCAAACATAACGATTTGGAAGAGGTTGGGCATGATACCTATCATCACACAATGTTTGAAATGTTGGGTAATTGGTCTTTTGGAGATTATTTTAAGAAAGAAGCAATACTATGGGCATGGGAGTTTTTGACAGAGGAGATAAAACTAAATAAACAAGACTTATATGTAACAGTTTTTGGAGGGGATGAGAAGGATAATCAGCCAAAGGATATGGAGGCTTATGAAATTTGGAGTAGTATTATAGGTAAGGATAGGATAATTGACGGCTCGAAAAAGGATAATTTTTGGGAAATGGGAGAACAGGGCCCTTGTGGACCTTGTTCTGAAATACATGTTGATTTACGTTCTGAAAATGAGAAGAAAGAAGTTGAGGGGAGAGATTTAGTTAATAGGGATCACCCTCAGGTTGTAGAGATATGGAATTTGGTATTTATCCAGTTTAATCGCCTTGCAAATGGTGAATTACAACCTTTACCAGAAAAGCATGTAGATACAGGAATGGGATTTGAACGTCTTTGTATGGCAGTTCAGAAAAAAACATCTAATTACGATACAGATATATTTCAAAACTCTATACAATATCTTGCGAATAAATCTAATTCAGTATACGGAGAAGATAAAAAGAAGGATATAGCAATGAGGGTATGCTCTGACCATATTAGAGCAGTTGCATTTTCAATTGCCGATGGACAATTACCTTCAAATGCAAAAGCAGGATATGTAATTAGGAGAATACTAAGAAGGGCTATTCGTTATGGTTATACATTCTTAGGTTTTAAAGAGCCTTTTATGTATGAGTTGGTAGAAGTCCTAGTTAAGAAAATGGGAGAACAATTCACAGAACTTGTAAAATATCAAACACTAATAACTAAGGTAATTAAGGAAGAAGAAATATCATTCTTGAAAACTCTTACTTCAGGAATACATAAGTTTGAGAAATATACAGAATCAAATAATAAGCAAATAGACGGAGATTTTGCTTTCGAGTTATATGATACCTATGGATTTCCTATCGACTTAACAATACTTATGGCAAAGGAAAAGGATTTCGAGGTTGATATGCAAGGATTCCAAGCTAATTTAGAAGTTCAAAAACAAAGGTCAAGAAATGCAGCAAATATAGATACAGAGGATTGGGTTGAAATTAGAGAAAATCAAAATACAGTTTTCCTTGGATACGACTTAGACTCTTGTGAAGTCGAAATAATTCGTTACAGGAAAATTAAACAAAAGGAAAAAACATTTTATCAATTAATCTTCAATCAAACTCCTTTCTATGCAGAACTTGGAGGACAGATAGGGGATTCAGGTTATATTGAGGGTGAGAATAAAGAAAGAATTAAAATAATTAATACTAAGACAGAAAATGGCTTGGCAGTGCATTTGGTAGAGAAATTACCTGAGGATATTACTCAAAGCTTTATTGCAAATGTGGATATTCAAAGAAGAAGAGCAATAGAGGCAAACCATTCTTCAACACATTTGCTTCATTATGCATTAAAACAAGTTCTTGGGAACCATGTTGAACAAAAGGGTTCTCTTGTAGAAGCAGAAAGACTAAGGTTTGACTTTTCTCATTTCTCAAAACTTAGCGACGAAGAATTGCTTAAGGTCGAATCTTTAGTTAATTCCCTGATTAGAGAGAATTATTCAAATAATGAAATGAGAGATATGCCAATTGAAAAGGCAAAGGAAATGGGAGCAGAGGCATTATTTGGAGAAAAGTATTCAGATAGTGTGAGAGTAATTCAGTTTGGTTCTTCGATTGAGCTTTGTGGAGGAACACATGTAAAGGCGTTAGGAAATATTGGAATGTTTAAGATAGTATCCGAAACAGCTATTGCTGCAGGGATTAGAAGAATTGAAGCAATTAGTGGAAAAGCACTTGAGGATTATCTTTACAGTCTTATTTCAACTATCGAAGAGGCTAAAACCTTATTGCAACAAAATAATCTAAAGCTTGGAATTGAAAAGATGATTTCTGAAAACCATAAATTAAAATCAGAAATCGAAGAATATAAGAATGAGAAGATAGATATATTATTCAATGAGCTTAAGACAAAGGTTGAAGTAATTGATTCAATCAATTATATTGAATTAAACACTAATATTAAGCCAGAGGTCGTAAAGGATTTGGCATTCAGGTTTAAGGATTATTTCAAAAATAATAATTTTGTTTTTATCTCAGCAACAAACTATCAAGACAAGCCTAACCTAAGTATAATGATAAGTCAGGACTTAGTAAATAAAGGCTTAAATGCTGGAGCTATTATAAGAGAAGCTTCAAAACTAATTCAAGGTAACGGTGGAGGACAAGCTTTTTTCGCAAGTGCTGGAGGAAAAGATATAAATGGAATAGAAAAAGCTATTTTCAAAGGAAAAGAATTGATATTTAATAAATAAAGAATGCAAAACAACATTAGAAACATCGCAATTATTGCACACGTTGACCACGGGAAAACGACATTAGTAGACAGGATGCTCCACCAAGCAAAACTTTTCCGTGACAACCAAGAAACAAAGGATTTAATTTTAGATAACAACGATTTAGAAAGAGAGAGGGGAATTACAATATTGTCCAAAAACGTATCAATTCGTTATAAGGACTTTAAGATTAATATTATTGACACTCCTGGTCACAGCGACTTTGGAGGAGAAGTTGAGAGAGTATTGAATATGGCTGACGGAGTTCTATTGGTAGTAGATGCCTTTGAAGGACCAATGCCTCAAACAAGATTTGTATTACAAAAGGCTATTGAGTTAAATCTAAAACCAATTGTAGTTGTAAATAAAGTTGATAAACCAAACTGTAATCCAGAAGAAACACAGGAAAAGGTATTTGACCTTATGTTTAACCTTGGAGCTACACAAGACCAGTTAGACTTCCCAACAGTTTATGGTTCATCTAAAAACGGATGGATGAGTAATGATTGGAATAATCAAACAGAGGATATATCTTATTTATTAGACCAAATTATCGAACATATTCCAGCTGCTGAAGTTAAGGAAGGAAATACTCAACTTATGATTTCTTCTTTAGATTATTCTTCTTATGTTGGGCGTATTGCTGTGGGGAGACTTCATCGTGGAACTCTTCAAGCAGGCATGAATGTTATGCTTTGTAAGGCTAATGGACAAAATGTAAAGGCAAATATCAAAGAGCTTTATACATTTGAAGGTCTTGCTAAGGAAAAGACCAAGGAAATAGTATATCCAGGAGAAATTTGTGCTGTTTTAGGAATGGATAATTTTGATATTGGTGATTCAATTTGCGATTTCGAAAATCCAGAACCTTTAGTTCCTATAAAGGTTGATGAACCTACAATGAGTATGTTATTTACTATTAATAATTCACCATTCTTTGGTAAGGAAGGTAAATTTGTAACTTCTCGCCACTTAAGAGATCGTCTATATGCTGAGCTTGAAAAGAATCTTGCTTTAAAAATTGAAGAAACTGCTTCTCCAGATGCTTTAATAGTTTATGGTCGTGGTATCCTTCACCTTTCTATTCTTATTGAGACAATGCGTCGTGAGGGTTATGAATTACAATTGGGTCAACCTAAGGTAATCGTAAAAGAAATTGACGGGAAAAAATGTGAACCAGTTGAACAGTTGACAATCTTAGTTCCTGAACAATTTGCAGGAAAGATTATTGAACTTGTTACTATGCGTAAGGGAGAAATTGATACAATTGAGCAAAGAGGAGATAGATCTCAGCTTGAGTTCACAATTCCTTCTCGTGGTATTATTGGTTTAAGAAATAATTTATTGACAGTATCTGAAGGAGAGGCTATTATTGCTCACCGTCTTAAGGGATTTGAACCATGGAAGGGTGAAATTGGTGGTAGAAGAATGGGTTCTTTAATTGCTAAGGAAACAGGTACTGCAATTGAATACTCAATCAATAAACTTCAAGATAGAGGTCGTTTCTTTGTTGAACCAGGTGAAGATGTTTATACAGGTATGGTTGTTGGAGAGAATATTCGTCCAGACGATATCGTTTGTAATATTACTATCACAAAAAAGCTTACTAATATGAGAGCTTCTGGTTCTGACGATAAATCTTCTATTGCTCCAGCAATAAAATTCTCTTTAGAGGAAGCTATGGAATATATTGGAGAAGATGAATACTTAGAAGTAACCCCACAAAGTCTTCGTATTAGAAAGATTTTTCTAAACGAGACAGATCGTAAACGTATGGGTAAGGCATAATCCTTAGGATTAAACCAAGCTTTTAACAATAAAATTATCAATGTTTGCCTGTGTTTTTGTAGAAAAAAGATATTAATTTACAGATAGCATGTCAAGTATAACATATCTCTAAAAATAAGGTCAAGATAAATCAAAATAGATCTAAGAGATAGAAAACTAACTCTTAGATCTATTTTCCTATCTCTTAGATCCATTTTCCTATATCTAAGAGTTAGTTCTCTTAACACAAAGATTAATTAAGAATAGGTTAAACCCTCTAAAATACAAGCCTATATCTACCCCCAAAAAGGACTTAGTCCTTTACCCCTAAGGACTAAGTCCTCCACCCTAAAGGACTAAGTCCTCCGACCCCAAGGACTAAGTCCTTTTATGAGGTAATTTATAATCGCCCATTTCCGTTATAATTACTAACTTTTCTATCCAGTATTAACCCCAGTACCCAAAGGACAGCCTCGATTTTTATCAAAGAAAACACATAAAATATTCAAGCAAAAACAAGATAAATAATAATTAAAAACAAAAAAGGAATTAGTGGGAAGGTTATTATTGGGGAGTGATAATTGCTAAATTCTATTCTTTGAATTAGGATTAAAATTAAACGCCGAAAAAATAAAAAGATACGCCGAATCTTTTTATTTTTTCGGCGTATCTTTTTATTTTTTCGGCGTAAAAATTTAATTCTAAAAGAGACTTATTAATGTCCTCCGCATCCTTCTCCGAGTCCTTTTGCAACGCTTTTGCAACATTCTGGTAGTCGTTCAATTGCTTTTGGGGTTGCTTCAATTCCGTTTGCCATTACTCCTTCTTTTGCTAATGCTTTTGCAATTTTATCAGGATTGGTTCTTTTAGTGCTGTATTTGACTTTTACTGTTTTGTTTTCTGGATTTATTTCAAAAGATTTTACTCCTCTTTCGTATGCAAGTGTTTTCTCTACTATTGGGTTCAAACTCTTACAGCAGTATTTATCTAATTTTATATCTACTGTTTCTGTGGTTTTGTTCTGTGCTATTGATCCTAAACTTCCAAGAATTAGGAATGCTAATAATAATACTTTTTTCATTTTACTTTTCTTTATTTGATTGTTAATCTTATTCCTGCATAAAACACTCTTCCCATTATTGGGGCATATACTACTGAGGCATCAAAGTTGTTTGAGTATGGTCTATCTGCCCCTATAACCATTCTATCTTGAGTATAGTTGGTTATATTTTCACAGCCTGCATAAATATCAAAGCTTTTAAATTTGCGTGTTATTTGTCCTAACATATAGATATAAGGGTTAGAGTAATCCATTTGCTTATCAATATAGTTAGGCATTCTTTGTTTTGAGTTTAACTGTGTTGTGAGGTCTATCATCCACTTATCGTACTTGGTTTTATAACTTAAAACTACCAATCCCTTCCATTTGCTTGTATATGGTTTTTGCATTATTTCATAATTATTAGTCTGAGGGTTAAGATAGGTAGATTGTACGTCATTATATCTTGCTGCAAGGGTTACGTTAAACCTCTTTATTGGTTCTAATAGCAAATCTAACTGAACACTATTGGAATAGGAAGTCCCATTAATATCTTTTAAATTATAAAACACTGCTTTTCTTGCATCTTGTTCTAAATCCATTACTACTTGATTTTGGAAATTAGTGTGATAATAGTCTAAGGTTATTGTATTTTCTCTTTCATCTTTTGTTTTCCAACAATAAGTTAAGTTTAATCCACCATTCCAAGCATCTTCCATTTGCAAGGCTTTGTTATTATCTATTATAATTTCTCTTGAAGAGGCTAATAGTCCAAAATTATCAGCTAAAATATTTGCACTTCTATATCCCTTTCCTGCAGCTCCTCTAAGAGTTAAATCGTGATCGATATGCCAGCGAAAATGTAGTCTTGGAGTTATTATACTTTGCTCATAAAAGGAATTATAGTCATATCTTAATCCAAGAGTGGTTAGAAACTTTTCTCCATATATAAAACTAAATTGACCAAAAGCACCAGGTACTATCTCTTCTCTGAAAAAATTATCTTTAATTAGAGGATTCCCTGTATTTATTATTGGAATTATATTCCCAAGTGTATCGATTTGTCTTCCTATATAGTCTTCTTTAAGGTCAGTATAACGGAAGCTTGAGCCTAATGTGTAACGATGTCCTCCTCTTGCCTCAGCATCGTAAATAAAGTTTGCATATACATCACCTTGTTCTCCTAAATAATCATTTACTCCATAGCTTGCTTTATTTCTAAAGTATGTTCCCGTTAGTTGTGTTCCAATTGAGGATGAATTACCAACAGTGAAACCATTCTTAGTAAAGAAATGCACTCTATCAACCTCTCCTAATATGCCGTATATACTAGTATCATTTTGTCTCGATTTATCAAAGCCCATCTGTCCCCCAGTTCTGTTTTCGTGCAAGTAGTTTATAAAGGTTTGCGAGTGATATTTATGATTTTCGTATTGCCAACGATTAGCTATATTGATTTGATTCATCTTAGGATAGTCCATAAAGCCATCTTTTTGAACATCATGCTCACGGTTTAGCATTGAGCCATGAACTAATAAACCAGTGCTTAGCTTATTGTTTATCTGCTTATTTGCCTTAATATTTAACTCAGTCTTTAACTCACTATTAGCATAGAGATTAAAAAAGAATGGGTCGCCTTGGTGGCTCTTATCGTATTCTATATTGATTTGTCCTGTGGTAGTTTCATAACCATGCAATACTGTAGCTACACCCTTGCTTATAGATATACTCTCCATCCAACTTCCTGGCACATATCCCAAGCCAAAAGGAGAGGATAATCCACGTAAGAAAGGCATATTTTCTAATAATAACTGAGAATAGACTCCAGTAAGCCCTAATAATTGAATTTGCTTAGACCCTGTAACAGCATCACTATAACCAACATCAACTGTTGCGGAGTTTTCAAAACTTTCTCCTAAATTACAACAAGCAAGATGCTTTAGCCCTTCTGCTGAAATATATTCTTTCTTATCTAATGAAATCTTTGAAATATAAGTACTTGCCTGCCTTTCAACAATAGACACCTGTGCAAGTGAAGTTGAATTAGTCTTTAAATATACTTTGATATTTTTTATATCTGAATTTATATCAATTGTGTCATTAATATATCCTGTATAACTTATTACTAAACTCTTAGCCTTGTTATCCTTAATCAAGGTAAATCTTCCACTCTCATCACTTGTTGTGCCTTTTAGTGTCTCTGACCAATAAACATTAGCATTAGGTAATACTTCTTTTGTCCCGCTATCATAAACCTCCCCTTGTAATGAGGTTTGTGAAAATACATTTAATGATATTACTCCAAATAATAAAAACAAAAACAATCTAATTCTTAGCATAAATCTTTTTCTTTTAAAAATCTTTGCTAAGTTTGACAAGGTTATTAATTAAAACTTACGTAAGGTGTTTAATTTATTTTTTTGAATCTATTATTAGTATCGTACATAGGTTGCTCATTCCCTGTTCTTTTCCTCTTAGGTTCTTCTTCTTTTTTAGGTTGAGAATTTCTTGGTAATATATTTTCTACTAATCTCCACCTACCTCTTTCAAACTTAAATCCGTTCATCACTCCCGAGCCAACATAAAACTGATACAAGCCTTCCATACCTTCATATAAAGGTTCTAAAACCTCAAATACAATCATTTCCTCAAGAGCAACTGTTCGAGGGTCAGGAGGTTGGTTTTTTTCGTTACTTATAGGTTTTGGTTTATTTGAAACAAAGATATTTTTTAAGCTAAAACTTGTTTTTGGGTTTGGGTTCTCATAATACTGATTATCCCATTTAAGAACAAAACTTGTTTCTGGATTATATTCATAAATAAATCTCTTTCTGTCTTTCTCTTTAAAGAAAATTGAAAGACCAAACTCAGGCTTAGAGTTGTTTCCTCTAAATGAAATAGGTTCTATTATCTTCTTTTTAGTATATATATTATTCCCGTTATAACCCAAAAGCGTATAGTATTTTCTACCCTCGTTCTCTCGGGTAATTAAATCATAATATACAGCTCCATACCAATTTTCATTATCACATTTTGCTAATTCAGGGTTAAAGATTTCATCACTCTTATCGAATAATCTATATAATTCATATTCATCTTTGTTTAGATTTAGTGATTGAATAAAACCATAGTTCTCAAAGAAACCTTCTTGGTCAATTACCGACCAGGTAATTATTCTAAAACGATTATCTGAGCTCTTGAGAATACTTAATCTATTTAATTCATTGAAAGGATAAGCAAAGCTTTTGGGCATAGAAAGGACTTCTGAGAGAGCATCCAATAGCTTCTCATTAGCATTAAACCTTTCATTATCGGTTGGTGCATCAAATACTAAATCCACATAAGGCTTGATTGATTTCTCTAAATCTCTAAGAGCCTCAACACTTTGAGAATAGGAAAACAAACCTTGAACAATAAAAATTATAAGAAAACCTAATCCTTTCATCAATGCAAATTTATATATTTTTACTCTATAAGCAAAGAAAATGTTACTTAATAAATAAATAAAACCTTAATTTTGCATGCAATTACAAACATAAACCTACTTAGAATACATAATATGATTGAAAAGATAATTATCTCCCTAACAAATCTTCGTAAAGTATTAATCAACCCTATGGAGAATAATCAGCTAAGTATAGCAATTGAAAAAGCAATATTAGAAAATCCTTGGTTTGACAGAGAGAGTATTTTATATTCTTTGGAATCAATTGCATTATGGTTGGATGAAGCCACTCTTAGAGAATTTGTTAGTAATTATACTCCCAAGCAAAATCCTAAAAGAGTAGCTGTTATTTGTGCTGGCAATATCCCCTTAGTAGGGTTTCATGATATGCTATGTACGCTTTTGAGTGGAAATATATTTATTGGGAAATTATCTTCAAACGATTCATCTCTTTTAGAGGCAATAGGAAGTATTTTATGCGATAATGAAAAAGAGCTAAAGGAGAGAATATTCTTTACAAAAAGCAAGGTAGAGGATTTCGATGCAGTAATTGCAACAGGTAGCAATAATACCTTTATGTATTTTGAATATTATTTTGGTAAATACCCTAATATAATACGCCATAGCAGGACTTCGATTGGAGTGTTGGATAAAAAAGAAGAGGACTTTAGAGGATTAGTATTAGATATACTTACTCACAAAGGTTTGGGCTGTAGAAATATTTCAAAAATCTTTATCCCAAAGGATTTTGATTTTTCTCCCCTTATCAAAGCCTTTGAATCTCATCTAAGCTTATTAGACCATAATAAGTATAGAAATAACTACGAATATCATAAAGCAATCTATATTATGAATAATATAAGTTTTATTGATACTCAAACAAATTTATTAGTAGAAAGCGCTGAGCTTTTCTCTCCTGTTTCAGTAGTATATTATACTTATTACAACGATATTTCTGAGGTAAGAGATTATATTAACACAAACAAGGAAAATATCCAATGTGTAATAAGCAATATAATTGGGATAGAAGGAAGGATAGAATTTGGAAAAGCACAAAGTCCATCTATCAACGACTTTGCAGATAACGTTGACACAATGGACTTCTTATGCAATAGGATATAAATCCTTTATTTTCTATAAAAAAGAACTAATTATTCAGACCACCAGCAAGTGCTTTTTTCAGAGTACTCAACTATCCAAACATAATAAAAACCCTTTACTAATCTATACTTTGTAGAGCATTTATACTTTGAATCTAAATTACTAATAAAGGCTTGAGCTGATTCTTCACTAAAAAACACACTTCTCAAATGTCCATTTGTTAGAACTTCGGCATTAGCATCATCGATCTTACGACTAATAACAACACCATTATCGAAGGTTAATTTAATTTTGAACAGCCCATTGACATCTCCCTTATACTCTCCTTGAGGAACATGATCATTATCACTAGGTCTATCATTAGACTGAGAATAAACTTTATTAGCACCGAAAACTAATAATGAACAAAACAACATAACTAAGAAATTTCTCTTCATAATATTACTATTTTAAATATTAAACTTGTAATTCATATAGCAAAAATACTATTAATTATAAAGATAACAAAGAAAAAAAAGAAAAGTAATTAAATCATCTAAAACATTCTTACAATATCGTATCTCTTATTATTATCTATTGTGAGGCTATCGAAAAGAGTTATATTCTCTAAAGTGAGTATTTCAGGGGAAAAATCATTATACTTTTTCAAAATACTATCTATATTATAATTACCTTTCTTTATTCTTAATAATGTTATATGCCCAACAAATTCTTCCTTATCACAATAAAAAAACTTTTCCTTTTCCAATTCACTATAAATTTTGTTTTCTAATATTCTAAGTGTTGAATTTTCTTTTAAACCAAACCAAATTATATACTGATTATTCTTTTCAAAATAACCTAATCTGTCTATTTCTATTTCAACTTTATCAATTCCTTTAACTGCTTTTGAAATTGCTAATTCAACATTCTTCAGGTTTTTATTTGCTATTGAATTTAAAAAAGCAAGAGTAATATGAAGATTTTCCGGTTCCATATATCTGATAATCTTATCTGCTAATTCAATTCTAAGTTTATCAATTATCTCCAATAACTTTTTATTTAATGGTGTTAAAAAAGCTATAAATAATCTCTTTTCAAACATGATATTATCTATATAATAATTCAAATCTGTTTG
>WARP01001525.1_pt2 | contig 10988 bp, 15 predicted proteins | sample 4769151 | NCBI WGS metagenome assembly WARP01 (sample SAMN08893023, study PRJNA449175) | gut metagenome | isolation source: rumen sample fed with dry roughage | host: cow | place: India: Nagpur | collected 2016 | reverse complement strand
CAATATTTAGCATTTGCAGAGACTATGGCAATGCAAAGAACACCTATGTATATGAAAGATTGGATTGCAAGATTAGATGCTGTTATATCTTTAAATGGTAGAGAGTTACTAACTCATGCAGGAAAAATAAGCCATGAAATGGCAATTGCAAAAAGTGAATTAGAGTATAAAAAGTTTAAAGATGAACAAAAGAAAATAGAAAAAATCCAAAGTTTAAAAGAGCTTGAAGAGGATATAAAAAGATTAAAATGATATACGATTTAATAGTTTTAGGAGCAGGTCCAGCTGGAATATTTGCAACTATTAGTGCAGCAAAAGAGGGCAAAAAAGTGTTGTTGCTAGAAAAGATGCCACAAATTGCACTAAAACTAAAAGCAACAGGTGGTGGCAAATGCAATCTTACAAATACTTTATCACCTTTGGAGTTTATTGAAAAATTTGGAAAAAATGGCAGATTTATAAAAGATGCTCTTGATGAGTTTTCAAGAGATGATTTGCTAAGTTTTTTTGCTTCAATTGGAGTAGAAACAATTTCTAAAGATGGATTTAGAATTTTTCCTATAAATCACAGCTCAACACTTATTTTAGAAGCTTTACAAAAAGAGCTTCAAAGATTAGGTGTAGAGTTTAAAACATCAATAAATATTGAAAAAATAGAAAAATTAGATGATATTTTTGAACTAAAAAGCAAAAATAGTATCTATAAAGCTAGAAATTTAGTTTTAGCAACTGGAGGTTTAGGTTATCCAACTTTAGGAGCAACTGGAGATGGATATAGTTTTGCTTCTTCTTTTGGGCATAAAATCACACAAACCTCTCCAGCTATGATGCCACTATTTACAAAAGAGAAAAACTTTGGCTCTTGCAAGGCTGATACAATCGCAAAAGCTATTTTAAAAGTAGATATAAAAAAGTATAAAAACCTAAAAATAAGTGGAGATTTAATTTTTACAAAAGAGGGACTTAGAGGTCCAGTTATTTTAGATTTTGCAAGAGAGATAACACCTATTTTAGCCACTTACAATGAAGTTCCTCTGCTTATAAATTTTCTAAAAGGAAAAAATGAAGAGGAGATTTATAAACATCTAAAAGATGAGATATCAAAAAATCCTCAAGATAATATTTTACAAAACTTAGAGACTTTAGTTGCCAAAAGTGTTGCAAATGAGATTTTAAATATTTGCGATATAAAAGCAGATTTAAGATTTAAACAAATAGAAGGGTTTAAAAGAGAAAAACTAATAAAAACTCTAGCTTGGACACCTTTTACAGTTATTGGTCACGATGGATTTAGACAAGCCATGATTACAAGAGGTGGAGTTAGCATAAAAGAGATTGATTCAAAAACTATGGAAAGTAAAATTATACAAGGTCTATATTTTTGTGGAGAGCTTTTAGATATTGATGGACCTTGTGGTGGGTACAATCTTCAATGGGCTTTTTCAAGTGGTTATTTGGCTGGAAAATTAAAAAGCTTTTTTAATAAAATATAAAAAACAAATAGATAAAAAAGAGGCAAAAGTATAGTTTGAAATATAAATACAATAATCAAATCAACTATATTATCGCTTGAACTATCAACAGCATCTTTATACTCATCTACCTTTTTTTCATAAAAAGTCATATCAAATTTTTGTCTAAATTTTTCAAAAAAACCACTCTCTTTCTCTTCTACTGATTCAAGATTTATTTTACTTATCTCATCTTTTGTATTTAAAATGGTCTCATTTAGTTGTTCAATATTGTATTGAGGTTTTATAAAGTAGTCATAACTATATTGATTTAAGTATGCAACAAATGGAATTGAAAATCTTAAAAATAGTAAAATAAGTGTTAATTTAAGAGCCATATTTTTAATACTTTCTATATTTTTAAATTTTAAAAATAGAAATATATTAAAAACTAAAATAGATATTATAAAAGTAAGATTGAAAAAATCATTTGATACAAAATTTAATAATATTTTTTGAATTCCAAGAGATACTAAACTAGCTAACATTATAAGTGAAAATTGCTCTACTAAATCATTTATAGGATCAAGTACCTCTCCAACAGCAACAACTACAAATGGAAGATTAATCTCTGTTCCTTGAGCCAAAGATATAACTGCATTTAGTGCTTTTGCACTTCCAAATACAATTAAAGCTTGATTAAAAGATTTATCTATAACATCTTTTGCACTCTCATTTACAACAACACTACTTGAAGCAAAAATAATGAAAATAGATAAGATTAAAATAGATATTTTGCCAAAATTATTAAATATAAAAGTTTTCATAAATCGGATTATACAAAATAAAAATCAATATTCAAAATAGTTTTTATTAAGCTTGATAGCAAATTAATAATTTACTAGAAATTAAAAAAAATATACTATAATATATACTTTAATATATAAAAACTTAGGATAAAAAATGCTATTGATGAAACTTCAATCAAGAGAGAAATTTGCTTTTTTACAACTTGCTCACTATTTAGCAAGAGTTGATAATAATTTTGGAAAAGAGGAAGAGGATATAATTTTAGATTATTGCGATGAGATGGGGATTGATAATATTGATTCATTCGATAATTCAAAATTTGATTTAGAAGAGATTTTAAGAAACTTTAAGAGTCAAAGAAGTAGAAAAATTGTATTAATGGAGCTTATGATTTTAGTTCATATTGATACAGTATTTAATATAAATGAACAGATTGTAATAGAGAAAATATCAAAATATTTTGATATTTCACAAAAAGATATAGAGAATTTTTCAGCATGGGGAAAAAGTGTAGCAAAGTTATATGAAGTTGCAAAAGTTTATATGGATGATAGCTACGATGAAGCGATGATTTCTTAATGGATAGATTAAATGCAAGAGATTGAGATTTTAAATAAAAGAGTTGATAATTTAATTCAAAAATATAGTCAAGTTTTGTTGGAGAAAAAAGCCTTAGAGGCTAAAATCTCTGAACTTACAAATGAGAATGATAAATTAGAAAGATACAATCAAGATATGATTTTAAAAATTGACACCCTTTTAAAAAAGGCTAAATTAGATGGAAAATAAGAAAATAACTCTTCATATAAATAATATGGCATATGAATTAGTTTTAGATGATGATATGCAAAAAGAGATTACAAGACATTTTGATTTGAACAAAAATAATGAAACATTTACCCTTTTAAAAGCATATTTAACAACTTTAAAAGAGAAAAGAGAGCTTAAATCAAAGTTTGAAAAAGAGATTACAAATATCTCAAATAAGCTTGTAGGATTTTAAAATCAAAGCCTTTTCTCTTCTTGAAACAATGTTAGTAATCTTAATATTATCAATTATATTTGCAATTTTTACTCCAAAAATATCAACTTTTTTTGATTTTGGAGTAAAAAATCAACTAAAAGTAGAGTATGCTCTTATAAACTCTGCAATTAAAAATCAAGAGTTTCAAGCTAACTTGCTACAAAATAGTTTTAATTTAACAAAATTTGATAGTGCAAAAATTGATACAAAAAATGAAGAGCTTTTTAAATATATTTTAGAAAATCCTTTTAAATCTACTACAACAAAAGATAAAGAAGTTGGAAAGTGGGCAAAAATGGCAAGTAGTGATTATATCTTTTTTACAAAAAATTCAAGTGTTAAATTCTCTTTAAAAAACAATATTTTTGAATGTATAAGCCCTGAAGATATCTGCAAAGAGTTAGAATGAACTATTATGAAGTAGCAATTTTAAAATCACCTTTACAAAATCTTACATATCAAAGTGAAGAGTTAATAGAAATTGGCTTTGTAGTTGAAGTAATTTTAGCAAATAGAAAAAAACCATATTTAGCAGTTATTATAAAAAAAGTTGAAAAACCAGAGTTTAAGTGTAGTAATATTTTAAAAGTTACAGAGTTTTTTTATAGTAAATTTATGCTTGAAATTGCTGATTTTATTAGTAAATATTATGTCTGTTCACTAGGACATAGTTTATCTATTTTTCAATCATTTAATAAAAATATAGAAGAAAAAGAGATAAAAATAGAGTTTAAAAAAGATATACACCTTTCATCTTTTCAAAAAGAGGCAAAAGAGTTTTTAGATATTAAAAAACAGGCTTTGCTCTTTGCATCTACAGGTGCTGGAAAAACTGAAATATATATAAAAACAATAAAAGAGGTTTTACAAAGTGGAAAACAAGCAGTTTTATTGATGCCTGAAATCTCTTTAACACCTCAAATGCAAAAGAGACTTGAAGAGGTTTTTGGAAATAGTGTAGCAATTTGGCACTCAAAAGTTAGCTCTAAAAAAAGAGCAGAGATTTTAGAGAAACTTCAAACTTCTGAAATAAAACTAATAGCTGGTGCAAGATCAGCACTATTTTTGCCTTTTAAAGATTTGGGTTTAATTGTTGTAGATGAAGAGCATGATGACTCATATAAAAGCGATCAAACTCCAAGATACAATGCAAAAGATTTAGCAATATATATATCTAAAAAGTTTGATCTAAGACTTATTTTAGGAAGTGCAACACCATCAATAAACAGTTTTTACAAAATTCCATATTTTGAACTAAACAAAACATTTTATGAGACAAAAAAGAGTTATATTTTTGAATCTAGTAGCTTAAATATTTCCCAAAAAAGTTTAGAAAAAATAAAAGAGAATCTAAATAACTCACATCAAACAATTGTTTTTTTACCAACAAGGGCAAACTACAAACACCAAATCTGTTTTGATTGTGGCAAAAGTGTTGAGTGTCCATTTTGTAGTGTCTCTATGAGTTTGCATAAAAATGATAGAGCTTTGAAGTGCCACTATTGTGGATATACTTCAAAAATTCCAGATGTTTGTCCATCTTGTAAAACTGGAATTGTAAGAAATCATAGAGTAGGAACTGCCCAGATTGAGGAGATTTTAAAAGAGGAGTTTCCAAATAGCGTTATAAAAAGATTTGATAAAGATAGTGTAAAAACAGAAAAAGAGTTGAAAAATATTCTTGAAGAGTTTAATCAAAACAGAATTGATATTTTGGTTGGAACGCAAATGCTTTCTAAAGGGCATGATTATCACAATGTTAAATTAGCAGTTGTTTTAGGAATGGATAGTTTACTTAATATGAGTTCATATAAAGCTAGAGAAAATGCTTTGAGTCTTCTTTTTCAAATATCTGGAAGAAGTGGCAGAAATGGTTTTGGTGAAGTTATTATAGAGAGTAAAAATGAGGATTTTTTTAAGCACTATTTACTTGAATCAAACTACAAAGAGTTTTTGCAAAGTGAGTTGGAGTTTAGAAAAGATTTATACCCTCCATTTGTAAAACTATCTCGTGTTATTTTAAGCTCAACAAATGGTTTAAAAGTAAAAGAGGAGCTTGAAAAAACAGTAAATGAGCTTCAAAATATAAAAGATATTGAAATAGTTGGATTTGGAGAGTGTGCTATATTTAAAATTGCGAACAAATATAGATTTGAGATAGTTTTAAGATCAAAAAATACAAAAGCACTTTTAAATGCTTTGCATTCAATAAATAGTGCTAATGCAACTATTGATATGGACACTATTTATTAAACTTTTAGTAAAATCTGAAAAAATTTAAAAAGGAGCCAAAGATATGATAAATTCAAAAGATGATTTTAATGCACTGTTTGAAACTATTGCTAAAGAGAGTTGGTACAAAAAACCACTAGCATTTGGAATTGCAAGAGTTAATTATGGAACTTTAAATCCAAATAGAGTTTTAGAAGCAGTTTTTCCAGTTTTTAATTGGAATGAAAATGAAAAGAGTGCAGCAATTTTCTTAGCAGCATTAAAACAAAGTGGTCAAGATGTAGATTGTTCTAAAAGTGAGGGTGTTTACTCTATTAGTGATGGTTTTTTAGGTTATTGTATAGAGGCTTATAAACCATTTTATGAAGAGAAAGAGAAACATAAAAATCTTCAAGTAATCTCAACGCTAGCAAGTTTACCAATAAATAGTGGACTAGGTGCAGATGATTTTAGAGTTGTATTTATTTTTGAAGATAAAAAACCACAAAGTGTTGAGAGTGCTTATTTAAAACTATATGCAAAACATAGCAAAAAAGTTGAAGATGTAAATCTTGATGGGGTTGAAGATTTGCTTACAAACTCTGCTTGGATAGATGGAAAACCAATAGAGTTAGATTGGTTAAGACAAAATGAGATAACTTTAAAAATAGCAGATAAATATCCAAAGGTTGATTATGTTGGAAAATTTTCAAGATACTTAAACCATATAATTCCAAATGAGAATGAAACTTCGTGTAAAGGTGTACTTTTTAAATAATGATAGAGCTAATAAATATAAAAAAATCATATCCAACTCAAGACTTATATCAAGATTTAAATTTAAGATTAAATAAAGGTGATAAAGTAGGTCTTGTTGGACGAAATGGAACTGGAAAATCAACGCTTTTTAAACTTATACTGAAAGAAGAGCAACCAGATAGTGGAGAGGTTGCAACTCCAAAGAACTATAAAATTGGTGCTTTAAAACAGTATTTTGATTTTACTGAAAAAACTTTAATAGATGAAACAGCTTTGGCTTTGGGTGAAGATGATAAATATAATATTTATAAGGCTGAAAAGATTTTATTTGGTTTAGGATTTAGTGAAGAGGATTTACAAAAAGAGCCAAAGAGTTTTTCAGGTGGTTACCAAATAAGAATAAATCTAGCAAAACTTCTTTTAACAGAGCCAAATATGCTACTTCTTGATGAGCCTACAAACTATTTGGATATTTTATCTATTAGATGGTTAAGAGAGTTTTTAAAAGCTTTTGATGGAGAGCTTATACTTATAACTCACGATAGAGATTTTATGAATAGTGTTTGTACACACACTATGGGAATTGTGCGAAAAAATGCCTTTATAATTCCTGGAAGTACTCAAAAGTTTTTTGAACAACTTGCTAGTAATGAAGAGCATTATGAGAAACAAAAAATTGCTCAAGAGAAAAAGATTAAAGATCTTGAAGAGTTTATTGCTAAAAATAAAGCAAGGGCAGCAACAGCAACACTAGCTCAATCAAAGGTAAAAATTTTAGAGAAAATGGAAGTTATGGAAGATTTAGAGTATGCAAAAGATCTAAAATTTGATTTTAACTATAAAGATACAAGTGCTAAATTTTTACTTGAAGTAAAAGATGTAAGTTTTGGTTATTCAAAAGATAATTTACTATTTAAAGATATAACTTTTGCACTAAGTCGTGGTGAAACTTTAGGAATTATAGGGAAAAATGGAAAAGGAAAATCTACACTTTTAAATGTTTTAGCAGGTGAACTGAAAGCTCTTAGTGGGAGTGTAGATTTTCATCCAAGCACAGTTTTTGGGCATTTTGGACAGACAAATATAAATCATCTGAACCTAAATAATACAATTTTAGAAGAGATACAAAGTGTAAATAACAAAATTCCAGAACCTGTTATTAGAAATATTTGTGGAATTATGATGTTTAGTGGAGATAATGCAAAGAAAAAAATCTCTTTATTATCTGGAGGAGAGAAAAGTAGGGTAATGCTTGGAAAAATTATTGCACAAGATGTAAATCTACTTTTTCTAGATGAGCCTACAAACCACCTTGACATTGAATCAATCGAAGCTCTTACAAATGCTATAAAATCTTTTGAAGGTTCTAGTATAATTGTAACTCACAGTGAGGAGTTATTAAGAGCTGTTTGTGATAGATTAATAGTTTTTACAAATGATGGAGCAGATTATTTCAATGGAACTTATGATGAGTTTTTAGAGAAAATTGGTTGGGGCGATGATATTGATGATAAGAAATCAAACAAAAAAGAGGAAAAAAAAGATAAGCCAAAACTAAATAAAAAAGAGAGTAAACAGTTAAGAGCACAATTAGTTGCCAAAAAGAGTCAAGATTTAAAACCTCTAAAAGCAGAGCTTGAAGAGCTAGAATCTAAAGTCTCAACACTATTTGGTGCAGATAAGATAAAAGTTGAAAATAGTATTTTAGAAATTATGCAAAAAATTGAGAATATAAACAGAGAGTTTGACGAAAAAATGGCAGAGCTTAGCTAAAACAAAAGGGATTTTAAATTTTAACTAAATTTAAAATCCTCACCTAAATAGTGCTCTTTTACTCTTTGGTCATTTTTTATCTCATTTGCAGTTCCACTTGCTAATAGTGCTCCAGCCTTCATAACATAAGCTCTATCGCAAATTTCTAAAGTCTCTCTTACATTATGGTCTGTTATTAAAACTCCAATGTTTAATTTTGTTAAATCTTTAACTAAATTTTGAATATCTTTAACAGCAATTGGATCAACTCCTGCAAAAGGTTCATCAAGAAGTAAGAATTTTGGATTTGAAACAAGTGCTCTTGCAATCTCTGTTCTTCTTCTCTCTCCTCCTGATAAAGATACACCTTTTCTTTGTCTTATTGGTTCAATATTTAAAAGTTGCAAAAGCTCTTCAACTCTTTGTTGTTGAATCTCTTTATCTTTAAATGCAATTTCAGCTGCTAAAAGTAGATTGTCTTCAACACTTAAATCTTTAAAAATAGATGACTCTTGAGGCAAATATCCAATTCCTCTTAGTGCTCGTTTGTGAAGAGGAAGAGCTGTAATATCTTCAGCGTCAAAATATACACTCCCGCTACTTGGTTTTACAAGTCCACAAACTGTATAAAATGTTGTAGTTTTTCCAGCACCATTTGGTCCTAAAAGTCCTACAATTTCGCCTGTATTAACTTCAAGGCTAATACCATGCAATATTTGTGTTTTTTTAATATTTTTTTTGATATCAACTATTTTTAACTTACTCATTTATAATGTACAACCTTTTATCATCTTTTTTATCTATATTTATTATTAAAAAATCAAACCCATAATCGCTTAGAATATTTTCTAAAGCACTATTTCCCCACTCAACAAAATGTATTCCACTCTTTTCAAACTCTTCAAGCATACCTAAAGCTATAAAATCCTCTAAACTCTTATTATATAAATCATAGTGAAAAATATTTTCACCATATTGAACTTGAAGTGAAAATGTAGGAGAGTTTACAAGATCTTTTAATCCAATAGATTTTACATACTCTTGCACTAAAGTAGTTTTTCCACTTGCTAAATCACCTTTTAATAAAACAATACAATCTCTATTTTGAACTCTTTTTTTAAGCTCATTAACAACTAATGATATATCCTCTAAAGATGTTAAAAACTCTTTTTTCATTTTAAACTAAGCCTTTTTGAATAGTTTACAATCTCTTCTAATTTTTTATATGCTTTTTGACTTTTTATAGCCTCTCTTGCTATTTCTATTCCCTCTTTTATATCTCTTGCTTTATCATCAACTACTAATGCAGCAGCTGCATTTAATAGAACAATATCAAGTTTTGCTCCAGTTGTTTTTCCGCTTAAAATATCTCTTGTAATTTGAGCATTCTCTTTTGGACCAGCTCCTACTATATCATCTTTAGATGCAATTTTTAATCCATAATCTTCTGGATTTATAATAAAATCTGTAAGTTTTCCATTATCAAGTAGTGTTGCATAAGTAACACTTGATATTGATATCTCATCCATTCCATCTTCACTTGATAAAACAATTGCTTTGTTGCAATCTAGCATATCTAAAGCTGTTGCAATTTTATTTATAAAATCTTTATGAAATACACCAATTACCTGTTTTTTAACCATAGCAGGGCTACAAAGTGGTCCAATTATATTCATAATAGTTCTATGGTCAATAGTTTTTCTAACAGGAGTAATATATTTCATAGCTGGATGATGATTTGCTGCAAACATAAATCCAAAACCAGTATCTTCAAGCATTTTTGATGTATCTTCAAGACTTAGATTTAAATTTATTCCCAAAGCTTCAAGCATATCAGCACTTCCACTTTTGCTTGTAACACTTCTATTTCCATGTTTTGCTACAAATGATCCAACACTTGCTAGTAAAATAGAGACTGTACTTGAAATATTAAAACTATAACTTTTATCTCCACCAGTTCCTACAATATCAATTGCTTTGTTCTTTAACTCTTCACTAATAGGAAGAGCAATCATATGATCTCTCATAGAACTTGCAGCTCCAGCAAACTCTGAAGCTGTTTCACCTCTTTCATATAGTGCTAAAAAATACTCTCTTATCTCATCTGGTGATAATCTATTTTCAAAAATATCATCAAACTTTGCTTTTGTCTCTAAAAACATATTTAAATTATCCTTTGTACATATTCATCTATTTTTGATTTTGGCGTTGATTTTGTTGTTGGAATTTGAAGAATTTTAAATTTTTCACTATTTTCAAGATATTTTATCTCTATAATATCTCCAACCTTTACCTCTTTTGCTTTTTTAACGGCATTTCCATTTAAAAATACAACTTTATGCTCTAGCATATCTTCTGCTATTGCTCTTCTTTTTGTGATATTTACACTGTTTAAAAATTTATCTATTCTCATAAGTTTGATTATATTGAAATAAAAATTAAAAGTGCTTAAATGGTTTTATAGTAAAATTTTGGTATTATCCCGCCTATAAATTACCAAAACTAGGAAAAATAATGAGTAAAAAAGATATAAAAAAAGTTGTACTTGCATATAGTGGAGGCTTAGATACTTCTATTATTTTAAAGTGGCTTCAAGAGGAGTATAGTGCTGAAGTTATTACTTTCACAGCTGATTTAGGACAAGGTGAAGAGGTTGAACCAGCAAGAAAAAAAGCAATTGCTTGTGGAATTAAACCTGAAAATGTTTATATTTTAGATTTAAAAGAGGAGTTTGTAAAAGATTATGTTTTCCCTATGTTTAGAGCAAATGCTATTTACGAAGGTGAGTATCTTTTAGGAACATCAATAGCAAGACCACTTATTGCAAAAAAACTAGTTGAAATTGCAAATGAAAAAGGTGCACAAGCTGTAAGTCATGGAGCAACTGGAAAAGGAAATGACCAAGTTAGATTTGAACTTGGAGCATTAGCACTAAATCCAGATTTAAAAGTAATTGCACCTTGGAGAGAGTGGGAGTTAAA